>Ga0315902_10002848_pt1 | contig 26410 bp, 23 predicted proteins | sample LakEriMetagenome_9_FD_203523 | JGI IMG/M metagenome (GOLD analysis project Ga0315902, IMG submission 203523) | Freshwater fungal communities from buoy surface, Lake Erie, Ohio, United States - Buoy 12 MA117 | ecosystem: Environmental > Aquatic > Freshwater > Lake > Lake biofilm | place: USA... | reverse complement strand
TCCCGCACGGCTGGGGGCATCACCGCCCCGGCACGCGCATGCAGATCGCCGCCGCGCACGCCGGCGTGAGCGCCAACGACCTCACCGACGAGACCTTCATCGACGAACTCTCCGGCAACGCCGCGCTCAACGGCGTGGCGGTGACGATCGCGCGTCGGGCCTGAGGTCGTCGGTCTAGGTCGACCGCGTCTGCGCCGCCCGCCAGGCCGCGCGGATGTTGTCGGCCGTAGGGCCCTGACCGTCCGGCCGCCAGCCCGGCGGCCCGAACATGTACTTGAACACCTCGCGCGGACTGCGCGCGGAGGCCACATCGCGCGCCATCGCCGCCCACTCGTGGAAGGCGATCTTGATGGGGTTGAAGGTGTCGATGTTCTTGATGAGCCCGTAGCGGCAGGGCTCCTCGTCGCGCTCGGCGGCGAAGGTGCCGAACAGGCGGTCCCACACCATCAGCGTGCCGCCGTAGTTGCGGTCCACATAGCCGGGGTTCGAGGCATGGTGCACGCGGTGGTGCGAGGGCGTGTTGAAGAGGTGTTCGTACCAACGCGGCATGCGGCGGATCGCCTCGGTGTGCAGCCAGAACTGGTACAGCAGGCTGAAGCCGCTCATCGTGAAGATCATGGACGGCGGGAAGCCGAGCAAGGCGAGCGGGAACCACGGCGCCCAGGTGCCCACCAGCACGCCGGTCCAGGGCTGACGGATGGCCGTCGAGAGGTTGTAGTGCTGAGAGGAGTGGTGGTTGACGTGCGCCGCCCACCAGAAACGGCATTCGTGGCTCGCGCGGTGGAACCAGTAGTAGGCGAAGTCGTCCAGGAAGAAGAGCGCGATCCAGGCGAGGGGCGAAGCCGCCGATATCTCGAACAGCTTGTGGTCGTAGAAGACCGTGAACATCGCCACCGCCACGCCGGCGAGCAGCACATTGGTGGCGTAGTTGCCGATGCGCATGCCGATGGAGGCGAGCGTGTCGCGCCATTCGTATTCGCCGCGCACGAGGCCCGCCTTGACGAGCGACATCTCGATGCCCATCAGCACGAAACGCGCGATGACGAGCCACTCCGCCGAGGTCAGGGAACGCATGGACATCGATGCACCTCCCGGTCTTCCGCCCGAGCCTACCACCGGTGGCGGCCGGACATGAAGCGGCGGGGGTCCGTCCGCCCGCTCAGCGTCCGCGGTTCAGCCAGAAGGTGAACGCACCGGCCGTTACGAACATGATGATGCTGTAGACGGCCGCCGGGACCGACATCGTCGCGTTCTGCAGCACCGTGAGCGCGATGAAGATCGCGAGCGTGCCGTTGTGGATGCCGATCTCCATGGAGATGGCGATCGCCTGACCGCGCGGCAGGTCGAGCAGCCGCGGCAGGCCGTAGCCCACGGCCATGCTCAGCAGGTTGAAGGCGAGACAGGCCGCGCCCACAGCCGCGATGAAGCCCGGCAGCCGCTCCCACTCGGCGACGATGGCGGCGCCGATCACGGCGACCAGTACCAGCACCGCGAACAGCCGGATCGGCTTCTCGAGCGCGGCCGCGACCTTCGGCAAGCCGGCGCGCAGCGCCATGCCGATGAGCACGGGCAGCACGATGATCGCGGCCACTTCGATGACCTTGCGTGTCGGCGGCGGGACATACTGGTCCTGGCCGAGGAAATGCGCGAGTGCCGCGTCGACGATCAGCGGCAGGGTCAGCAGCGCGAGCAGGCTGTTGACGGCGGTGAGGGTGATGTTGAGCGCGACATCGCCGTGCGCGAGGTGGCTGTAGATGTTGGCCGTGGCGCCGCCCGGTGAGGCGGCGAGCAACATCAAGCCCACGGCGAGCTCGGGCGACAGCGCGAACAGGCGCGCGATGACATAGGCGCCCGCGACCAGCACGACGGTCTGGGCGAAGAGTCCGACCAGCACCGCCTTCGGGTAACGGACGACGCGCGCGAAGTCCGCGACCGTGAGCGACAACCCGAGGCCCAACATGACGATGCCGAGCGCGACAGGCAGCAACAGCGTGGTGACGATCGAGCTTTCCACGGGTCAGGTCTCCGGTCGTCCGCGGCCATCGTCGCGCGGCTCGAACGCGACCACATGGTCGGTCTCGAGGCGCACGCCGATGCGCTCGCCGATGTGGTGGTCGTGGTGGCTCGGTACGAGCGACAGCACCTGCGTGCCGTCGGCGAGCCGCAGCGTGTAGAGGAAATCGGCGCCGCGGAAGGCCTTGGCGAGCACCTCGGCGGTGGTGGTGCTCGAATCGTCGTGCACCACATCGTCCGGGCGCAGCAGCAGATCCACCGTGGAGCCCGGGGTGCAGGGGCAGTCCGCGGCGTGCGGCGCGGTCGCCGCGCCGAGCGCGGTATCGATGCTGCCGTCCGGGCGACAACGGCCGACCACGAAGGTGCCGCTGCCCACGAACTCGGCGACGAAGCGCGTCGCCGGGCGGTGGTAGAGGTCGTAGGGCGTGGCCCACTGCTCGATCCGGCCGTCGCGCATCACGCCCACCTCGTCGGCGATCGCGAACGCCTCCTGCTGGTCATGCGTGACGAGCAGCGCGGTGGTGCCGTAGCGCTTGAGGATCTGGCGCAGCTCCGCGCCCAGCTGTCGGCGCAGCTCGGCGTCGAGGCTCGAGAGCGGTTCGTCGAGCAGCAGCAGTTGCGGACCCGGTGCGAGCGCGCGCGCGAGGGCCACACGCTGCTGCTGGCCGCCGGAAAGCTCGTGCGGCCGTCTCGCGTCGAGTCCAGCGAGGCCCACCGCCTCGATGAGCTCCTGCGCGCGTGCGCGGCGCTCCGCAGCCGGTTGGTCGTGCAGGCCGAAAGCGACGTTGCCGAGCACGTCGAGGTGCGGGAACAGCGCGTGGTCCTGGAACACCATGCCGATGCGCCGTGCCTGCGGCGGCAGTTGCACGCCGGGCGCCGTGAGCACGCGGTCGTCGGCGAGCACGCGACCGGCGTCGGCCGGCTCGAAGCCCGCGATGATGCGCAGCAGCGTGGTCTTGCCGCAGCCGCTCGGGCCCAGCAGGCAGCCGATCGTCCCTGGTGCCAGCGTGAACGAGATATCCCGCAGCACCGGTGTGCCGTCGAAGGACCGTCGTATGGAATCGATCACCAATCGCATCAGCGGAGCCCCTTGCCTGCGCCCGGTCCCGATCTCAACCCGGTCGCTCGGCACGCCGCAGCAGCAGCGCGACGGGCAGCAGGCCGACCAAGACGATCGCGAGTGCGGGCAGCGCGGCGCGCGTCCACTCGCCCTCGGAGGTGAGCTCGAACACCCGTACGGCGAGGGTATCCCAACCGAAGGGACGGGTCATGAGCGTGATCGGCATCTCCTTCATGACATCGACGAACACCAGCGCCGCAGCGGTGAGCGTCCCTGTGCGCAGCAGCGGCAGATGGACGCGTCGCAGCAGTGCGAGACCGTCCGCGCCGAGCAGCCGCGCGCCGTCATCGATGCTGCGGGTGATGCGGCCGAGGTTGGCCTCGATCGGCGCGTGCGCGACCGCGAGGAAGCGCACCGCATAGGCCAGCAGCAGCACGGCGACCGAGCCCTGCAGGTAGCCCGGCCAGTCCGTGCCGAGCGTGCGTGCGGCGGCTTCGAGCAGGTTGTTGAGCCCTGCCATCGGCAGGAACACGCCGACCGCGAGCACCGCACCGGGCAGGGCGTAGCCGAGCGTGGCGAGGCGCGCGAGGCCGCGGGTCGCGCCGTCGGGACGCGCGCGCACCGCATAGGCGAGCGCGACCGCGAGCGTGCAGACGAGCGCCGCGGCCATCAGTCCGAGCGCGACGCTGCGACCGGCCGCCGCCCACCAGTCCGCATCGAGGTCGCGCGCGGCGTGCCCGAGCGCCCATGTGACGAGGGCGATCCCGGGCAGCACCAGCGCGAGCAGCAGCACGGTCGCGGGCAGGGCGGTGGCGGCGATGGCGCGACCGCCGGTGAGGCGGTGGCGCGGCGCGTCCGGTCCGCCGAGCGCGGTGTGACGCTGCGCCGCGCGCGCCCGTTGCTCGAACATCAAGGCCACGGCGACGAGCAGCACCAGCGCGCCCGCGAGCTGCAGCGCGGCCTCGATGGAATACAGCGCCGACCAGGCACGCCAGATGGCGGTGGTGAAGGTGTCGTAGTTGAAGACCGCGACGGTGCCGAAGTCGGCGAGCGTCTCCATCGCGACCAGCGCCGCGCCGCCCGCGATCCACGGGCGGGCCAAGGGCAGCTGCACGCGCAGCAGCGCCTGCCGCGGCGTGAGACCGAGCGACGCGGCGACCTCCATCGCCCGTCGTCCCTGCGTCGCGAACGCGCCGCGCGCGAGCAGATAGACATAGGGATAGAGCGCGAGCGACATGACGAGGATCACGCCGCCCGTCGAACGGATCGGCGGCAGCCGGAGGTCCGCGCCGAAGACGCCGCGCAGCGCGGTCTGCACGGGCCCCGCGAAGTCGAGCCCGGCGATGGCGACGAACGCCAGCACATAGGCGGGGATCGCCATCGGCAGCAGCAGCGCCCACGAGAACAGGGATCGCAGCGGGAACTCGTAGGCCGTGACCAGCCAGGCGAGCGCCGTGCCGAGCAGCCCTGCGAGCAGCGTGACGCCCACCACCAGCACCAGCGTGTTCAGCAGCACGCCGGGCACGACGTGCTCGAAAAGGTGCTGCATATCGGCGGCCGGCGCGCCGAACGCGCCCCAAGCCAGCGTGATGAGCACCGTGACCGGCAATGCGGCGATCGCCACCGCGGTGAGCAGCGGCCCTCGACCGTGGTGAACGCGCGCGCCCATCGCCCGACCGTCGATCGCGGGTGTCGCCGCCGCGGTCAACGCCAGCCGATCCGGTCCATCAGCTTGGCGGCGGTCGGTTGCAGCTTGCCGACCTCGGCGACGGCGATCGGATCCTGCACCGGCGTGCCGAAGCCGCGCACGATGTCGGTGGGCTGGGCCTGCGGATTGGCCGGATACTCCTGGTTCGCGGCCGCGAAGCGCGCCTGCACCGCCGGCGTGGACAGCCACTCGAGCAGCTTCACGGCGCCGTCGCGGTTCTTGGCGTGCGTCGTGAGACCCGCGCCCGAGATGTTCACATGCACGCCCGCACCGTCCTGATCCGGCCAGCGGATCGCGATCGGCACCGCGCCCTTCTCGGCGATCATCCGGCCGAGGTAATAGTGGTTGACGATGCCGACGCTGCACTGACCGGCGATGATGGCCTCGAGCAGCAGCGTATCGCTCGAGAACGGCTCGGTGGCGAGGTTGGCGATCCAACCGCGCACGATCTCCTCGGTCTTCGGCTCGCCGTAGCGCGCGATCAGCGCGGCCACCAGCGAGCGGTTGTAGACATGCTTCGAGCTGCGCAGGCAGAGCTTGCCCTTCCACGCGGGGCCGGCGAGGTCCGCGTAGCCCTTCACCTCGGACGCGAAGCGCTCCGGCGTGTAGGCCTTCGTCGAGTACGCGATCGTCCGCGCGCGCACCGCGAGTCCATACCAACGGTTGCCGGGGTCGCGCAGGTTCGCCGGCACATTCGCCGCGAGCGTGGTGTTCTCGAGCGGCGCGAGCAGCCCTTGGTCGGCGGCGAACCAAAGATCACCGGCATCGACGGTGATCAGAAGATCGGCGGGTGTGTCAGCGCCTTCGGTGCGCAGCCGTTGGATCAGCGGGCCGGCATCGTCCGTCACGGCGCGGACCTGTGTGCCTGTGGTCTTCGAGTACTCGGCGAAAAGGTCCTCGACCAACTGGTACTTGCGCGCCGTGTAGACCACGACCTCGCCGCCGGGGGCGGCCGGGGCAGTAGCGGTGTCGGGCGTGGTCGAGAGCGGCGAGTCGGGACGACTACAGCCGACCATCAACAAGGTGACGACCGTCGCGGACAGGAAACGGATGGGCTTCATGGGACTCCGTTCTCAGCTTTGCCAGATGCGAATGATTCTCATTCATCATAGCAAAGACCTGACGGTCCGGCCACCCGGCCCCGGACGGGGCGAGGTCAGGGGCGCTGCGCGCTCGCGGCCTCGTCGCGCCGCACCACCTCATCGAACAGGCGGACACCATAGCCCACCGCGCCCTTGGGCTCGGTCGGGCGGCCGCTGTTCTCCCAGGCTGTGCCGGCGATGTCGAGGTGCACGAACGGCGTACCGGGCTTCACCCACTCCATGATGAAGGCCGCGGCGAAGGAGGCACCCGGGGCGCTGCCGCCCTCGGTGACGTTCCTGACATCGGCGATGTCGCTCTTGAGCGCTTCGACGGTCGCCGTCGTCACGGGCAGCCGCCACAGCGGCTCGCCGGCCGCATCGCCCGCGGCGATGAACCGCGCCGCGAGGGCATCGTCGGAGGTGAAAAGACCCGCGAGATCCGGGCCCAGCGCGCGCACCACGGCGCCCGTGAGCGTCGCGATGGTGACGGCGAGCCGGGGCGAGTGCTTCTCCTGCACCCACCACAGCGCGTCGGCGAGCACCACGCGCCCCTCGGCGTCCGTGTTGAGGACCTCGATGGTCTTGCCGCTCATCGAGGTGAGCACATCGCCCGGTCGGATGGCGTTGCCGTCCGGCATGTTCTCGGCGAGCGCCAGCACCGCGACGGCGTTCACCTTCGCTTCGCGGAGCGCCAAAGTCAGCACGGCACCGGCCGTGGCTGCGGCGCCCGACATGTCCGAACGCATGCGCCACATGCCGTCGGCCGGCTTGATGGAGATGCCGCCGGTGTCGAAGGTGATGCCCTTGCCGACGAAAGCGATCGGCGCCTCGCCGGGTTTGCCGCCGCGGTACTCGACCGCGACCAGCCGCGGCGGCCGCGTGGATCCCTGGCCGATGCCGTAGAGCGCGCCCATGCCGAGCGCCTGGATCTGGCGCTCGTCGAGCACCGTCACCGCCGTCTTCGCCACCCCCTTGAATCTTTGGCGTACCTCCGTGGCGAACCACTCGGGGCTCTTGATGTTGGACGGCGTAGAGATGAGGTCGCGCGCGAAGCGGACGCCGGCTGCGGCGGCCTCGCCGTCACGCTGGAACGCGGTCAGCGCCGCCGCTGCGTCGGGTGCGAGGAAGGTGATGCCAGCGGCAGGCTTGGCCTCGGCTGCCGGAGCGGCGCCCCACCGCCCGAAGTCGTACTCGCCGAGCCGGACGCCGAGCGCCGCCTCGGCGGCGTCGTGCTCGACATCCGCGGCATCGGGGACCACCACCTGTGCGGGAGTCGGCCAAGCGCCGCTGCCCTTGCCGGCGAGCGCGCCGTAACGGCGCAGGTCCACCGCCGACTTAACGGTCTCGCCGATGCCGATCAACAGCACCGACGGGTAGGGTCCCTTGCCGTAGAGCGCGAGCGTCTTCCCCGGGTCGCCGGAGAACTTCGCGAGGCGGATGGCTTCGGCGATGGCGCCGCCGGCAGCCGCGTCGGCCTCCTTAGCGAGCCCGTTCAACAAACCGCCCTTGACGACCGGCAGTACGAGCGGCCCGGACGCGGGGCGCACGGTGTCGGCGAAGCTGATGGTGCGCTGGGCCGCGGGTGCCGCAGCGGCGGTCGACCCGATGATCGTCGGTCCGATCAGCAAAGCGGTGCAGAGCAGGGTGGTGGAAGCGGTGCGGACCATGACGGGTTCCTCTTGGAATACGAACTTCAGACCGCGGTCATCAGCGACGACCGATGAGCCAGTGGCCGCCTGCGGCGAGCGCAAGCAGCAGCGCGAGGCCGAGCCCCCAGAACACCCAGACGGCGGGCACCAGCCAGCCGAGCACGCTGCCGAGCGCCGGCAACGACGCTTGCGCCGAGCTGATCGCCTCGGAGACGGCGCGCACCGCGGCGTTCCAGGTGGAGACATCGATCCAAGGGCTGAGCCACGAGGGCAGGGTCACGGCGCCCGCCACCGACGCGACAGCCGCATCGGTGCCGCGCGACGCGGCTTCCCGCGCCGCCCAATCGACGAGTTCTGCGACGAGCGCCGCGCCCCCCGTCCAGAGCAGACCGATGATGGCGACCGTCACCCACAATGCGAGCCGCATATCCCACCTCCATGTCTTGGGCGCAGGATGTCATCATCGATCTCGATTCGAATCAATCGATAAGAACCGAAGTTTTCATGCGGCTGAACCGAATGTCAGGGGGCGCGGTGTTTGCCCGGCGGCGCGATGAAGCCCCGGCAGAGCGGAGGGGACGCCGCCTCGCTCACTCGATGCGTTGCCAATGCTGGTTGCGATGGAAGGGTCCGAGGAAGCCGCGCACCTCGAGCTTGCGACCGCCGTCCTGCGGCGTGAGCCGCACGCGGTACACCTTGCCGTTGTTGGGATCGAGGATGGTGCCGCCGTCCCAATGGGCGCCGCCGCGATCGCGCTTCACGCCTTCGATGATGGTCATGCCCGCTACGGGCTTGTCCTTGCGCGCACCGGTGCAGGCGACGCACTTCGCATCGCCCTTGCCCGGTGCGAGCACGCGCTCGATGCGCCCGGAGAGCACACCGCCTGCCTCGGTGATGCGCACCTGCGAACGGACCTCGCCCGTCTCGTCATCCACGGTCTTCCAGAGGCCGACCGGCGATGCGGCGGCGTGGCCACCGGCTGCGGCCGCGATGCAGAGCAGCAGCGCGGTGAGCGGCTGTCGGGGGCTACGGTGCGAGGGGCGGTGCAGGCGGGGCGTCTCGGTCATGCCGGTGATGGTAGCGTGGCGATGGGATGTCATGCACCTGTACCTGCGCCGCCTCGTGGCGCCGGTCCTGGACCGGGTCTACGAGGGGCGGATGCTACCTTCGTTGCATCGGACGGTATGTTCCCGCGGATGTGCATCCTTCGGATAGAGCCGGGTGGGCGATGCGGTTAGCGTCGTCGGCAGGCCATTCCAACCAGGAGGATCTCCATGGACCATTCACGTCGCGGTTTTCTGTTGACGGCCGTCGCGCTGACGCCCGTCGTGCTCGGTGGCTGTGCCGCCTCGAAGATGTTGAACCCCATCGGCGGCGGCACGGACGCACTGCTGAAGGGGCTCGGTGGACTGGGCGTTTCGCCCATGCAAGCTTTGGGCGGCGCCGGTTCTTTGATGAATGTCGCCAAGTCCACCTTGGGTGCGGACCAGTTCGGAGCGGTATCGAAACTGCTGCCGGGCATGGACGGCCTGCTGGGACAGGCGGCCAACATCCCCGGTCTCGGCGCGTTGCCGACCGACATGGCGGGCGCCGCGTCCGCGTTCGGCAAGCTCGGCATGAAGCCGGAGCAGGTCGGGCAGTTCGGCAACTACATCACCGACTATCTCGGCAAGAACGGCGGCGGTTCGGCCGCCAAGATGCTGGGCGGCGTCTTCAAGCCCTGATCTTTGACGCTGCCGGCCGGACCCGGCCGGTCTGCGTTCGTCGGACTGCGTTCGTCGGATAGTGCGTCCGCGCTGTACGGTGTTAGCATTCCGGCGCCCAAAATCGGGCGGAGGGGACAAAAAAATGTCTGTCAACATTCTCGAACTACTCAACAGCGGCATCGGCAAGCAGCTCATCGGCCAGGCCGGCAGCATGCTCGGCGAGAGCGACTCCGGCATCCAGTCGGCCGTCGGCTCCATGATGCCGGCGCTGCTCGGCGGCATGATGAGCAAGGCCGCGACGCCGCAGGGTGCGGGCGATCTCTTCAAGATGGTGCAGGGTCTCAACATCGATACCGGTTCGCTCGGCAACATCGCAGGCATGCTCGCCGGCGCAGCGGGCGGCGGCGGCGGCGCGAGCGCGCTGCAGTCGATGGGCACCAGCCTGCTCACGGGTCTGCTGGGCGGCGACAAGACCAACAACCTCGCGAGCGCGCTGTCGTCGGTGGCGGGCATCAAGCCGTCGTCGGCGTCGTCGCTGCTGAGCCTCGGCGCGCCGCTCGTGATGGGCGTCGTCAAGAAGATGGTGGGCGACGGCGGACTCGACGCCTCCGGGCTCGCCTCCGCGCTGCTCGGCCAGAAGTCGGCGCTGCAGGGCGTCAACCTCGACCCGCGCATCACCGGTGCGCTCGGCTTCAACAGCATGTCGAGCATGCTCGGCGCGCTGCCGAACGCCGCGGCCGCCACCGGTGCCGCCGCTGCGGCGGGCGCCTCCGGCCTGCGTCGCTGGCTGCCCTGGATCATCGGCGCGCTCGCGCTGCTGCTGCTCTGGAACTGGTTCTCGGGTCGCAAGACCGAGACCGCTCCGGTGCCCGCACCGGCCGCCGTCGAGGCTCCGGTCGCTGCGCCTGTCGCGCCCGCGGTCGCCGTCACGCTCCCGGCTTCGGTCTACTTCGAGACCGGCTCGGCGGCGATCGGTGACGAGGGCAAGGCGACGATCTCCGGCGCTGCGGCCATCCTCGCGGCCGAGGGCGGCAATGTGGCCGTCACCGGTCACACCGACAAGACCGGCGATGCGGCGGCCAACGAGGAGCTCGCCAAGCAGCGTGCGTTGGCGGTGCGTGATGCGCTCATGGCGGCGGGTGTCGCCGAGAGCAGCATCGTGATGCAGCCGCCGATGTTCGTCACGGGCGCCATCAACGACCGTGAGGCGCGTCGGGTCGACATCACCCGTCCGTAATCCTGTCGATTACCCCAAGGCAGGGGCGCCGCCATGGAAGGTGGCGCTTTCTGCTGACGGGGCGGCCCGGTCGGCTCCGCCGACCGGGCGTCAGCGCCGTCCGGCGGCGCGCCCGCGGCCCATCAGATGCTCCGCCATCGCGCGGAACGCAGGCAGGCTGGTCGGGTCGAGGAACACATTGCTCGCCCACGGCGCCGAGCCGAAGCGGGCGATCACCATCTCCGCCTCGGGGTCGATGTAGAGCCCCTGTCCGTGCACGCCGCGCGCCATGTAGGCGCCGTGATCGTCGTGCGAGATCCACCATTGGTTGCGGTAGCTCCAGCCGGGCAGCGTCCCGTAGCCGCCCGCCTTGAACTTCTCTCTGTCGCCGCCGCGGCGGATGTCAGCGACCACGCTCGCCGGCACGACCTGACGACCGTTCCAGCGGCCTTCGAGCCGCATCATCTCGCCGAAGCGCGCGAGGTCGCGCAAGCCCAGGTTGAGTCCGCCGGCGCCGACCGCATTGCCCTGCGGATCGACCCCGATGTACGCGTCCTGCTCGGCACCGAGCAGACCGAAGATGCGCTCGTGGAGCACCTGTGCGGCGGGCTTGCCGGTCACCCGGCGGATCAGCCAGGTCAACACCTCCGCGTTGGTCGAACGGTAGGCGAAGCCGGCGCCGTGCTCGCCCTGCTTGCGCACCGTCGGCAGGAATTCATACAGCGACTTGGGACCGGTGTATCCGGCTGGCCACGGCAGGATCCCGCCGGCCCGCGCGAAGTCCCAGATCTCGGCCGTGGGGTCGGCGTAGGCCTCGGAGAACCTCTGCGCCGTCGTCATGTCGAGCACCTGGCGCACGGTGGCATCGCCGAAGGCGGAATCTTTGAGTTCGGGCAGGTAGGCCGATACCCGCGCGCTCTCGTCGAGCGCGCCTTCGGCCACCAGCATCGCGCCGATGGTGCCGAAGAAGGACTTGGTGACCGAGTGCGCGATGTGCTGACCCGATGCGGTCAGCGCGCCCGCGTAGCGCTCGTAGACGATCTTCCCGCGATGCAGCACCACGATGCCGTCGGTGTAGTTGGCGAGCAGCGAGTCCGACCAGGTCATGGGCGCTGCACCGCCCATCGGTGTGAAGGTCACCGCGTCGAGATCGTCGCGCAGCGCGCGCGGCAGGGCGCTCACCGGTCCGGCGCCGCGCGGGACGGCCACGGTCGGGACGAACTCCCGCCAGTGCGAGAAGCTCCAGCGCAGCTGCGGGAACTTCGTGTACGACATGTCGTAGAACGCGATGCGCCGCTCGGGCGGCGGCGGGTCGCCGACCATCCATCGCATCGCGACCGGATCGCTCGCGCGCGCGTCCGGGAACGCCTGGGACGGCGTGCCGGCGGCGGCCACGGCGCTGGCGACCATCAGCGTTGCTGCGAGGGCGGCCAGTGTCGGGCGGCGGGGAGCGGGTCGCGAGGACAGGTGTGGCATCGGAGACCTCCGGGGCGGTCCGCGTTCAGGTGACATGTCTTGCGCGCAACGCATCTTCTTCACGCAGCGCCGCCTCGTGGGCTCTCTGGAACGCGGCGACCAGCGCGAGCATGGCAGGGGACATGGTGTGCTTGCGCAGCCGGACGATCGACCAGGAGGAGCGCAGCCACGGCGGCTGCAGCAGTGGGACGACCGCGCCCGACTCCAGTTCGGGTCTGACCTGTCCCAGCGTACCGAAGGTGAAGGCGTCCGAATGCGTGACGGCGCCGATCGCCAAGCGCACCGTGGCGCACTCGATCGCCGGAAAGGGCGATGGTGCCCCGCGGGTGGGTCGTCGGCGGGCGGCCAGCAGCGGCTTCAGCACCCGCGGTGGCAGCATCACCACCTGAGCGAAGGGGAAATCGAGCACATCGGGCATGGTGACCTCCGGGCGGCCCACCAACGGATGCCCCGCCCGGACGAGGATCCATCCCGGCAGCGGCGCCAGCGTCATCACCGTTTCGAAGTCGTCCGCACCCGCGATCACCGTGTCCTCGGCGATGCCGAGGTCGACCGATCGCGTGCGCACGGCCCGCGCGACCGACGCCGGATCCGCCATGACGAGCCGTAGACGGATGTCGGGACTCGATACGCTGAAGAGGCCCGCCGCCTGCGCGCCGATCGCATCGACCACATAAGGGCCGAGCGCCGCGGAGACCTCCGCAGCCGCGAGCCCCCGCGCTTGGTCCACCTCACGCTCGAGTTCCTGCGCGCTGCGCAGCACCTCCTCGGCGTGCTGCATGAAGACGCGTCCGAAGTCGGTGAGTTCGTTGCCGAGACGGCTGCGGTGGAAGAGCGGCGCGCCCACCCGTGATTCGAGTTCCATGATGCCGCGGCTGAGCGAGGGCTGGGCGATGTCCAAGGCTTCGGCGGCGCGGCTGAAACTGGCGTGTTCGGCCAAGGCTTGGGCGTATTGCAGGAGTCGTAGTTCGAATCGCATGGCGAGTACTCTGAGCCATTACGGACATCGATTCTATGCGTTTCGCGCATGAACATTCGCCCAAGGTATGGCTGTGGCGGACTGTAGGGCGTGTAACTTCCCACAGCGTCCCAACCGTCCGAGGCCTCTATGTCACTTCGTCTTGCCCCGCCCCCGTCGTCGCGGGGCCGATCCGCCTACATGTTCGTCGGCATGCTCGTCGCTGCGGCATCGTTGCTGGTGCCGCCGTCGGTCCACGCGCAGCAAGCCCGTTTCGACGCGCTCGCGGCCAGCCCCATGTCCGAGAACCGGCCCACCCCGCAGTCGGCCGAGACGCTGATGGACGAACTGCTGTTCCAGCGCGCCACACAGACCTATCTCTGGGCGTTGCCGCTCATCAACACCCTCGGCATGAAGGAAGGTTCGGAGCGTGTCTTCGGCGCCGGCTACAACGTGCTGCCGATCTGGAAGCGTCGCCTCGATGCGCGGACCCTGGTCACGACGCCGAACTCGGATGTGATCTACGCGATGAGCTATGTGGACCTCGGCAAGGACGGGCCGCTGGTCTTCGAGGCGCCGCCGAATCTCCAAGGCATCCTCATGGATTTCTGGCAGCGGCCCATCCCGGTGGACGGAGGCAGGTTCGCCGGCGATGTCGGCCTGCCGGGTCCCGATGCGGGCCGGGGCGGCAAGTTCCTGCTCTTGCCGCCGGGTTACAGCGGTGAAGTGCCCGCCGATCACTATGTGTACCGCTCGTCGACCAACAACGTCTTCATCTTCCTGCGCTCGTTCTACAAGGATCCTGCCGACCTCAAGCCCGCTGTCGCGCTGATCGAGCAGTCGAAGATCTACCCCTTGAACGGCAAGGCCACGGCCAAGCCGATGGTGTTCCCGGACGCATCCGGTGTGCCGGCGGACCTGCTGCCGGTGAGCGACGGTCGCGCGTTCGACCAACTCAAGCGCCTGCTCGACGCCGAAGGCAGTCACCTCGCCGAGTCTGACTCGCTCGGCATGCTGGCCGCCCTCGGCATCGTCAAGGACCGGCCGTTCAACCCCGACGCGCGCACCCGCGCCACCCTCGATGCCGCGGCCCGCACGGCGTACAAGATGAGCCGTGTGATCGGCTTCAAGGAAGAGGTCAGCGGCCGTTCCTTGCGGATCTACCCGGACCGTCGCTGGCTCAATCCCATGGCTGGTGCGACCGCCGCCAACCCGGCCGGACCTTTCGATCTCGGATGGCGGCGCACGGACGGCGGTTATCTCGACCTCGACACCCGCATCTGGTTCTTCACCGACTACTACTCGGTGAGCCCCGGCATGCTCTCGCAGGTGCCGGGCAAGGGCGCCAAATACATGATCGCGTTCAACGATGCCGCAGGTGCGGAGCTTTCGGGCGGCAGCGATTATCGGCTGACCCTGCCCGCCAACATCCCCGCCGCGAATTTTTGGTCGGTGACGCTCTACGAGGCCGAGAACGCCTCCGGACTCGCCAACGGTCAGCCGTTCCCCTCGCTCGGGTCGCGTGACAAGCCGGTGGCCAACGCCGACGGCACCACGGATATCTATCTCGGACCGAAGGCGCCCAAAGGCAAGGCGCGCAACTGGCTCGCCACCGTCCCCGGCAAAGGCTATTTCGTGATCCTGCGTCTCTACGGCCCGACCGAGGCCGCGCTCGACAACAGTTGGAAACCCAGCGACATCCAGAGGTCGAAATGATCAAGCATCCCCGAGCATTTTCTAGCGTCACCCTCGCGGCCCTCGTGGTCGCGTCCGTGGGCGCTCTGTCCGCCGAGGCGCAGACCGTCGACACCCGTCTCGGCCCCATGCAGCTCGAGAACGGCTACCCCTCGCGCGAGGCGATCGAGAAGCTCTATGACGAGATGGAGTTCCAGCGCGCCACGCAGACCTTCCTCTGGGGCCTGCCTGCGGTCGGCTTCTACGGCCTGCGCGAAGCGCAGCGCAAGAACTTCGGCGCGCGCGACGGCGAGGTCGTGGTGTACCAGTCTCTCAAGGACAAGGCCGGCATGCTGACGCCGAACCTCACCACGGTCTATGCCTTCACCTTCTGGAACCTCGTGACGCAGGGACCGCTCGTCGTCGAAGTGCCCGCGGGCGCGACCGCCGGCGGCGTGGATGACATCTGGCAGCGACCCGTCATCGACATGGGCCAGACCGGTCCCGACAAGGGGCAGGGCGGCAAGTACCTGATCCTGCCACCGGGCGGTGAAGACCTGAACCCGGCGGGCTACTTCGTGGTGCGCTCCAAGACCAACCAGATCTGGTTCGGTTCGCGCGGTCTCGCGCCGGACCCGGTCGAGGCCGAGGCGACGCTGCGCAAGCACCGTGTCTACAGCTGGAACCAGCGCGCCACGCCTGGCGTGACGAACTTCATCCCGGTCGGCGGGCGTGACTGGGCCTCCTGGCAGCCGAGCGACATCCGCTACTTCGAGCAGCTCAAAGATATCCTCGACGGCGAACCGATGGAGACGCACAACGGCTACTTCTACGCCATGATGCGCTCGCTCGGCATGGAGCCGGGCAAGCCGTTCGAACCCGATGCGCGCCGCAGGAAGATCCTCGGCGACGCGGCCCTCACCGGCGAGCTGATGGCCCGCGCCAACGCCTTCGACAAGCGCTTCCCCGGCGCCACGGTGTTCGAGGGCACCCACTGGGAATACGCCAACATGGTCGAGCTCGACCAGCAGCTGCCGATGTTCTCGCAGCTCGACGAGCGCGCCTCCTGGTTCTACGAGGCGATCGGCAACACCTCCGGCATGCAGGGCCGCATCGTCGGCTTCGGTCAGGTGTACCTCGAGACCGCGCGCGACAAGTCGGGCGCGTGGCTGGACGGCGCCAAGTCCTACCGCCTGCGCGTGCCGCCGAACGCCCCGGTCAAGCAGTTCTGGTCGTTCACGCTCTACGAGAACACCACGCGCGCGCCGCTGCAGTCGCCGCAGGGCGCCGCCGACATCTCCTCGCGCAAGAAGGGGCTGGTGGTGAACGCGGACGGTTCGGTTGACCTCTACTTCGGCCCGAAGAAGCCCGTGGGTGCGAACACGAACTTCGTGCAGACCGTGCCGGGCAAGGGCTGGTTCACCTACTTCCGCCTGTACGCGCCGACCGAGCCCTACTTCAAGAAGGAGTGGGCCCTGCCGGACATCGTCGAGATCAAGTGATCCGACGGGTGGGCACGGGCACCGCCATCGCCGTGCGCTGCGCGGCGTTGTCGTCGCTCGTGCTCACGGCGCCGGCCCTCGCCTGCGGCTTCCACGGCGATGCAGCCGTGGGCGCGCTCAACACCGCGTATCCGGACGCGCTCTGGGTGCGCACCGCGGTCTGGCAGGCGCAGCTCGACGGCGTGCTGCCGCGCGCCGCCGCGACGACGACCGATGATCCCTTCGCCGCGCGCGTGGCGCTCGCCAGGCGCTACCGCGCCGCCTCCGACCGCTTCGCCGCGCTCCGCGAGGATCTCGCCGAGGGCGCCGCGAAGCAGCGGCCCCCGTCGTTCACGGTGCTGCTCATCGGCCCCATGCTGTGGTCGCGTTTCGAGCCGACCGGCGACGGTTACCGGCTGCAGGTGCATGCCGAGCGCGCGGCGCCCGGCGATGTCGTGCTGATCACCGATGAGCCCGTCCTCGAGGCGCTGGCGGATGGCCGGATGCGGTTCTCCCGCGCGCTCGATCTCGGTCTCGTCCGGCTGTACGGCAAGCCGTCCGGCATGTCGGCGGTCACCGCAGCGCTCGAAGCGTGGCGTCCTGCCCCATCTGACCCGAAAAGCACTGACCCCAGACGTCCTTCCTGATCCGGAGACCCTGCCATGAAAGCATCACCTGTCACCGTCGCCCGCGCCGTCGCTCCCGTGATCGCGCTGCTCCTGCTGCAGGGCTGCGGCCGCCCGACGCCGCCGCAGACGGCCGGCGGCGAGAAGGGCCAGGATGTCGCCGCGCCCAAGGCCGCACCGACCGGCAAAGCCGGCTTCTCGCCCTACACGGCGCGCAGCTATCCGACGCGCGTCTACTGGGGCGACCAGCACCTGCACACCTCGTGGTCGCCGGACGCCGTCGGCGCCGGCACGCGCGTCGGTCCGGAGGAGGCGCTGCGGTTCGCACGCGGAGAGGAGGTCGTCTCCAGCACCGGCATCCCTGTCAAGCTCGCCCGTCCGCTCGACTGGCTCGCGGTCTCGGACCACTCCGATGCCATGGGCATCATGAGCGAGGTCATCGCCGGCAACCCCAAGCTGATGACCGACCCGGTGCTCAAGCGCTGGAACAAGCAGATGAACGCCGATGCGCAGCAGGCCTACGCGGCCGTGCTGGAAGGCATCGCGTTGCAGGGCAAGGGCCAGCTGCCGACGCCGATGAAGGATCCGGCGGTAGCGCTCGACATGTGGCACAAGATGACGACGGTCATGGAGCGCTACAACGATCCGGGCCGCTTCACGGCCTTCATCGCCTACGAGTGGACCTCCAACTACGGCGGCGGCAACAACCTGCACCGCAACGTCATCTACCGTGACGGCAAGGCGCTCGCCGACCAGCTGTCGCCGCTCACCACCTTCGTGTCCGAGAACCCCGAGGACCTGTGGAAGTGGATGCAGTCCTACGAGCAGCGCACCGGCGGCAAGCTGCTCGCCATCCCGCACAACGGCAACCTCTCGAACGGGCTGATGTTCGCGACCACCACCTTCAAGGGCGACCCGATCACCCGTGACTGGGCGGAGACCCGCGCCAAGTACGAACCGCTCTACGAGGTCACGCAGGGCAAGGGCACGAGCGAGCAGCATCCCTCGCTCGCGCCGGCCGACGAGTTCGCCCGCTTCGAGATCTGGGACAAGGGCAACCTCAACGTGGTACCCAAGACGCCCGGCATGATCAACACCGAGTACGCGCGCGAGGCCTTGAAGAACGGTCTCGCCATCGAGGCGCGCGTCGGGGCGAATCCGTTCAAGTTCGGAATGGCGGGCGGCACCGACAACCACACGGGCCTCACCACCGCCGAGGAGGACAACTTCTTCGGCAAGTTCCCCTCGTCGGAGCCGAGTCCCGAGCGCTGGAGCGAGAACGCCTTCAACTTCGAAGGGCGCACCATCAAGGGCTGGGAGCTCGGCGCCTCGGGCTACACGGGCGTCTGGGCCACCGCGAACACGCGCGAGGCGCTGTGGGACGCCATGAAGCGCAAGGAGGTCTACAGCACCACCGGTCCGCGCATCACCGTCCGGCTGTTCGGCGGCTTCGACTTCCAGACGCAGGATGCGAGGACGCGCGATCTCGCCGCGGTGGGCTATGCCAAGGGTGTGCCCATGGGCGGCGACCTGAACCGCGCCCCGGCGGGCAAGAGCCCGACCTTCCTGGTCGCGGCGATGAAGGATCCCTTGTCGGGCAACCTCGACCGCATCCAGATCGTGAAGGGCTGGCTCGACGCGAAGGGCGTGACCCGCGAGAAGATCTATGACGTGGTGTGGTCGCAGGCCGAGCGCCGCAAGCCCGGCAAGGACGGCCGACTGCCGGCGGTCGGCAACACCGTCGACCTCGCGACGGGCACCTGGCGGAACACCATCGGCGAGCCGGAGCTCGTCACCGTGTGGAAGGACCCGGAGTTCGATCCCTCGCAGCGCGCGTTCTACTATGCGCGCGTCATCGAGATCCCGACGCCGCGCTGGACGCTGCTCGACAGCCTGCGTTTCGGCGTGAAGATGGGTCCGGAGGTGCCGATGACGCTGCAGGAGCGCGCGTTCACCTCGCCGATCTGGTATTCGCCGTCGTGAAGTGGATCGGCCGCGCCCTGCGCGAGCCGCTGCTGCATTTCCTGCTGATCGGCCTCGCGTTGTTCGTCGCCTACGACCGGTTCGGTCCGGCGGGCGGCGACGGCGAGCGCATCGTCGTCACCCGTTCGACCGTCGACGAGCTGTCACGGCAGTTCACGGCGCGATGGCTGCGGCCGCCGACCGAGCAGGAGCTCTCCGGGCTGGTCGACACCTGGGTGCGTGAGGAGATCTACTACCGTGAGGGCCTTGTGCTCGGCCTTGACCGCGAAGATCCCGTGATCAAGCGGCGGCTACGCCAGAAGCTCGAGGTGATGCAGGAGGAGAGCCTGGGCGGCGACGCGCCGACCGACGCGGTCCTCGAAGGATACCTCCGCCGCAACGCCGACCGTTTCCGTGAGCCCGCGCGGGTGACCTTCGAGCAGGTCTTCTTCTCGGGCAGCGCGCCCGTCGCCGAGGTCGAGCGGTCGGTGGCGGCCGCCCGTCAGGCCCTCGAGCGCGGCGCGGATCCTGCCGCTTTGGGGCAGTCGACGATGCTCGCGCAGCGTCTCGACGATACGCCCATGGACGTCGTGTCGCGCGATTTCGGCGCCGGGTTCGCCGCCCGGTTGGCGGAACTCCCGACGGGCACCTGGGAAGGTCCGATCGCGTCGGCCTACGGCGCGCATCTCGTGCGCGTCTCGGCGCGCAGGAGCGGGACGCTGCCGCCGCTCGAACAGATCCGGCCCGCCGTCATCCGCGAGTGGGAGAGCGAGCGGCGCAGGGAGGCGGCCACCCAGGCCTACGCCGAGATGCGCAGCCGTTACCGGATCGAGATCGAGGCGAAGCCGTGACCGGATGGACCGTCCGGGCGGGGCTCCGTGGATGGAGCCTCGCGCTGCTCGCGCTCGTGGCGGTCTGCGCTGCGCCGTCCACACGCGCCGACGAGTTCCGGCCCGCCTATCTCCAGCTGACCCAGGTCGATGCCGAGACCTGGGATGTGCTGTGGAAGATCCCGGCGGTGGATGAGGGGACGGTCTTCAGGCTCAATCCTGCGTTCCCGGACGGTACGCGGACCGTGCAGCCGATGCGCAGCGCGTTCTCGACGGGGACCATCGTGCAGCGCTGGCGCATCCAGGTGCCGGGTGGCCTGCAGGGCAAGCCGATCGCTTTCCCGGACCTGTCGGCCAACCGGATCGATGTGTTGGTGCGGCTCGTGCGCGCCGACGGCAGCGAGCAGATCGAGCGCGTGCTGCCTTCGCAGACCGAGGTCGTGTTGAGGGGCGACCCGGGTGCGTTCGAGGTGGCGAAGACCTACACCGTACTCGGCATCCATCACATCCTGGTCGGGGTCGACCATCTGTTGTTCGTGTTGGCGCTCCTGCTGATCGTCGTCGGTGCCGGCCGTCTCATCGCCACCATCACCGCCTTCACCGTCGCCCACAGCCTGACGCTCGGTGCCGCCACGCTCGGCTGGGTGAGCATCCCCGGTCCGCCCGTCGAGGCGACGATCGCCTTGTCGATCATGTTCCTGGCGGTGGAGATCCTCCGTGTCCGCGAGGGGCGGGACAGTCTGACGGCCCGAAGGCCGTGGTGGGTGGCGTTCACTTTCGGTCTGCTGCATGGTCTCGGATTCGCGGGCGCGTTGGCGGAGGTCGGTCTGCCGGCGACATCCATCCCGCTCGCGCTGCTCTGCTTCAACATCGGTGTGGAGATCGGACAGCTGATGTTCGTGGCGGCGGTGCTGCTCGTGATGTGGCTGGGGCGCGGGTTGCTGCGCCGTCTCGGTGCTTCGCCGCCCGACTGGGTCGGCAAGGCCACGCCGTACGCCATCGGTGGCATCGCCGCATTCTGGTTGATCGAAAGGGTCATGGGTTGGTGAACGACCGTGAGGTACCTTGAGTCCATGGAAAGAACGCATGTCGGACCGGGTTCCATCGTCGCGATGGCCCTGATGATGTCCCTGGCCGTGTCGGGGGTCGGCGTCGCCGGCGAAGGTGACAAGCCCGTCAACAACGGCACGGACCCCACCAAGCTCACGACCATCCTGCAGCCGACCTACGAGTACCTCGACCTCGTCGGAGGGTTCGAGAGCGGGGTGCTCCGCCTCAATTACACGCAACCGTTCGGCGCCAAGAGCGACTACAGCCTGCGGCTGCGCGTGCCGGTGCAGATGAACGATGTGCGCGGGAACTCCGGGCACGATCTGGGTGATGCCTCGTTGATGCTGACGCATGTCTTCGGGCTGACCCGCACCCACGGCTGGGTGTTCCAGGGCGAGGCGGTGTTCGACACGGCCGCGCGCCCGGAGCTCGGCACCGGCAAGAACGTGCTGAAAGGCACGCTCATCTACGCGCGCTTCCTGCCGACGGGCGCGATCTTCGCGCCGGCGGTGGTGCAGAGCAACAGCGTGTCGGGGCAGGCGCGGCGTGCCGACGTCAACACCACCACCTTCGACTTCTACTATGTCCCGAAGCTCGCCGACCCGCGCAACCTCATCACCGTGGACCCGGCGGTCAACTTCGATTGGGAGAACGACAAGGAATTTTTGAGCCTCGCCGTCACCTTCGGCCGCGTCACCGGTCCCGCGTTGGGCGGCGTCGGCATCGTCACGGTGAAGCCGAGCCTGTTCGCCGGCGGTGACCGGCCGGCCGACTGGGGCATCGAGATCGGCTACAAGGTCCTCGGCTTCTAGTCGAGCTTCACGCCGCGCAGCGCCGCGCCCGCGCCGCCGCCGAGACGGGACAGCAGCAGCGTCGTCTCGCCGATCGGCAGGGCTAGCGGCCGCAGCGAGGACTCGGGCAGCAGCACGATGCTGCCCGTCTGGGCTTTCGGCGAATTGGGCAGGAAGACGCTCGCCCAGCCGCCCTCGATGGAATCGAACTTCATCCCGATCCGCCAGCCCTCTCCGGCGGGCACCAGCACCGGCCGCACATCCGGGACGCCATCGCCCGCGCCCCGGCCCTCGAGGACGGACTTCGCCATCCGGTACTGCGGAAGGCTGCCGACGATCGATTCCTCGATCCAGCCGATGAGTTTCTGGCCGGGCGCGGTGCGCGCCAGCATCCCGGCGATGAAGGCGACCAGCAGCAGCGCGAGCACGGCGAGCAGCGTGCCGAGCGCGAATTGCGCGACGAGGTGCCCCGGGAACAGGTTCTCCACGGGCTTCATGAGTTGGCGCGCGAGCGGCAGGACTTTGTCGGCGAGCCACAGCAGCAGGGCGCCGGGCAGCAGGAACAGCACCCCTCCGACCAAGGTGTCCTTGATGAACTGGGCGGTCTTCTTCATGGCGGTGTTCTCTATGGCGGTATTGCGGGATGGCCTGATGGGCCCGATGTTACGGTCCTGGACCGTGGTTACAATCCGGTCGATGCAACGGGGCCTGCCTTGCGACTGACCGATGTCCTTTGGGTGACCATGTCCGTGGCCTGCCTCGTGCTGGGCGGCATCCACGCCCATGTCTGGCTGCGACGGCGCGAGGCGATCGTCACCCGTGCCAACCTGGCGTTCGCGGTGCTCGCCCTCTCGGTGGCGCTGATGGGCGTGCTGGAATTGCAGATGTTCCGCGCGGCCAGCGTCGAAGAGTTCAAGCGGCTGCTGTTCTGGTACCACTTCCCCGTCTGGTCGGGGTTCGCGGCCGTCGTCGCCTTCACGCATTTCTACCTCGACGCCGGCCGGCTCTGGCTGGGCCTCACCGGCATCGGGTTGCGGACGGTCGCGCTGATCGTCGGGGCCCTGACGGGCGGGGCGATGAACTACCAACGCATCGAGGCGCTCGGGACCTTCGATCTCTTGGGCGACCCGGTGGTGATGGTCGTGGAGGCGTCGCCGAGCCCGGTGCTGCTGCTTTCGCAGTCGGCGCTGTTGCTGCTCGCGCTGTTCCTCGCCGATGCCACGCGCCAGCTGTGGCGGCGTGGGGACCGCGTCCGCGCCCTCACCATCAGCGGCGGGTTGCTGCTGTACGTCGGCGTCAACTCGGCGTTGGCGATCGCCAGCTATTGGGGGTTCCTGCGTCTACCGTTGATCGGCATCGTGTTCTTCGTACCGATGGTGTTCGTGATGGCCGCCTACCTCGGCATCGACCTGCTGCGCGGCGCCGAGCTGAAGCAGGACCTGCAGGAATCCGAGCGTCGGCTGTCGCTCGCGGCCGATGCCGCCGACGCCGGTCTTTGGAGCCTCGACGCCGTGAGCGGCCGGTTCTGGGCGACACCGCGTGCCTATGCCATCTTCGACATCCCGGTGCGCCCGGATGTCGCGGTCGACGACCTGCTCGCCGTCATCCATCCGCACGACCGCCGCCGCGTCGAACGGGTGCTGCAGTCGGCACGCGAGGAAGACGGCGTGAGCAACCTCGATTACCGCATCCGCGACCGGTCGGGCGGCATCCGCTGGGTGTCGTCCCGAGGCAGCTCCTACGCAGGGCGTGAAGTCGGCTCGCGGATCATCAGCGGCGTGGTCATGGACATCAGCGCCCGCAAGCAGGCCGAGGACGAGCGTGCGCTGCAGCGTGTGGAGCTCGAGCATCTCGCGCGGGTCAACACGCTCGCCGAGCTCTCCGGCACGCTCGCGCACGAGATCAACCAACCGCTCGCCACCATCATGAGCAACACCGAAGCCGCGCAGCGTCTGTTGGCATCGCCGCGGCCCGACCTCGACGAGCTGCGGTCCATCATGGCCGACATCCTCGCCGCCGACGAGCGCGCAGATGCGGTGGTCAAGCGTCTGCGCGCGATGCTGCGTCGCGGTCCTGCGATGCGCGAACCGCTCGAGCTGGACGCGCTCGTGGCGGGGGTCCTCGACTTCATGGCGGGTGAGCTGCGACGCCGCGGTGTCGCGCCCCGGATCGAGCTCGGAGCGCCCGGCGCGCGCCTATGGGGCGACCGCGTGTCGCTCGAACAGGTGCTCATCAACCTCATCAACAACGCCTGTGATGCGCTGGCCGTGCGGGATGCGGGCATGCGCCGGCTGGTGCTGCGGACACGGCAGGAGGGCGCTGAACTGTGCGTCGAGGTCTGCGACAATGGCGCGGGCCTCAAGGCCGGCGCCGAGGAGATCTTCGCGCCGTTCTTCACCACCAAGACCGAGGGACTCGGCATGGGACTCGCGATCTCGCGCTCCATCGTGCAAGCCCATGAGGGCCGTATCTCGGTGCGGAACGATCCCGCCGGGGGTACGGTCTTCGAACTCCGTTTCCCTGCCCATCGGCCCGCGCAGGGCCTGGTGGAGGCACGATGACCGACAAGGTCTACCTCGTCGACGACGAGCCCGATCTGCGCCGTGCGCTCGAGCGGCTGCTGCAGGCCGAGGGCTTCAAGGTCGAGAGCCACGCCTCGGCGCTCGATTTCCTCGCGCGTCTGCCCGCCGAGGCCGACGGCTGCGTGGTCATGGACCTCGCGATGCCGGGGCTCGACGGCCTCGAGGCCCAACAGCGGTTGGTCACGGCTGCCACGCGCTGGCCGATCGTCTTCCTCACCGGCCACGGCGACATCCGCAGCAGCGTGCAGGCCATGAAGGCGGGAGCCATCGATTTCCTGACGAAGCCCGTGAAGGCCGGGGAGTTGCTGGCCGCGGTCCGCGCCGGTGCAGCGCAGGTCCGTGAGGCCGCGGAGCTGCGCCAGCGGTTCGCCTCCCTGACCCCCCGCGAGCGGGAGGTCATGCGGCATGTGATCGCCGGTCGCCTCAACAAGATGATCGCCATGGACCTCGGCACCACCGAACAGACCATCAAGGTGCACCGTTCGCGGGTCATGGAAAAGCTCGGTATCCGCTCCGTGGCCGCGTTGGTGTCCGTGGCGCAGCGGCTCGGGGTCACCCCCACCGGGACGGCGTCTTGAACCTTCGTCCAATGTGACGACCAGCTCCCGGGGGGTACCGTGGATGTAGGGGCCGCATCACGGCCATGTCCCGGGAGTATTTATGACCCTCATCCGCAGCGCTCTGGCGCTTGTCCTTCTGGCGCTTGCCCTGCCCGCGCAGGCGCAGACCGCCAGCCCCGCCAAGAAGCCCAACATCCTCGTGATCTGGGGCGACGACATCGGCGGCTTCAACATCAGCGCCTACAACCAAGGCATGATGGGCTACCGCACCCCGAACATCGACAGCATCGCCAAGAGCGGTGCGCTGTTCACCGACTGGTACGGCCAACAGAGCTGCACCGCCGGTCGTGCGGCGTTCGTGACGGGTCAGTCGCCCATCCGTACGGGTCTGACCAAGGTCGGCCTCCCGGGCACGCCGGAGGGCATGCGCAAGGAAGACCCGACGATCGCGACGCTGCTGCGCGCCCAGGGCTACCGCACCGGCCAGTTCGGCAAGAACCACCTCGGCGACCGCGACGACATGCTGCCGACGAAGCACGGCTTCGACGAGTTCTTCGGCAACCTGTACCACCTGAACGCCGAGGAAGAGCCGGAGAGCCCGGACTATCCGAAGGATCCGAACTTCAAGAAGAACTTCGGTCCGCGCGGCGTCATCCACAGCTTCGCCGATGGCCGCATCCAGGACACCGGTCCGCTGACGCGCAAGCGCATGGAGACCATCGACGATGAGGTGATGGTCAAGACCCTCGACTTCATGCGCCGCGCCAAGAACGACGACAAGCCGTTCTTCATCTGGTGGAACTCCACCCGCATGCACATCTTCACCCACCTCAAGGCGGCCTCGGCGGGCAAGACCGGTCTCGGCGTCTACGCCGACGGCATGGTCGAGCACGACGGCCATGTGGGCCAGCTGCTCGCAGCCCTCAAGGAGATGGGTCTCGACGAGAACACCATCGTGATGTACTCGACCGACAACGGTGCCGAGACCTTCACCTGGCCGGACGGCGGCACGACGATGTTCCGCGGCGAGAAGAACACGCAGTGGGAAGGCGGCTACCGCGTCCCCGCGATGATCCGCTGGCCGGGCGTCATCAAGCCGGGCACGGTCATCAACGACATCGTCGCCCACGAGGACATGTTGCCGACGCTGCTTGCTGCGGCGGGCGATGCCAATGTCGGCGCGGACCTGCTGAAGGGCCGCAAGATCGGCGGCATGGCCTACAAGGTGCACCTCGACGGCTACGACCTCGGTCCCGCGCTGCGGGGCGAGGGCGCCTGGCCGCGCAAGGAGTTCATCTACTGGACCGACGATGGTTCGGTGGCCGCTCTGCGCTACGAGAACTGGAAGATCACCTTCCTCGAGCAGCAGGCCGAGGGTCTCAAGGTGTGGCAGGAGCCGTTCGTCCCGCTGCGCGCCCCGAAGATCACCAACCTGCGCATGGATCCCTTCGAGCGTGCCGAGGAGGAGAACGCCATCGGTTACCAGCGCTGGTACCTCGAGCGGATGTACATGATCGCGCCGTCCGGTGCCTATGTCGCCAAGTGGCTGCAGTCCTTCAAGGACTTCCCGCCGCGCCAGAAGCCGGGCAGCTTCAACCTCGACCGGGTCATGGAATCCGTGATGAGCAGCAGCGGGCGCTGACGCGCCCATCGAGACACCTGTTCCGGTGTGCGGGGCCGCGTCCTGATGAAGGTCGCGGCCCCTTTTTTTGGAGGATCGTCCGATGAAGACCATGAACATGTTCCGTACCCTGACCGCCGCGCTGCTGCTGGCGCTCGGCCTCGTCGCACCGGCCGCACCGGCCGCCGAGCCGCTGCCGTCGTGGAACGACGGCGCCGCCAAGGCGCGCATCGTCGCCTTCGTGCAGGGCGTCACCGACCCGCGCAGCCGCAGTTATGTCGCCCCCGCCGAGCGCATCGCCGTGTTCGACAATGACGGCACGCTGTGGTCGGAGCAGCCGGCCTACTTCCAGCTCGCCTTCGCCA
>Ga0315902_10002847_pt1 | contig 26419 bp, 23 predicted proteins | sample LakEriMetagenome_9_FD_203523 | JGI IMG/M metagenome (GOLD analysis project Ga0315902, IMG submission 203523) | Freshwater fungal communities from buoy surface, Lake Erie, Ohio, United States - Buoy 12 MA117 | ecosystem: Environmental > Aquatic > Freshwater > Lake > Lake biofilm | place: USA... | reverse complement strand
GCCTGTTCGTCTCGCCCTCGCCTGGCCCGGTGCTGGCCAACTACGGCTTGGACACCCTTCGCTTCGTCAAACCCGTGGGCATTGGCGACACCATCCAGGCGCGCCTGACCTGCAAGCGCAAGACCGACAAGCCCGCCCGCAAGGGCCAGCCCCCTCAAGGCGTGGTGGCCTGGGATGTGCAGGTGACCAACCAGCTCGGCGAGTTGGTGGCCAGCTACGACATCCTGACGCTGGTGTTGAAGCGGCCGGGTGAGGGGGCTGCGAGGGCGTGAAGTGCGCGCAGTCTGCTGCCTGTTGTGCCGCTGCGCTGCCCTCTTGCCGGCTGGGCCTTCACCCTGGCATGGCAGCGCCGAGTTCCTGTGAAATTTGCCGCACGGCCTTAGCCAGCAGCTGGCGCGCTTCTGCGCGGCTCATCCGGGCGTCGCGTTGTGTGAGGTAGGGCATGTTGAGGCTGGCGATCGCCCCAGCGTGCAGGCCATCGAAGATCGGAAAGGCGATGTCCACGATGCCTTGCACCGTGTCGCTCTCCACCTCCTCGTGCCCCCGAGCGCGCAGTTGATCCAGCCGATCGGCCAGCGCCTTTCGGGACACGCGCGCCGGCCGCGCCTTCTCCACCATCTCATCGAGCAGGCTCACGCGCAGGTCCGGGGGCTGAAACGCCGTGATGACCCGCGCCGACGTGCGATCCGCCCTGAACGGAAAGTGCGAGCCCAGCCGGACGCTGAAACTCAGCGGTTCAGGGCTGGGAATGGAGGCGACGACAACCAGCCGCCGATCGGCGTGCACGCTCAGATGCAGGGCTTGTCGAGAAACTTGCGCCACGATCTCCATCACCGGCAGCGCGGCCGTCAGCAGGTTGCGCGAGGACATCTGCCCTACGCCAAGATTGAACAGCTTCAGCGACAGGCGGTGCAGCCCGGATTCGCGCAGGACGTAGCCCTGATCGACCAGCACCTCTAGCATCCGGTAGATCTCGCTGGCCGAGCGTCCGAGTGCCATTGACAACTGCTGCAAGGTCATGGGTGAGGCGCAGGCTGCCAGGCACTCGAGAATGCCGAGCCCTTTCTCCAGCGCGGGCGCCTTGTAGGTCTGCCGTGCCTTGGGTCGGAGCGCGGCTGTGGACGTCGTGGCCATTCTGCTCAGTCTAGATCAACAGATTCGAGGGTTTCCTCGGGGGCGTCTGGCCAAGGTCTGGCTTGCGCCACGCCATGAAGGCTTTTACATTTAAATCTTAGTTTCATAGATCAATTCAAAGATACGCCATACGCAGCGCGGCAGGAGATAGGTACCCCCATGGGCAAGGTTCTCAACGACGATCAGGTGGCCGGTTACCGGCGCGACGGGATTCATTTCCCTGTAGAGGTCATGTCCGAAGCCGCGGCAGCCGCGTTGATGGCCCGCTTTGAAGAGGCAGAGGCTGCGCATGGGGGTCGTCTGCCCGCCCGCGTCAATCAGAAGCCCCATCTGCTGCACCCGTGGATGAACGACCTGATCCGCCACCCGCGCATCCTGGATGCAGTCGAGGATGTCCTCGGCCCCGATCTGCTGTGCTGGGGCGCGCAGTTCTTTGCCAAGAATGCCCGCGATCCTTCCTACGTCTCCTGGCATCAGGATGGCACCTACTGGGGCCTGTCGTCGCCCGATGTCGTGACAGCCTGGGTTGCGTTGACGCCCTCGGTCCCGGAGAACGGTTGCATGCAGGTGGTGCCTGGCACACACCGCTCGCAGGTCGAGCACGTGGATACGTTCGCCGATTCGAACCTGCTCTCGCGCGGGCAGGAAATCCGCGTCGAGGTGCGCCCTCAGGACGTGGTGCCGGTGATCTTGCGGCCGGGTCAGATGTCCCTGCACCACGTGCTGATCTTCCACGGCTCCGAGCCCAACACGGCCGACTACCGCCGCGTGGGATTTGCGATCCGCTACATCCCGACCCACGTGCGCCAGCTCAATGCCCCGCGGGAGAGCGCGATGCTCGTGCGAGGCGTGGACCGCCACGGCTATTTCGACCTCGAACTGCCGCCCGAGGCTGACATGCACCCGGAAGCGGTCGCGCGCCACGCGGCGATCGTTGATCGGCAATTGAAGATCCTGTACGCTGGGGCGGCCAAGCCCGGCAAACTGGGTGTCGGCATTGCCCGTTGAGGGTGTGTCGGCTTGGGCGTGACCACACAGGGGCTCGTGCCCCTTCACCAGGAGGAGACCATGACTGACCATTCCCCCGCGCGGCGTGCCGCGCTCGCTGTCGGTGCTGGCCTGGCCGCAGGCGCCGTCCTGCCGGCTCGCTCGCAAGAGCAGATTCGCATCCGCTTTGCGCACTCGCTGTCGTCGACCGAACCGGCCCACCTGGCTGCCGAGTTCTTCGCCAAGAACGTGGCGGCCCGCACCAACGGGCGGGTGCAGATCCAGGTCTTCCCGGGCGAACAACTCGGCCCGGGCAAGGAAGTCAACGAGATGATCCGCCAGGGCGCCAACGTGATGAACATCACCGACCCTGGTTATCTGTCCGACTTCGTGCCCGACATCGGGGTGCTGAACGGACCGTATCTGGTGCGCACCCCCGAGGAATACAACAAGCTGCTGGCCTCGGATTGGTACAAGGGCGTGGAGCGCCGCCTGGAGCAGGCCGGTTTCAAGCTCATCATGGCCAACGGCTACTTCGGCCAGCGCCACCTGATTGCCGACAAGCCCGTGCGCTCGCCAGCGGAGATTGCGGGTATGACGGTGCGCGTGCCGCCCAACACCATGTGGATCGAGACTTTCAAGGCCATGGGCGCCCGGCCGACCACGGTGCAGTGGTCGGAGGTGTACGGCGCCTTGCAGCAGAACGTCGTGCAGGCCGCCGAGGCCCCGCTGGGCTCGCTGTGGGGCGCCAAGCTGCACGAGGTACGCAAGGTGATTTCCACCACCGGGCACTTCACCGCGTTCACGATGTGGCCGATGAACATCAACTTCTTCAACCGGCTCCCCGCCGATGTGCAGAAGGTGCTTCTGGAGGAAGGCGCGAAAGGGGGTGCCGAGCAGACGCGCCTGACGCTGACCCTCAACGACGACTTCATGTCCAAGCTCAAGGCGGCCGGGGTCAGCTTTGTCGACGTCGACAACGCCGCGTTCCAGCGGTCGACGGCATCGGTCTACAAGGCCTTCCCCAAATGGACACCGGGTCTGCATGACACGGTCATGGCCGCGCTGAGAAAGTAGATCGTGCGGCGAGGCCTCGCCAGGCTTGCCGATCGATTCGAAGAGACCATTGCCGCGGGAGCGGTGGTGGTCATCATCGCGTCGGTCGGCTGGGGTGTCGTGACCCGCTACGTCACCGAGCAACCGGCTGCGTGGGCAAGCGAGGTCGCGACGCTCGGCTTCGCCTGGGTGGTGTTCTTCGGGGCGTCCGCCTGCGTGAAGTACCGGCTGCACCCCGCGATCGACATCCTCGTCGAGCGATTGCCGGCAGGCCTGCAGCAAGCCGTGCGGGTGTTCAACCACGTCCTGCTGCTGTCGTTCTTCGCCTTCATGACCTGGTTCGGCACGCGCTTCGCGATCGACGCCTGGGACAGCCCAAGCGCCGTGCTGCGGATTCCCCAGACCTGGCTGTATGGGCCCGTGGCGCTTTGTTCGGCCCTGATGGCCGTTCGCTACCTGCAGGTGCTGGCAGGCCGCGGTGGCGTGATCGACGCCACGAGAGAGACGAATGCTGGCTGACTGGCTGCCCGCGATCGTGATGGCCGTGCTCTTTGCGCTCGGCACGCCGATTGCGTTTGCCATCGCGATCAGCGCCTTGTCGTTCTTCCTGCTGGCTGCCGACGAGGTGCCGCTCAACATCTTCGTGCAGAAGATGGTCACGGCGACAGACTCCTACCCGCTCTTGGCCATCCCCTTCTTCGTGCTGGCGGGCGCGATCATGAATCGGGCGGGCATCACCCGCAAGCTGCTCGCGCTGGCCGACGCGCTGGTCGGCCACATGACCGGGGCCCTGGCCCAGATGTGCACCGTGCTGGCGACCTTGCTGGGCGGGCTCACGGCCTCGTCGAGCGCCGATGCGGCCATGCTGGCCAAGGTGCTCGGCCCGGAGATGACCCGCCACGGCTACAGCCGCGCCTTCGCTGCGGTGATCACCTCGTGCGCGGCCATCATCACGGCGCTCATTCCGCCATCGATCGGGCTCATCATCTACGGCTACATCGCCGACACCTCGGTGGGCCGCCTGTTCGTCGGCGGCATCGTGCCCGGGCTGCTGCTGGCCGGATCGCTGATGGTGGTCACGGCCATCATCTCCAAGCGTCGGGGTTATCTCCCACTGCGTCAGACCCGCGCCGGCGGCGCCGAGGTGATTCACGTCTTTCGCGAGGCGCTCTGGGCGCTCTCGATTCCTGTGTTCATCATCGTCGGCATTCGCTACGGCATCTTCACGCCGACCGAGGCCGGCGCCATCACGGTGCTGTACGTGATCCTGGTGGGCCTGTTCGCCTACCGCTCCTTGCGCATCGCCGATCTGCCGCTGCTGCTGAAGGAGACGGCGCTCGACACCGCCTCGGTGATGCTGATGATCTGCGCCGCGTCGGTCTTCGGTTTCTACCTCGCGTGGGAGCGCATCCCGCCGCAGATGGCCGCCTGGCTGGTGTCGCTGACCAAGGACCCGACGCTGCTGCTGCTGCTCATCAACTTGATGCTGATCCTGCTGGGCACGGCTGTCGAAGGGACTTCCGCGCTCATCATCCTGACGCCGATCTTCGTACCCATCCTCACCAAGCTCGGCATCGACCCGGTCCACTTCGGCATCGTGCTGGTGACCAACCTGACCATCGCCGGCGTGACGCCGCCGGTGGGGCAGATGATGTTCATCAGCTCGCAGGTGCTTAAGGTGCCCATGGACGACTACACCATCGAGGTACTGCCCTTCCTCGGCGCGATGATCGGCGTGCTGGTGCTCTTGACGGTGTTCCCGCAGCTCACGTTGTGGCTGCCCAATCTGCTGTACGGTGCGTGAATCGCGGGGAGGCGCCATGAGGTATCGAGCCGCGGTGCTGCATGCGACGGGGGGCCGGCATTCGGTCGAGGAGGTCGAGCTGCAGCCGCTCGCCCCGGACGATGTGCTGGTGCGGCTGTACGCGAGCGGCTTGTGCCACACCGATCTGGAGGTCATCCAGGGCGCCTTGCCCTACCCGCTGCCCATCGTGCTCGGCCATGAGGGCGCGGGCGTGGTCGAGCGCGTCGGCCCCTGCGTCACCCAGGTGAAGCCTGGCGACCACGTCGTCTGCTCGTGGAATCCGCACTGCGGCCACTGCTTCTACTGCGAACGGGACCAGCCCGTCCTGTGCGAGCCCTACACGCGCTACCAGCCGGCGGGCCGCCTGCTCGATGGCGGCTCGCGCTATCGGCTCGTCGGCGGCCCACTCCTCAACCACTTCTCCACCACCTCGACGCATGCCGAGTACACCGTGGTGCCTGAATCGGGTGCGATCGCGGTGCCGACCGACATCCCGTTCGATCGCGCCTGCCTGATCGGCTGCGGGGTCATGACGGGCGTCGGTGCGGCAGTGCGTCTGGCGCGCGTGGAGCCTGGCTCTACCGCGGTCGTGGTGGGCTGTGGCGCGGTCGGCCTGCACGCGATCCAGGGTGCGCGTCTGCAGCAGGCCGACACCATCGTGGCCATCGATCTCGATCCGGCGCGGCTCGAGTTGGCACGCCTGTGCGGAGCGACGCATCTCATGGGCCCGTCTGACGGCGGAGCAGCCGCCCAGATCGCCGCCGTCAAGGCGATGAGCGGCGGCCGGGGTGCCGATTTCGTCTTCGAATGCGCGGGCGGCGAGGCGCCGCTGCAACTGGCCCTGGAGTGCACCCGCCCGGGCGGCAGCCTCACGATCCTGGGCAAGGTGAATGTCGACAGGAAGGTCGCGTTGCGCTTTGGCTCGCTGATGGGGGAGCGGCGCATCGTGCGTTCAAGCTACGGAGGAGCCCGTCCGCGACGCGACTTCCCCTGGCTCGCGCGGCTCTACCTGGACGGCCGGCTGAAGCTCGATGAACTCATCACCCAGCGTTTGCCGCTGGAGCGCATCGACGAAGGCTTCGACACCATGCGGGCCGGACGCACGCTGCGCACGGTGCTGGAGATCGCGCATTGAGCTCCTCGGTACGAGGGCTGCGGCGCCGAGGGCATCACCCGGCTGGGTGGCGAGGCCGACCCCACCAGGTTCAAAGGCCTGGTCGGCACCTCCGACCATGAACCCAGTGCAACTCGTCGCCGGCCTGGGCCGGGGGCGGCACCCGCCGCTGCAGCCGGGCTGGATCGATGCCCCTCACCACCACGTCGTGCTGGGGGACTTGCGGCTGGAGTCGGGCGAGACCCTTCGCGACGCCCACGTCAGCTACGTCATCCACGGGCCGCAGCGCTCCCCCGGCGCCCCCGCCAAGGGCGTGCCTGTCGTTCTGGCACTGTCGGCAGTGGCCTCGCATCACCACCGGCTCGATGCCTGGATCGGACCTGGCCGGGCCCTCGATACCGACCGCTACGCCGTCATCGCGGTTGACGCGCTAGGCAACGGCCTGGCGAGTTCGCCCTCCAACTCGTTGGCGCAGCCCGGGATGGCCTTTCCGCGCTTCACGATCCGCGACATGGTGGCGAGTCAGGCGGCCGTGCTGGATGCCCTGGAAGTCGGTGCGCTGCACGCGGTGGTCGGCGCGTCGATGGGCGGCATGCAAGCGCTGCAATGGGCGGTCTCGCATCCGTGGCGGGTGGCGCGCGTGGTGGCCATGACGCCAATGGCGCGCACCACGCCGTGGGCCGCTGCCATCAATGAATGCTCCCGCCGTGCCCTGGCCGTGGGGGGCGATCGCGTCTGGGAGGCCTGGGTACCCTTGATGCAGTTGCTGGCGGGGCGGACGCCAGCGCAGGTGGACGCCGCTTTCGACAGCCCGGCCACGGCGATCGCCTGGATCGGGGAGCGTACGGCCTGGTGGTCCGAACAGGGCTACTCGCCGCTGGACTGGATCTACCAGTCCTGGGCGTACGACGCCCATGACGTGGGCAGCAGCCCAGGCTTTGGGGGCGACACCGCCGCGGCGCTGCGTTCCATCCGCGCCCGCACCCTGATCGCGGCGCCCCCCCTGGATCTCTACAACCCGGCACCCGCCGCCCGCTGGGCGGCGCAGCAGATTCCAGGGGCCCGCTTCATCGAGCTGGACTCCTCCTGGGGCCATCAGTCAGCCAGTGCCGCCGATCCGCCGAGCGTCGCGCAGCTGGACGCCGAGATTGCGCAGTGGCTGGCCGCCTGAGCGGCCGCTTTCTCCGCCCTGCTCCACAGCCAGCGCCACTTGTTGTTGGAGCACCCCTGCCATCGATCGAAACCCGTTGCCCTTGACGTCATCCAGCAGGTGTTGTTCAAGAACCATGCACTTCTCGTGGCGCCAAACCGCAAACCCTCGCCATGGCTGAAGCGGCCTCTACCAGCAGGGGGACCGCACCGTGACCTTGGTCGAGTGCCGAAGCGAGCCGGGAGGTATCCCGCGCGTACTCGTGGATCATGAAGTTGCGCAGCTGCCGGGCTTCGATCCAAGCCTCGCCGGAGCGGATCAGCCCCAACCGTTCGGCACGCGCGATGTTGTCGATGGCAGGCCCGATGGGTTCGGCCAACCATTCGAGCAGCCGAGGAAGCAGCTTGTCTCCTAGCGTGTCCTGCAGACGCCCAAACCGGGCCACGAAGGCATCCACCCGCTCAGCCAGATCCTGGTCAGACTTCAAGCTTTCGGCCCGTTGTGCGGTCATGGGCTGAGCGAACAGTCTGGCGTCGGTGCGCTGCAAGTGCGCTGATTCGGCCAGAACGGTCTGCACCAAGAAGCGCAGCCGCTCATCGGGCGGCGTCTTCAGGGGGTTGTCGGCGCTCATATGGCCACCGCATCACGCCGCGCCTGGCGCAGCAAGGGGAAATCTGCAGTGCAGGGGTCTGCCACCAGCACATCGATCTTGCGCAGTCCGATCCCGCGCTGGATCCTGGCGGCCAGGCGCAACGAGAGTGCAAGAGGATCCTCAGCCGGTTCGGGCAGCTCGATCAGGAGATCGATGTCACCGCCTCGTCTCTGGTCGTCTGTCCTCGAGCCAAACAGCATGGCCTTGGCTCCCGGGCCGGCCACTTCGGATGTGGCCTGCCTGATGCAGTCTCGGTCGTGGAGGCTGATACGCATGGCGCGAGGTGACGAGTGGGCTGGATAGTGCAATGGGTTTTATGGATGTTAAATCTGCAGCCGCAAGACCGACAAACCCGCCCGCAAGGGCCAGCCCCCTCAAGGCGTGGTGGCCTGGGACGTGCAGGTGACCAAGCAGCTCGGCGAGTTGGTGGCCAGCTATGACATCCTGACGCTGGTGTTGAAGCGGCCGGTGCGAAAGTCCCGCGGTGCCACGCCATAGCGCCGCCGGAACTGCTCGCCGAAGTTGGACAGCGTGGGAAAGCCGCAGGCCTGCGCGATGTCTGCGATGCGCTCGCGGCCCTGCATCAGGCGCAGGGCGGCCCAGCCGCAGCGCGCGTCGTTCACATAAGCCGTGAAGCTTTTGCCCACCTCGCGCTGAAAGAAGCGGCCAAAGGCCGCCGGGCTCACATGCGCCACGGCGGCAGCGTCGGCCACCGACAGTTCGTTGGCCAAGTGCATTTCGATCCAGTTGAGCACGCGGTCTATGCGTTGGGAACTGGGCGCGGCCCGAGCTGCGGCAGCAGGTGATGGCGGCAGGGATGTCGACAGTGCGCGCAGATCAGCCGCGCCTGCCAGCAGGCAGTCCAGCACCTCGATGAACACCGCCACACGGCGCTGTGCGGTCAACCCGGGTAGCCGGGCCAGCAAGCCCTGCACTTCGATGCGCGTGTGGCCCTGCACCTCCAAGCCTGGAGCGGCCTGTGTCAGCAGCGGCGCCACCGCCTTGAGCTCCGGCAGCCCGCAGCGCTGCAGCCAGTCGGGAGGAAACTGCAGCACCGTGGCGGCGCACCCTTGAGGCAACTGCATACCCCGGCTCGCCCACAGATGTGGCGTCTCGCTGCCCACCAGCACCAGGTCGCCGTCAAAGAAAGGCTCCACGCTGTCACCCACCCAGCGTAGACCCTGCCCGCGTTCAATCCAGGTCAGCTCGAAGTGCCCGTGGCGATGGAGGCTGCCATCGAAGACTGGCAGCGCTAGGTGCAGGCAGCGCAGCGATTCTTCAGCGTGGTGGATCGGCTCGCGGGTGATCTTCATGGCGAATCAAGCGCGGTAAGGATAGGGCTTCCAGTGGGGGTGGAAGTTGAAAAACCGTCAATTCTGGTGCGAAGTCAGGCTGAATGACGGGAGGATTCCGCAGATACTACCTGTAAGTTGCACAGGACAGTGAACGATGAGCAGCGACTGGTGGCGCGGTGCCGCCCTCTACCAGATCTACCCGCGCAGCTTTGCCGACGCAAATGGCGACGGCGTGGGTGACCTGGCCGGCGTGACGGCCAGGCTGCCTTATGTGGCCTCGTTGGGAGTCGATGGCATTTGGCTCTCGCCTTTCTTCAAGAGCCCGATGCGCGACTTCGGCTACGACGTGGCCGACCACCTGGGTGTGGACCCGCTGTTCGGCACCGGCGACGACTTCGACGCGCTGCTGGCCGAAGCCCACCGCCTGGGCCTGAAGGTGGTGATCGACCAGGTGTGGAGCCACACCGCTGCTGAGCACCCGTGGTTCGAGGAGAGCCGCGCCAGCCGCGACAACGCGAAGGCCGACTGGTACGTGTGGGCCGGTGCCAAGCTCGACGGCGGCCCGCCCAACAACTGGCAGAGCTGGATGGGCGGCCCGGCCTGGCGCTGGGAGCCGCGGCGGCGGCAGTACCACCTGCATAACTTCCTCCCCCAGATGCCCGATCTGAACTTTCACTGCCCGGCGGTGCAGGACGCGGTGCTGGACATCGCTCAACACTGGCTCGAACGCGGCGTGGACGGCTTTCGGCTGGACACCGCCAACCTCTACTTCCACAACCGGGACCTGCAGGACAACCCACCGTTGCCCGAAGGCCGGCGAGGCGATGCGCCGGTGCTGATGCAGCAGCACCTGCACAACGCCGACCAACCCGAGGCGCCGCCCTTCTTCGAGCGGTTACGCGCGCTGATGGACCGGCATGGCGAGGGCGGCCGCACCCGTATGGCCGTGGCCGAGATCGGTGGCGCCGAGCCCTTGCCCACCATGGTGGACTACACGCAGGGCCGGCAGCGCCTGCACACCGCCTATTCGTTTGCCTTCCTGGGTGAGCGGCCCGACGCCGCGCAGCTGTTGCGCCACCTGGCGGGGTGGGCCGAGGGTGCGGGCCGCGAGGCCTGGCCGAGCTGGGCCTTCTCGAACCACGACGTGCCGCGGGTGGCGTCGCGCTGGGGGGGCGGTGCGTCAGCGGGCTTCGCCTTTGGCGGCCGGGCCGATGCCGGTTCTGCCGGTGCAGGGGCCACGCCCACCACCTGGCTGGCGCTGTTGCTGGCCTTGCGCGGCACGGTCTTTCTTTACCAAGGCGAAGAGCTGGGCCTGCCGCAGAGCACCCTGGCCTTTGAAGACCTGCGCGACCCCTTCGGCCTGGCGAACTGGCCCCTGAACCCGGGCCGCGATGGCTGCCGCACGCCGTTCCCCTGGCAGTCCGATGCACCGCAGCTGGGCTTCAGCAGCGCCGCCAGAACCTGGCTGCCGGTGGACCCGGCCCATGCGCCGCTGGCGGTCGACCGCCAGCTGGCAGACCCGTCCTCGACACTGCACGCCACGCGCCGCCTGCTGGCCCTGAGGCGCCAACACCCCGCGCTGCGCTTGGGCGACCTGGACGCGCTGGTGGTCGAAGGCGACGTGCTGGTGCTACGGCGTCGGCACGCTGATGCCAACGGCAGCGATGCGCTGCTGCTGGCCTTCAACCTCGGCACCAAGGCCGCCTCGGTGCCGCTGCCAGCGGCCGTGGCCACCGGCGCCGAGCCGCTCTTTACGCATGGCGGCGCTGGCTTGCGGCGAGCGCAGCTGCACCTGCCGCCTGGCGCGGTGCTGTTCGCGCCCTTGTCTTGAGCTGCCTGGCCGCCAGGCCTTGCATCTCGCCCCTTTTGTTGGGTTGACCCTCTTCATCCGTTCCACCTTGCCCACGCTGAGCCCCTGATGAACGACACCCCTCTCTGGCCCGATCTCGACAGCCCCTATGCGCTAGAGGTGGCGCAGATCGAAGCCTTTCGCCGCGACGGCTGCATCAAGCTCAAGCAGGTGCTCTCGCCTGAGACGCTGGCGCACTTCGGACGTGAAATCACGCGGCTGACCATCGAGCTCAACACCGAGAGCCGGCCGCTGGCCGAGCGCAGCACCTACGACCGCGCCTTCCTGCAGGTGATGAACCTGTGGGAGCGCAGCGCACTGGTGGCCCGCTTCGTGATGGGGCAGCGCCTGGCGCGCATCGCGGCCGAGCTGCTGGAGGTGCGTGGGGTTCGCCTGTATCACGACCAGAGCCTGTACAAGGAACCCGGTGGCGGCATCACCCCGGCCCACGCCGACCAGTACTACTGGCCGCTGGCCAGTGACCGCACCATCACCGCGTGGATTCCGCTGCAGGCGGTGCCCACCGAGATGGGCCCACTGGGCTTCTACGCTGGCAGTCAGGGTGTGGCCTTCGGGCGTGACCTGGGCATCAGCGACGAGAGCGAGGCGCGTATCAGCGAGAACATGGCCCGCCACGGCTTCCCCTTCGAGGTGGGGCCTTTCGATCTCGGCGAAGTGAGCTTCCACCTGGGCTGGACCTTCCATAAGGCCGGCCCCAACACCAGCACGCAGCCGCGCTCGGTGATGACGGTGATCTACATGGATGCCGAGATGCGCCTGGTGCCCACACTCAACGCCATCCAGGCCAACGACCGCGACCAGTGGTGCCCCGGTGCACGCGAGGGCGAGGTCATCGCCACGCGCAAGAACCCGGTCATCTGGTCGCGTTGAGCGCGAGCTGCGGGGTGGTTAACAGGTCTGAGAGCGAAGGGCCGGTCTTGCAGGGGCTGGCTGCCATCGGCGACGGCCATGGCGGCTTCCTCATCGAGCCGGTGTCAGTGCGTGCGCCCCAAGCCGGTGAGGTGCGGGTGCGCCTGTCGGCCGCTGGCATCTGCCATACCGACCACGCCTCGCTGCGCTGGCCGGGCCCGCTAGTGCTGGGGCATGAGGGTGCGGGCGTGGTCGAGAGCGTGGGGCCTGGCGTGGCTGAACAGCACCCGCAGCTGCAGCCTGGCCGGCCGGTGCTGCTGAACTGGGCCATTCCCTGTGGCGGCTGCCCGCAGTGCCAGCGCGGGCGCGGCTCGCTGTGCGAGCGCACGCACGGCGTCGACCTCGCGCTGGGCAGCAGCGCGCCGGCGCCGGGCCACACGCTGTGGCGCGGGCAGCCAGTGGAACGTTCCTTCAAGCTCGGCACCTTTGCCGAGCACACGCTGGTGCGTGCCGAGGCGCTGACCGTGCTGCCACGGCAACTGCCCGCGCGCCACGCCTGCATCCTGGGCTGCGGCGTGATGACGGGCGTGGGCGCGGCGGTCAACGTGGCGCAGGTGCAGCCCGGCGATACGGTCGCGGTGGTGGGCTGCGGCGGCGTCGGCCTGAGCGTGGTGCAGGGCGCGCGGCTGGCGGGCGCGGCCCGCATCGTCGCCATCGATCGCCGGCCCGCGGCCTTGCAGCGCGCCGTCGCGCTGGGGGCCACGCACACGCTGGAACCTACCGCCGACGATGCCCAGGGCGACCAACTTGTCGCCGCCGTGCGTGCGCTGACCGATGGCCGCGGCGCTGACCACGCCTTTGAGGCCACGGGGGTGGCGGCGCTCGCCTTCCTGCCGCTGAAGCTGTGCCGCAATGGCGGTAACGCCGTGCAGCTGAGCGGCGCTCACGGCCCGGTGAGCGTGGAGATGCCGCAGTTCTGGTGGGATAAACGTTACCTGGTGCCGCTGTACGGTGGCTGCTTGCCCGAGCGCGACTTTCCGCGCCTGTTCGACTGGGCCGCACGGGGCGAGCTGGTGCTCGACAGCCTGGTCACGCACACCTACCGCCTGCACCAACTGGGCCAGGCGCTGGACGACATGCTCGCTGGCCGTAGCGCCAAAGGCGTGATCCTCTTTGACGCAGAAGCTGTGAACGAGCCCGCCCCCTCCGCTCAACCCGCCCCATGAGCACCTTCCGCACCCTCGAGGTCTCCGACCCGGTCTTCTCGCCACCAGGCCTGCGCTTCGTCACCGTCAAGAGCGCAGCGCTGGGCCAGCGAGCGGACCTGACGTTGTACGTGCCGCCGCAGGCTGAAGGCCGCAGCGACCTGCCCATCGTGACCCTGCTGCACGGCGTGTACGGCTCGCACTGGGCCTGGGCCTTTAAGGGCGGCGCGCACCTCACCGCGCAGCGCCTCATCGACGCCGGCGAGATCCCGCCGCTGGTGCTGGCCATGCCCAGCGACGGCCTGTGGGGTGACGGCTCGGGCTACGTGGCCCACGGTTCGCAGGACTTCGAACGCTGGATCGTCGACGAGGTGCCGGCCGCGGCGCGCGCCGCCTCCGCTGCGTGCAGCGAGGCTTCTGCCCTGTGCATTGCGGGCTTGAGCATGGGCGGCTTCGGCGCACTGCGGCTGGCAGGCCGCCACCCGCGGCGCTTCGTGGCGGCGGCGGGGCATTCATCGGTCACCGAAGCTGCGCAGTTGGATGCGCTGATGGCTGAGACGCGCGTCGGCTGGGCCGCGGCGCCGGAAGACGCCGGCATCGCTGCCGCGCTGCGCAGCGCCCCAGCACCGCTGCCTGCCTTACGGTTTGACTGCGGGCGTGACGACCCCTTCATCGCTGCCAACCGCCGGCTGCACGCTGACCTGCAGGCCGCCGGCATCGCCCACGAATACGCCGAGCACGATGGTGGTCATGATTGGACCTACTGGGCGCAACACCTCCCCGACACCCTGCGCTTCTTCGGGCAGACCCTCTCGGAGCGCGCACTGAAGCCATGAACCTGTTCGCCATGAACCCCATCCGCTGGATGCTGGCCCTGGCCCTGGCGCTCGTGGCCGCGGCGAGCACAGCTTCAGGCCGCGGCGACGTCACGCGCCACGTCGACCCCTTCATTGGCACCGACGGCACCGGCCACGTCACGCCGGCCGCGATGGTGCCCTTCGGTATGGTCGCGCCCGGCCCCGACAACGCCGACCGCGGCTGGAGCTACAGCAGCGGCTACCAGTACCGCTCGCCGCGCATCCTGGGTTTCTCCAACACGCACATCAGCGGTGCCGGCATCCCCGAATTGGGTGACGTGCTGCTGATGCCCGCCGCCGGCACGCGCTGGTCGGCCCAGAGCGCCGACTTCTCCGCCGCGCCCGACAAGAAGACCGAGAGCGCCCGTGCGGGCGTCTACCGCGTCACGCTGCCGGGTCATGGCGTGCGCGTGGAGCTGACCGCGACGCAGCGCGTGGCCGTGCACCGCTACACCTTCACGCAGCCCGGCCGCGTGCAGGTGCTGGTGGACCTGCAGCACGGGCTGCTGTTCGGCGACGGCCCGCGCGTCACGCAGGCCCAGTCCAACGTAGACGCTGCGCGCGGCGAGTTGACCGGCACCACGTACGCGAAGAACTGGGTCGAACGCGAGGCCTCTTTCATCGTGCGCTTCGACAGGCCCATCGCCAGTGTGACGACCCTGCCGACGCGCGCTGGCGACAAGGCCGCCCGCGTCCTGCTGGACTTCGACCTTGGTGCCGGCCGCGTGCTGCATGCGCGCGTGGCCCTGTCCACGGTGGACGTGGACGGCGCGCGCCGCAACCTCACAGTGGATGAAGACAAGTCTTTCGACACCGTGCGCGCCGCGGCGGATGCGCAGTGGCAGCGGCTGCTCTCGCGCATTGAGATCGACGCTGACGCGCGCTTCAAGAAGATCTTCTACTCGGCGCTGTACCGTACGCTGCTGCACCCCAGCGACATTGCCGATGCCGACGGCCGTGTGCGCGGCCCCACGGGTCAGGTGATGGCGGCGCCCGGCGGCGTGTACTACAGCACGCTGAGCCTGTGGGACACCTTCCGCGGCGTGCACCCGCTCTTCACGCTGCTGGTGCCCGAACGCGTGCCGGGCTTCATCAACACCATGCTGGCGCACCAGCGCGCGCAGGGTTACCTGCCGCTGTGGACAGCCTGGGGCCGCGAGACTCACACCATGATCGGCAACCCGGCGCTGCCCGTGATTGCCGACGCGGTGGCCAAGGGCTTCCACCGCCATGGCACAGGGTTCGACCTGCAGGCTGCGCTGCAGGCGATGGTGGAGACCTCTACGCTGCCGCGGCCGAATGCGCCAGAGTGGGCCCAGCGCAGCTGGGATGTCTACGACCAGTTGGGATACATCCCGCTGGACAAGATCAGCAACGAGTCCGTGAGCAAGACGCTGGAGCTTGGCATCGGCGACGACGCCGTGGCCCGTGTGGCGCGCGCAGCGGGCCGCACCGACATGGCCGAGCGCTTCGCGCGGCGCGCTCAGGGCTGGCGCCAGTTGTGGGACGTGCAGACGCAGATGATGCGCGGCAAGGACAGCGCCGGGCGTTGGCGCGAGCCCTTTGACCCGCTGGTGCCCACCAGCCCGATGAACAACCCGGGCGACTACACCGAGGCCAACGCCTGGCAGTACACGCTGACGCCGGCGCTGCACGACCCGGCCGGACTGGTGGCGCAGATGGGGGGTGCCGCGGCTTTTGAAGCCTGGCTGGACCGCTTCTTCGCGGTGCGGTCGCCAGGGGACAACAAGCATCTGGGCCAGGAAGCCATGATCGGCCAGTACGCCCACGGTAACGAGCCCAGCCACCACATCGCCTACCTCTACGCCTGGACGTCAGCACCCGAGAAGGGCCAGGCATTGATCCGCAGCATCGTGGAGCGCTTCTACGGCAGCGGGCCCGACGGCATCATTGGCAACGACGACTGCGGGCAGATGAGCGCCTGGCTGGTGTTGTCCACGTTGGGCTTCTACCCCGTGGTGCCGGCCTCGGGCACCTATGTGGCCGGCGCGACGCTGGTGCAACGCGCCACGCTGGCGCGGGCCGACGGCACGCGGCTCACCATCGTGCCCGGCCGGCGCCCCGGCGTGTGGCTGGACGGGCGGCTCGTCGACCCCAGGGCGCTGCCGCACGCGGCGCTGCTGCAGGCGCGCCGGCTGGAGGTGGGACCGGCACGATAAGCAGCGTTTTTTACACCGGGTTCTGTGCTGCCTTGCCGGCCGCGCTCACGGCTTACTTGACCGTGAACCGTACCGTGATGGCTTTCTTGGCGGGGGTGGTCAGGGCCGCCACGACCTTGGCGCCCTTGGCCAGCTTGATGCCCTTGGCTTCGAGCTTGTCACCGGCCACGACCAGTTCGGCATCGGACTTCTCGCTGCCATTCAGCACGGTCAACTTGCCGCTCATGCCAGCAGGCGCCATGGGCTTGCCGTGGTCGTCGACGTAAAGCACCGCGCCGGTCGGTGTGCCGACCAGTTCGAAATTCAGGTCACTGGCTGTAGCGACCACGCCACCATGCTTGGCCTTGGCACTGCCATGGGCCATGGCCACGTGGATCGACAGCGCCGACAGGCCCAGAACCATGACGGCCAACAGTTTCTTCATCATCTTTTCGAACTCCTGCAAGGTTGCGGCGCACGGGTAAGGGATGCGCCGCCAGGGTTGATTTCAACTCAATAGGCTTCCTGCGCGCCGCCAGCACCTTGCGGCGCGTCGGTGTCCGGTTCGGCCAGGCGCTTGGTGGCCTTCTCGCCGAACAGCCAGAACAGCACGGGTGTGAGCAGCGTGTCCAGCAGCGTGGAGCTGATCAGCCCACCGAAGATCACCACCGCCACCGGGTGCAGGATCTCCTTACCCGGCGCATCAGCCGCCAGCAGCAGTGGTGTCAGCGCGAAGGCGGCCACGAGCGCCGTCATGAGAACCGGTGTCAGCCGCTCCAGCGACCCGCGCACGATCATGGCCTGGGAGAAGTGCTCACCCTCGAACTTGCACAGGTTGACGTAGTGGCTGATCTTCAGGATGCCGTTGCGCGTGGCAATGCCCGCCAGCGTGATGAAGCCGACCATCGAAGCCACCGACAACTGAACCCCGGCGAGCCACATTGCCACCACCGAGCCGATCAGCGCCAGCGGGATGTTGGCCATGACGATACCGGCCAGCACCACCGACTGGTAGCGCGAATACAGCACCAGGAACATCATCACCAGCGACACCACCGAGAGCCCGGCGATCAGGCGCGTGGCCTGCTCCTGGGCCTGGAACTGACCTTCCAGGCTGATGAAGTTGCCGGGTGGCAAAGGTGTCTTGGCGATGATGGACCGGACGTCTGTGATGACGCGCCCCATGTCGCCGTCGTCGGTGTTGGCGTAGACGATGATGCGTCGGCGGCCGTTCTCTCGGCCGATCTGGTTCGGGCCGTCGCTCTCTTCCACCGAGGCGATGCTCGACACCGGCACCCGGCCTGCCGGCGTGTCGATCAGCGTGCGCGCCAGGTCCTGCGGGCCGCGTTGCTGGTCGGGCAGGCGCAGCACCAACTCGTAGCGGCGCGGGCCGTCGACGATGTCGGCACCGTGCGCGCCGTCGGTCAGCGTCTTCAGCACGCGGATGGCCTCGCCCGGTGACAGGCCCATCTGCGCGGCCTTGCGCTGGTCCAGCCGAACGGTGATCTGCGGGATCAGCACCTGCTTCTCCACCGTCAGGTCCACGAGCCCTGGCACGGTCGCCAGCTGGCTGCGCATCTGCTCCGCCAGGCCGCGCAGGGTGTCGGTGTCGTCGCCAAAGATCTTCACGGCGATCTGCGCGCGGACGCCCGACAGCAGGTGGTCCAGCCGGTGGCTGATGGGCTGGCCGATGGCCACCTGCGCCGGCAGCGACGACAGCCGGTCGCGGATGTCGGCCATGATGGTCTCGCGGTCACGCTCGCTGCGCTTCAAGTCCACGTCGATCTCGGCCGAGTGCACGCCCTCGGCGTGTTCGTCGAGCTCGGCTCGGCCGGTGCGGCGGCCCACCTGCGTGACCTCGGGCACCTGGCGGATCAGCGTCTCGGCGACCGCTCCCACCCTGTTGGCTTCCGCCAGCGACGTGCCCGGCTGCATGATCAGGCCCAGCACCAGCGAGCCCTCGTTGAAGGCCGGCAGGAAGGCGCGCGGGAAGAAAGGGACGGTGGCCGCCGCCCCGGCCACGGCCAACGCCGCCAGCGCCATCAGCAGCTTCGCGCGGCCGAAGGACCAGGTGAGCAGCCTGGTGTCCTGGCGCTTGAGCCAGGCCACAAGTGGGCTGTCGCCGTGGTCCAGGCGCTTCATCGTGGGCAACATGTAGCAGCACATGACAGGCGTGACGGTCATCGAAACCAGCATCGATGCGCCGATCGATACGATGTAGGCGATGCCCAACGGCGTGAACAAGCGCCCTTCGATGCCCGGCAACGCGAACAGCGGCACGAACACCAGCACCACGATGACCGTGGCGTAGACGATGCCCGAGCGCACCTCGACGCTGGCACGCCGCACCACCTCCAGTACCGACAGCGGGTTGCCGTCGGCTGTGTTTTGCTTCAGCCGGCGCAGGATGTTCTCCACGTCCACCACCGCGTCATCCACCAGCTCGCCAATGGCGATGGCCAGGCCGCCCAGCGTCATCACGTTGATCGACTGTCCGAGCCACTGAAACACCAGCGCCGTGACCGCCAGCGACAGCGGGATGGCGACCAGCGAGATCACCGTCGTGCGCACCGACAACAGGAAGGCGAAGAGCACGATCGCCACCATGATCGCTCCGTCGCGCAGCGCTTCGGCCACGTTCCCGATGGAGGCCTTGATGAAGTCGGCCTGGCGGAACAGCACGCGGGGCTCGGCCAGGCCCTTTGGAAGGCCCTGCTTGAGCTCGGCCAGTGCCGCCTCGACCTGTGCGGTGAGCTTGACGGTGTCGGCATCGGGCTGCTTCTGGATGCTGACCACCACGGCCGGCAGGCCGTTGTAGCCGGCGTCTCCGCGCTTGAGCCCGGCGGCGAAAGATACGCTGGCCACCTGCTCCAGCAGGATCGGCCGGCCCTCCTTCCAGGCCACGGCGATGCCGGCCAGGTCTTCGAGACGGTTGCTGCGGCCGATGTGACGGATCAGGACCTCGCGGCTGTTGAGGTCGATGAAGCCGCCGCCGGCGTTGCTGGCATAGCCCTTGAGCGCCAGCTCCACCTGGGTGAGCGAGACGCCGAACTGCGCCATGCGGGCGGTGTCGGGCGCCACACGCAGCGTGCGCACCTCGCCGCCGATGGGGATGACCTGCGACACGCCGGGAATCGACAGAAGACGAGGGCGCAGCAAGAAGTCGGCGTACTCGCGTGCTTGCATCGGGGTGGCCGCCGGCGTCTTGCCGTCGCCCGGCACCAGCGGCAAGGCCACCAGCATGATCTCGCCCATGATCGACGAGACAGGCCCCATCACTGGCGTGATGTCCCCAGGCATCTGCGCGCGCACCAGCGCCAACCGTTCGGCCACGAGCTGGCGGTTGCGGTAGATGTCGGTGCCCCAGTCGAACTCGGCATAGACCAGCGACAGACCCACGCCCGAGGTGCTGCGTACGCGCGTCACACCCGGCATGCCGTTGAGCGCGGTCTCCAGCGGAAAGGTGACGAGTTGCTCCACCTCTTGCGGCGCCATGCCGCCGGCTTCGGTGAGCACGGTGATCAGCGGCTTGTTGAGGTCGGGGAAGACGTCGACCGGCGTGCGCCATGCGGTCAGCGCCCCGTAGACCATCAACAGCGCCGACACCGCCAGCACGAACAGTCGGTTGTGCAGGCTGGTGCGAACGATCCAGTTGAACATGAGAGGAAGCTCCTGTTCAGCGGATCTGTGCGATCAGCGGCGCACCTTGGACGACGACGCGGTTGTCCGCGCTGAGGCCCTGGGTGATGACGACCGTGTTCGCATCCAGCGGTCGCAGTTGCACGGGCTGCGGGATGAAGCGCTCGGCACCGGACTTGATCCAGACGATGGGCTCGTTTGACGGGTTGCGCACCACGGCCTGCGCGGGCAGCACCACGCCCTTGATGCGCTCTCTGGATTGCGCGACGACGGTGATCGGCTGGCCGATGGCCAAGGGCAGTGTCCGCAGCGGCGCCCCGGCCTTCGCCGGCATGACGGCAAACGTTATCGGCAGCACGCCGTCGCGCAGCGAGCGTGACACGCCCATCAAGCGCAGCGTCACCTCGGGCATGCCCTGGACAGATGCGCCGGCCACGCGGGCAGCCGCTGCGGCGTCGGCGATAGTGGCTTCCACCAGCATGCGCGTGGGGTCTACCACCTCGAACAGCACGTCGCGCGGCTCGACGACCTGCCCGAGGGCGATGTCGGCGCGGGCGATCACGCCGCTGATGGGCGCTGTCAGGGCTTCCCGCGCGACCAGGCTGGCGCCAATGCTGCGCTCGCGCTCGGCCAGACTGATGGCCTCGGCGCGGGCGGCCTCGATCTCCTTGCGTGGCACCGTGCCTTCCAGCTCTTCGAGGCGCTTCACGCGCTGCTCAGCCAGTTGCCGCTGTGCCCGTAGTTCCGCCAATTGAGCCTGCTGGGTGGCCAGCGCATAGGGCTCGGCATGGTGGCGCACGTACGCCAGCACGTCGCCGTGCTTCACCGTCTGGCCCAGCACCGGCAGGCCCTTTGGCCCCGGCTCGATACGGCCGCCGTGCGCTGACTGCACACGTCCGCCGGCATTCGGGTCCATGACCACGCGGCCCGGCAGCTCGAAGGTGGAAGCGGCTTCGGACTCCGGCGCCAGCACGGTTCGGATGGCCATGCGGCGCTGGGCGATCTTGGGCACGTTGACGCTGCCGTCAGGCAGCCGGGCCAAGCCAGAGGCGTTGACCGCGGTGCCGGGTGCGTCGAGGTGTTCACCGTTGGGCCCGTGCGCGCCGGGGGCTGCTTGGGCGGGTGTCAACCCGATCAGGCTGGTGACCAGCGCCATGGCGGCCATCATGGACGCTCGGTGCTGCGTATGGGCTTGGGCTTGAGTTTGGTTTTGGAGCATCACAGACCCCCCAGTTGGTGAGCGGCCTGGTGCCGGGCCTGGCGGCGGTGTTGCCGCCACCAGCCGAGGCCGCCCAGCATTCCCAAAGCCGCGATGCCGGCGCCGATCCAGGCGGCGCGCTCCAGTTCGTGGTTGTGCCCGTGGTCATCTCCACCATGGGTGTGTCCGTGCTTGTCTTTGGCGGTGGCAGTGACCACGCGACTGGCGGTGCTGACCAGCGTGCCGTCGAGCAGGTCACTCTCATTGCCCACCACCAGCGTGAAGACCAGGCCATGTTCACCGGGGGCTGCCAGAGCCTTCAACATCCCCGCGTCGGTGATGGCGTAGTCGCCTTGCTCGGCGCGGAAGGCGGCAACGGCCTTCAGCGGACCGCTCTCGACCTCCACCTTGGCGCCGAGCACGGGCTCGTTGGTCTCAAAGCGGTCCACGAATATCGCCAACTCGCTGGGGCGCAGTTCGGCCACCAGTTCAAAGCTTTCCGACCTGGCTTCCACGCGCGGCAGCGCCGAGGCGGCGCGCATGGTGGTTGGGCTGTCCAGGTGTTCGCCGTTGGGGCCGTGCGCGCCAGGGCCGGCCAGTGAGGAGGTGTTCGTGACCATCAGCAGCGTCATAACCGCTGCAGCCAGCAGGTGCTGCGCAAGGCAGCGCTTGTTCAAGAGGTTCATGGCAGGAGTCCAAGAGATTGCTGGAGTCGCGCATGGGCCAGGCCCAGGGCTGCCGCTTGTTTGGTGGCGGCGCTGTCAGCCTGGGCCGCGGCGGCGAGCGCGCGTAACAGGTCGGGCAGCGGCGACTCACCGGCGCGGCAGGACTTGTCGATGAGCGTTGCTCGCTCGCGCAGGAGGCGGGCACGTGCAGTCTCAGCGTCTAGCTGCTCCTGCGCCGTCCGCAGCGCATCGCGTGCAGCAGCGACGTCGCTGTCCACGCGTTCGCGCAGGCGCTGCTCGTGGGCCTGGGCCACATCGAGTTCGCTCAGTGCCGCGGCTTCCAGTGGTCGGTTGCGGTCGTCCGTGCCGAAGGGCAGACGCAGACCGATGACCAGGCTGCCTTGCGAAGATTCGGTACGTCCTGGCGTGTCCTGCCTCACGGCGACGGTCAGCTCGGGTGCATCGCGGCGCGACCGGCGCATGAGTTCCACTCGCTGGCGCGCGAGTTCGGTGTACTGGCGGGCGAGTTGAAGTTCCGGGTGCGTCGCGGACGAGTCGGGTGTCACGTCGTTGGCAGCCGTCAGATCGGGCGCGGCCGCCAGTCCCGTCAGCAGGGCCCAGCGCGCGCGTGCAGCCTGAAGGCGCTGACGCACCTCGGACTGCAGCGCAGTGGCCGCCAGGTGTTCGGCCTGCGCGGCCAGCGCGTCGGCACGCGCCAGATCACCGGCGCGCACGCGGCGCTCGACATCGTCGGCAAGTTGCTTCAGCCCCTGGGCCTTGGCATCGGCCTCGGCAAAGTCTGCCTGCGCCGCGGCGATCTGCCATGCCGCTTCGCGCAGCTCACCGGCCAAGCGCAGCCGGGCCACCTGTTCGGCCGCCTGGGCAAGCGCCGCGGCAGCTTCTGCAGCACCGGCGCGGGCGGCTCTTTGGCCTGGCAGCCACAGGGGAACGGCCACGCCAATCTCAGTCTCGCGCTGGCCGGCGTTGCGCGGCAGGCGGTCGTTGCGGTGGCTCAGTTCCAGAGAGGGTGGTGCCGCCCAGAGCTTGCTCGTGGACGCGCGATCGGCTTCTGCGCGGCGGCGCTGGCCATCGCTCTCGCGCGCCTGGACGGCGCGTTGCCATGCCGCGTCCAGCGCAAATCGCAGGGTGAGCTTGCCGGCGGCAGGTTCACCGGAAGCAGGTCGGGTGGGCTGGGGGCCACCCGGGGATGCGGCGGGCTGCGCCCAAACGGGCGAGCCGGCCAGGCTGCCCGCAATGACGCAGGCGCACAGCCATGGGGAAGGATTCACGATGGTCCTGACGGGTCAACAGCCGAGGGCCGGTCGCCTGCGAGCTTGGGTCGTTCTGGACGCGCCGGGCGCGTTTGAAGCAGACCCCAAGATCGCGTGCGAAACGCGTTCGGCGGGAGGTCGGGCGCCCACGGGTGGGCGCCCGCCGCGAAGGCGGGTCAGGCGTCGGAGCGAGGCGGCCGCAGCGGCCCGTCGAGGAAGGGGTCAGGCACCCTGAGTTGATCCACCGCTCCTGGCGCTGAAGACGCAACGGGCGGAAAGTGGTGGGTCGCCACTGGCAGCAGCGCGGAGGTCGCCGTGACGTGGTCGGTCAACAGGTGGAGTGTTGAAGCTTGCGAGTCGTCGAGGTGGAAAGAGCCATCCTCATGATGGTGGTGACTCTCCTCTTGCCAATGAAGCGCCGCGTGTTCGAGATCAGCCAGGACGTTCACTGTAGATCCGGGCCGCGCCAGTGCCATGGATTGCCAGAGCATGGCAAACAGCATGACGAGCAGGACTGCAGATCGACGCATAGCAGGTTCAGTGTATCGAAGCGTCTTCGGAAACACTGGCGAACCCCTCAGCCCGCCCTGTCTCTGGGGATGGGCATTCTTGACGCCGTTGTGGGCTGAGGGCGTGCGTTGAAGGGGCTTTAGGCAGCTGACCGAGCTGCTTATGATCCGACGGCTCGAGGAAAACCAGCATGCATCGCATTGATTCCAACCAACCTGACCTGGCGGTCACCAGGCCGGTAGACCTCGCGGCATTGCCCGGCCGGACAACCCTGTTGCTGGCAAATGTCAGCAAGCGTGTTGCGCTGCTGGGTGTGCTCGCGTTGGGGGCTTGTTCATCGCCGCGGTTGCCTGTGCCTGCGCCTCCGCAGCCGCCGCAACTTCCCCAAGCATCGCAACCACCTCAACAGTCGCAACCACCGCAGCAAGCGCCGCAACCGCCGAAGCCGCAACAGCCGGCAACGGCGGCACAGCCCTTGCCGCCCCCGGTATTGAGCGCGCCGTACCGCAACTGGGACGAGTTCCGGCTGCATGCAGGACGTCGTCTCGTGCAGGCCAACCCGAACGGCACCTTCACGGGCGCGGTGCCGGAGCCGCTGCTGGCCATTCCCGTGTTGGAGGTGGAGCTCAACGCTGACGGCTCCGTGCGCCGCATCGTGGTGCAGCGCCAGCCCAGTCAGGCCCGCGACACGGTGCAACTGGCCATCGAAGCGGTACAGCGCGCCGCACCGTTCGGCGACGTCTCGCACCTGCCCCGGCCGTGGAAGTTCAGCGAGGTCTTCCTGTTCCGCGACGACCGCCGCTTCAAGCCGCGGGCGCTGGACCTGTAGGGACACGACACCCCGAGCGTTGCGGGGCTGGTCAGGTTCGGGTTGATCGAAGCAGTGACCTGGACCTGCCGCCGCACGACTTGCAGGCCGCGCAGCGCAGCCTTCCGCCCATTCGAAAGCAAGGCAAGCTTGGCGCTCCTATCATCAGCCGCCACGTCCACCCCAGCAAGCAGAGAGCCCCCATGTCCGCCGTCATCGACAAGCTCAAGTCCGCCGCGCAGCCCAAGGAGTTCAGGTACGACCCGCTGACCGAGCCGCGCGAGAACATCTACCAGCCGAGCCAACCGGGCCTGATGTTTCCCGGCCGGCCGAGCTTTGACAACGCGGCGCAGGAGCGGCAATACCTGAAGGAGCGCCTGGTGGGCGCCTGCCGGGCCTTTGCGCGCGAGGGTTTCGACTACGGCTTTGCCGGCCACCTCACCATCCGCGACCCCGAGCGCCCGAACCTGTACTGGACCAACCCGATGGCGGTGCACTTTCGCCAGGTGAAGGTGTCCAACCTCATCCTGGTGGACCACCGCGGCCAGGTGGTGGAGGGTGACCACGCGGTCAACCGCGCGGGCTTTGTGCTGCACGCCGCCGTGCACGAGGCCCACCCGGACATCCTGGCCATGTGCCACGCCCATACGCTGTACGGCACGACCTTTGCGGCGCTGGGCAAGCCGCTGGCGCCCATCTCGCAGGACGTGGCGGCCTTCTTCGAGGACCACGTGGTCATCAACGACGAGGCAGGTCAGGTGGCGGTGGAAGCAGACGCCGGCCCCAAGGTGGCGGACTGGTTCAAGGGCGTGAAAGCTGCCATCCACCAGAACCATGGCCTCTTCACTGCCAGCCGCCACAGCATCGAGGCGGCTGCTTTCTGGTTCATCGCGCTCGAGCGCTGCTGCCACCAGCAGTTGCTGGTCGAGGCCACGGGCGTCACGCCCAAGCTGGTGCCGCCGGACCGCTCACGCTACAGCCGCGAGCACGTGGGCAGCGAATACATCGGCTGGCTGCACTTCCAGACCATCTGGAACGACCTGGTGCGCACCGAGCCGGACATGTTCGATTGACAGCGTCGGCGGCTGCCGAACGTCGCTGCCCGTCGCGCAAAGGCGCCCCGTTCAATGGGCGCCGCCTGAGCCCTGTTACACGTTGAACAGGAAGTTCAGCACGTCCCCATCCTTGACCACGTACTCCTTGCCCTCGGCGCGCATCTTGCCGGCGTCCTTGGCGCCTTGCTCCCCCTTGCAGGCGATGTAATCGTCAAAGGCGATGGTTTGGGCGCGGATGAAGCCGCGCTCGAAGTCGGTGTGGATCACGCCCGCGGCCTGCGGAGCGGTGTCGCCGATGTGGATGGTCCAGGCGCGCACTTCCTTCACGCCGGCGGTGAAGTAGGTCTGCAGGCCCAGCAGTTTGAAGGCGGCGCGGATGAGGCGGTTCAGCCCCGGCTCTTCCTGCCCCATCTCCTGCAGAAACAGCAACCGGTCCTCGTCGGCCATGTCGGCCAGTTCGGCCTCGGTCTTGGCGCAGATGGCCACCACCGGGGCGTTCTGTTTGGCGGCGTACTCGCGCAGCCGGTCCAGGAAGGGGTTGTTCTCGAAGCCGTCTTCGGCCACGTTGCCCACGAACATGGCGGGCTTGGCGGTGATCAAGCACAGCGGCTTTAGCACCACACGCTCTTCCTTGCTGAAATCGATGCTGCGCACGGGCCGGCCTTCGTTCAGCGCGGCGTCGCACTTCTTCAGCACGTCCACCAGGCGCTGTGCCTCCTTGTCGCCACCAGCCTTGGCCACCTTGGTGTGGCGCACCAGGGCCTTTTCCACGGTGGACAGGTCGGCCAGGCACAGCTCGGTCTGGATGACCTCGATGTCGGCGATGGGGTCCACCTTGCCAGCGACGTGGATGACGTTCTCGTCCTCGAAGCAGCGCACCACGTTGACGATGGCATCCGTCTCACGGATGTGGCTGAGGAACTGGTTGCCCAGGCCCTCGCCCTTGCTGGCCCCGGCCACCAGGCCGGCGATGTCCACAAATTCCACGATGGCCGGCACCACGCGCTCGGGTTTCACGATGGCCGAGAGCTGCGCCAGGCGCGGGTCGGGCAGTTCCACCACGCCCACGTTGGGCTCGATGGTGCAGAAGGGGTAGTTCTCGGCCGCGATGCCGGCCTTGGTGAGGGCGTTGAAGAGGGTC
>Ga0315902_10002844_pt1 | contig 26442 bp, 16 predicted proteins | sample LakEriMetagenome_9_FD_203523 | JGI IMG/M metagenome (GOLD analysis project Ga0315902, IMG submission 203523) | Freshwater fungal communities from buoy surface, Lake Erie, Ohio, United States - Buoy 12 MA117 | ecosystem: Environmental > Aquatic > Freshwater > Lake > Lake biofilm | place: USA... | reverse complement strand
AGAGAAGACGCAAAGGGAAATCAGGTCAGGTCGAGGATGAAGTTGTAATCCGCCTGCACTGTGCCCCGGATGATGGCGACTGGATCGATATTCGAAAGCAGGTTTCCATCTGGCTTGCCCATGGGGCAGACTTGATTGGGGATCCTTTTCTTGGAGACCATCAGGCTCTTTTGCTGTGTATCGCAGTTGGTGATCTGGTAGTAGTAGACGCTGTTCTTCACGAACAGCAGTTCTACTGCGTACTGGGTGGTTGTCGTTTTACGAGCCTCCACGCTGCGCCATGCGAGTTTCTTTGGCTTCGCGTTCCTGCCTCGCACCACCTTTGTCGAAGTCGATGCCACCTTGGCCCGCTGCTTTTTGGCGCTGGCCGACCGCTTGGCAGGTGCCTTCTTTACGGCGACCTTTTTGACGGCTGTTTTGGTAGCCGTGGCTTTGGAAGACGTAGAAGCAGCAACCTTCTTAGCCATGATGGAAAGGACTCCTGAAAAGTAAAAAGGGAAAATGACTCAAGCAACGAAGATCTTCCGTGAGCTTACCGTCTCTAGCCAGCGGCATGTGCCTACCGTGGGGCTATTTCCAGCGACAGGCGAAAACCAAGCATTGGATTGGATCTATCTGCATTATCGAACGAGAACTCCATCGTCGAAGGCTCTGCCTTGGACGCGTCGGTACCGGGCTGCCACCAGTTGCTTCCGACGGTAGCGCGAAGCTGCTGACTGGTGCTGGAAACCAACTCGGATGGCACGACACCCACCAAATCTTTGGGAAGCTCCGGGCGTTCATCGATCCATTCGGCAGGTAGGCCATAAAGCCCTTCGATACCGCTGTCGGTTTGGTCCCATAGCCCCTCTGGCCTGACTCGGCGATAGGCTTCGTATTGAGCCGCTGGTGAGTCGTTGGACCACGGGCTGGGTCGGATCGAATTCCCCTGGATGGCCAGGATGAATTGATCTGCTGTCACCAACCGCTTTCCCACCGTCTCCGCGAAAACCAGCACTTCATCCAGGCTGATATCGACGACGGGTTGGTCCATTTGCTCCGCAGAAACCCTCTTCAGTCCATCCCATTCCGGGAGGACCTGCTGGAATTGCTGGTAGGTGACTTCGCGGGCATCGATCAGGAATGGAGCCACCACGCGCTCCTTGTCGCCGGCAACTCTGCCCGGCAACAGCTTCGGATCCCAGCTCCCGCCAGGCTGCTCAATCATCGATACGTCAGCCAGAGGTCTTGGTGGAGAGAGAGGCCTCAGTTTTACGAGTCCTTCGGCAGACTCCTCCCATGCCCTGTGCGATGTTTGCAGACCATGGGCCAGTAGGATCGAGACCTGCTTGGGGGAGGGAATCTGCCGATAGATCGACCGAATGAATCGACCATCTCGATAGTCAATACGATAGATCCCGGGATCGAGAACCACTTCCTCGCCGGTGCGGCTTTCGACCGGCACCGCTTCGCGTACCGAAAATCCCTTGGCCGCCGCAACGGCATCGGGTTCAACCAGGATCCATTTCAGGTCGCGCTGGCCGTAGAGCGAGGGGAGGAGAACGCGTCGGCTGCGGTCGGGTTTCCACGCCAGCATGGTTCCAAGGCCAGTAGCCAGCACCGTTCCAGCGATTGCAGTACCTCGGAGAAAGTTTCTACGAACCATCCCCTGGGCCACTCGCCGATCGATCGTTGGATCGGCCACCAACCGCTCATCTCGCTGATAACGCCGAAGATCTTCCTGGAACTCCTGGACGCTGGCATACCGGTCCTTCGGGTCCTTGGCGAGCGCTTTGAGGCAGATGGCATTGAGCCGCTGGTCGATCTCGGGGCGATGCTCCCTGGGGGCGATGAACTTGTGCTCGATGATCTTCTTGAAGATCTCCGGCGTCTTCCCGGAGAAAGGAATCTGGCGCGTCAGCATCCAGTAGAGCAGCACCCCCAGCGAGTACTGATCGCTGGCTTCGCCTACCTTTGAGATCTCCCCTTCGGCTTGCTCGGGGGACATAAAAGCAGGGGTGCCTACGCGGCTGGTCCCGGAGGATCCTGTTTGCAAAGCCCCCATCGAAGTGCTCAGTCCAAAGTCGATCATGTGGGGTATGTTGTTGAAATCGACCAGGATGTTGTTCGGCTTGATGTCGCGATGAAGCACCCCGTTTCGATGGGCCGCCGTCACCGGCTCACAGATGCGAATGCACATCTCCACCGTCTGCTCAATCGATGGCTCCACCGAAAAAACCCAGGCGGCCAGATGTGGGCCGTCGATCCAATCGGTGATGATGCAAAGCCGCCCATCCTCCTCGAAGATGTCGTGGACCGGGACGATCTGGGGATGCCGCATCTTGGCAGCGACGCGAGCCTCCTGGAGGAAACGCCGATTGGCTTGGGAATCGAGCTGGATCGTCTCCCCCTCTTCCGTCCGAGGGATCTTCATGGCGACCGTTTTTTCCAGCTGGCGATCGTAGACACGGTAGACTGTCCCGAAGGATCCTTCCCCCAGGATGTCGATCTTCTCGAACCGTCGACCTTCAGCGAACCACTGCTGATCGTCGACCCAGTAAGCGGCCGTTGCAGCCGATTCGGTTCCCGCATGATGATGACCACAGGCTGGGCAATCCCAAGAGCCCGCAAAACTGGCAGGAATCTGCGTTGCATCCGCCGCGCAATTGGCGCATTTCATGATCGGCTCCGCGACGCCATTTTTCACAACCCCACTTTCATCCTAGGATTCGGCCTGGAGGCCTTCAAGAATGTTTCACAATTTTTGATCACGCGATTCCAAAACAAGAAACGTTGAGCGGTCCTTCCGAGCGTCTCCTTGGGTGCGATGGGTCGTTCGGATCGTCGAAGCGTTCCTTGTCAGCCGGATGCGGACGAACCTATCTTCCATGCCGGATGTAGCGTGCTTCCCCGAAGCGACGCTTGAGCCAGATGTCGGTCCATTTTCTTCGATCCAGCGAGGGCGTGGCCGCCGGCTACCTGCTCATTCGATCAGATTGGAAACGGTTCGTCTCTGCCCTTCGTTTGCATCGTCGTCTATACTACATCGATCGATCCTCCGGCGGTGCCATTTGGCTCGGGATGTCAGTTGCCAGGACTGCCGCGGCCAGAAGGTTGAACTTTCGCAAGGGGGATCGATCGAGTCGACTGGTGTTGAGGACGGACCGAGTCGACTTGCCCACCCAGCCGCGTCGATCGAACGATCGACAATCGTGCTTCACTAGTTGCGAATGCCCCTCGTTTTGTCCTCCCAACCCTTCGGTCAATAGCTCCATGGTCTCCCCCTTTGCCGGTCGGTGGAATTTGCTTCCTGCTTGGCTCGATTTCTGCAGGACGAATCGGCTTTTGCTTGGAGTGGCATTGGTGCTTTCGGGCTGTCAGGAATCGCTCAAGGTTCGTGTTTACGAGATGCCCAAAGAGGCAAAGACCGCGTTGCCACAGCGTGAGGGGCCGTCTGCCAGTCAGCCACGCAGGATTGTCGGGGCGGTGATTCCGCAGGGAGAGCAAGTTCTCTTTCTCAAAGGGACCGATACACCACAGCGACTGGAGGGGACGGTGCCCGCGGTAGAAGCCTTGTGCCGGGGGCTGGTTTGGGATGGGGTGGGAACACCCCAGTGGAAATTGCCCGAAGGCTGGGTGGAACTGCCCGGCAGCGGCATGGCGATGGCCATCCTGGAAGGGCCTCCCGCAGATGGTAGCCCCACCCCCGTTCGCTGGACCGTGACCTTGCTGGGACGATCGGGCCAGTGGGAAAACTACCTTCAGGAAAACTTGAATCGATGGCGCGGGCAATTGAACCTGTCGCCGATCGATCTGGATTCGTGGCGCAGCGGATGGACGGAAGTGCCCAGGGAGGGCAGCGACCAGCCGGTTGTGATTGTCGATTTGACGGGTACGGGGAGTGGTGGAATGTCCGGAAGCGGTCCTCGAGGGCCGATGGGTTCAGGTGCATCCAGCAGCCAGCCCTCCCCTGCCCCAACTGCCAACCGCTCCACTTCCAACACACCTCCTTCCTCGGGAGAAGCCCAGCAGGCGGAGGGCTCCAAGGGGCCTCAGATTCGATACCAAACCCCTGAGGGTTGGGAATCGCTGGGCGAGGGCCCCTTCCGCCTGGCGGCCTTCCGCATTCCCGATGGCGATGCAAGCCAAGGAGGAGCCTGTGAGCTGACGGTGTCGCTGGCGCGGAACGATCCCCGGCAGAACGCACAGATGTGGGTCGGTCAGGTCTCCCCGAAAGCCTCCGAGGACGAGCAGCAGAGACAATTGGACCAAACGTTGGCCGAGGCGAAAACATTTCAGCGAGGTCCCCATCGGGGTACGATCTACTGGATGGCGGCTGGCCAGGAACCAGGAGATTCTGCGATCTGGGTTGCCTCGATTCCTTACGCTGAAGGGACGATCGATCTGTTCGTCAAAGTGCGTGGAAGCCGACAGGCAATCGAGTTGCGCCAGGAGGAGGTGCTGGGTTGGATCGAAAGTCTTTCGTGGGATCCACCGAAAACCGAATGATCGGCAGGTGATGGTAGCCACGGAAATGACGGTCCCATCGGCGGAGTCCTCTCAGTCCATGAGACCAGGACTCCAAGGATCGACAGGAATCGGCGGAACGCATCATTCGGCCGAATGCGAATTTGTTCACTGAAACAAGCAGGTAACAGCGATGGCGACAGGAACCTGGGGCGACACGCGGACGGCAGCGAGTGCAACAATCGACAACCCGGCGATCGGGCAAATGCTCTGGCGGGTGCTGAAGGCCTTGGGATCGTTGAAGATCACCGTCGCCATGTTCGCTCTGGGAATCATCATCCTTTTCGTCGGCACCCTGGCGCAGGACGAAGAGCAACTGAAGGATGTCAAGGAAAAGTATTTCAACAGCTGGATCGCACCGGTAGATCTGGACGTCTTTCTGCCGATCACGATCTGGCCCGATCACACCCGACTTCCCTTTACGATCCCAATCCCTGGAGGGGCGACGGTCGGCCTGGTGCTGCTGATCAACCTAATCGCCGCCAAGGTGACTCGGTTTTCTATGCAGGCCACGGGGGGCCGCTTCGCAGCTGGGCTCTTTTTCACCGCCCTTGGATCCGCGCTGCTGGGTCTGGTGGTCTGGACCGCTCACCAAGCCGACGGGTTGCAGGGGGAACCTCCTTTTTCCTACGACTCGCTCTGGAAACTCTGCCTAGGATTGCTTTGGGTCCTAGCCGCCGCATCGCTGGTCGGTGCGATGAAGTGGCCATCCGGCACACGTTTGGGGCGGCAGGTGCAGTGGCTGACCTTCATCGTGCTGGCGGGAGCCGGAGTCTTCTACGCTGCGACGGGGGACCAATACCGCATCAATGATCCGGGCCTTCGGATCGTTTGGCAGTTGCTGAAAAGCCTCGTCGTCGGGCTAGTTTTCCTGGTCGGGTTTCTTTTGCTTTTTGGGAAACGCGGCGGCAATGTCTTGATCCACCTGGGGGTGGCTCTGCTGATGTTGGGCCAGTTCATCTTTGGCGATCCCCAGATCGAAGAGAGAATCAGTCTCTATGAGGGTCAGGCGGCCAGTGTCGCCTATCGCATTGATGAGTGTGAGCTGGCGCTGGTCGATCCCAGTGGTCAGAAGGATCGCGTCGTCTCGATTGAATCGCGTTATCTGGAGCGAGCAGCCAGGACGGGAAAGCCGATCGAGCACCCGGAACTTCCGGTCAAGCTGGTGGTAGATCAGTATTACGTCAACTCGGGGCTGGTCGATCTAAAGGACCTGACCAAGCAACCGGCGACCGCTGGGACTGGGCTGACGATCGGTGCGATGGAAAAGCCCAAGAGCGGGGGTGCCAACAGCGACGTGAACATCGCATCGGCCTACGTCACGGTACTGCCGAAAGCAGGTGGGGAATCTCTGGGTACCTACCTGGTCAGCCAGTTCCTGCACGACGACGAACTGACGCCGAGGGTGACGTCGGAGACAGTTCAGGTCGACGGCAAGCCGCTGCAGATGCAGTTGCGATTCGCCAAGTCGGTCAAGCCCTACAGTCTGCGTCTGGATGATGTGCAGCGGATCGACTACAGCGGTACCATGACGCCGCGCGATTATTCTTCTTTCGTCACCATCACCGACCAGCAGGGAGAGAGTCGGCAGGAGGGGCGCATCTGGATGAACAACCCGATGCGGTACCGTGGAGAGACGTTTTACCAAAGCGGTTATGCGTCGGCGGAGGAGACGAAGATAGGAGAGAAGACGACGCTGCAGGTGGTGACCAATGCGGGCTGGCTGATCCCCTACGTCGCCTGCGTGCTGAGTGGACTGGGGATGCTGGTCCATTTTTCCGGGACCTTTGCCCGCTTTGCGCTCCGTTACGATCGCGTTGCAGGGGATGTCGCAGAGGGTTCGGCCAACGCCAGCGATCCAGGCGCGATGGTGGCGCGGTGGCGCAATGCCGCTCGCCAAGCCTCCCGAGGCCAGGCACGTTGGGCGATCCCCTTGGTAGCCTTGCTATTGGCCGGTTTGTGGATCGGTTCGAAAGCCAGGAAGCCGTCGGTGGAGCCGCGGCAATTCGACTGGTATTCGGTCGGTCAGATTCCGATGCAGCATGAAGGGAGAGTCAAGCCGCTGGATAGTGTCGCCAGAAACCTGCTGCAGGCAGTCTCCAACAAGGCCGAGGTGAGAAGTTCGACTGGGGAAAAAATCCCAGCCAGTCGATGGCTGATGGGGCTGATGTCCGAGGACGCCGCAATGCTAAGGGTCCCCTGCATTCGGATCGATGCCAAAGAGGTTCTCGATGCGCTGGGCTTGGAGAATCGCGAAGGGCATCGCTACAGCTACGAAGAAGTCGCGCCGAAGATTGGCGCCATGCGGGAGGAACTGCGATCCCTCGATCCCGAGAACCAGGCGAAGTGGACCTTTGCACAAAAGAAGAAAGCGGAACTCAGCAGTCGCTTTGGAGTGATGGAGTTGGTGCGGTTCGCATACCGCCCCGACCTGCCTCAGATCCCTGCCGGGGCGCAAGGGGAAGAAGCGCAGGAGCAGTTCCAGAGGGACTTCCGGCAGGTCTTCGCCAGGGTGCAGATGATCGAACAGGCGAATCCGCCTGGAATCATTCCGCCGGCTGCACCCAAGGAGGAAGCGAAGGGGAAGGTGGTCAGCCCCGAGCGATGGCAGGCGTTTGGGCCGGCAATCTTTACGGCGTTCGCGTCGCGATTGATGCAGATGGAAGCGGACCAGACCGGAGTCTTGGCGTTTGCCGATATGGTCGATGCATTGCGAGCTGACGATGCCAGAAAGTTCAACGACCAGGTCGACAAGTTCAAGCGATGGATGGCGGAGTCCAATCCGGAAGGGGTGCGGATGAAGAAGGCGGGGTTCGAAGCGTGGTACAACCACCTAAGCCCAGTCAATTTTTCGGCGACACTCTATGTCGTGATCGCACTACTCTGCCTCGCTAGCTTCCTGATCGCTAGGCACTCGCTAAGGCGCTACGCGTTCTGGTTTTGCGTTGCCGCATTTGCGCTGCATACCTTTGCGATCGGGGCACGCATCTACATTTCCGAACGGCCGCCGGTGGTGAACCTATATTCTTCGGCGGTCTTCATCGGTTGGTCGGTGGTGTTGGCCGGTTTGATCATCGAAGCGCTCTACCCGATCGGGGTTTCGTTGCTGGTCGGCGCGGTCACTGGATTCCTGACGCTGCTGGTGGCCTATGGGCTGGATACCAGCGACACGATGCCGGTGCTGCAGGCCGTGCTCGACACCCAGTTCTGGCTGGCCACGCACGTGGTCAGCGTGACTCTGGGTTATGGAGCGACTTTCTTTGCCGGGGCGTTGGGCATCACATGGATTGCGGTGGGACTCTGGGGGTTGGTGGGACGCAACGATGCGATGCGCGAAGCAACGCTCCAGGCGACTCAAAAGCTGCTAGACCGGATCACCTACGGCGTCGTCTGCTTTGCCATCTTCTTCAGCTTCATCGGGACCGTTCTAGGTGGGCTGTGGGGGGATGACAGCTGGGGCCGTTTCTGGGGATGGGATCCGAAGGAGAACGGCGCCTTGATGATTGTGCTCTGGAATGCCATCCTGCTCCATGCACGCTGGGACAAGCTGGTGACGCCCCGAGGCTTTGCACTGCTGGCAGTGGCAGGGAACATCATTACCGCTTGGTCGTGGTTCGGCACCAATCAGCTTGGCATCGGGTTGCACAGCTATGGCTTCACCAATGGAATCCTGATGCTGCTGGCTGGATTTGTCGCCAGTCAACTGGCGATCATTTTGCTGGGTGCAACGCTGCTTGGCAAACCGCGGGTAGAATCTGCGTGAGGAATGGCCCATTGGCTGGTTCTTGGTATCGCGACGTTTGCTTGGTGCATCGCTCCCTTGGTGAAGGGAACTGGGGCCAGGGCAATCGGGATGCTGGTGGTCTTTGGCAGAGAGGAACCTGCGGTTGATCCATGGCGATCATTGAAATCGAGAATCTGGAAAAGACCTATCGGGTTTATCAGAAGCCGGAGGGTCTGGGCGCATCGCTGAAGGGGCTTTGGAAGCGAGAGTACCGCACCGTTCAGGCAGTGCGGGGTGTCAGCCTGAAGGTGGAGGCTGGGGAACTGGTCGCTTTTTTGGGTCCCAATGGCGCTGGCAAGACGACCACATTAAAACTTCTTTCCGGGGTCATCTACCCGACCTCCGGCACCGCGCGGGTGATGGGCTACATCCCCTGGGAGCGAGACGACAGGTACCGACGACGTTTTGCCCTGGTAATGGGTCAGAAGAACCAGCTCTGGTGGGACCTTCCGGCTCAGGAATCGTTTCGTCTACACCAGCAGATTTATGGGATCGACCCGGAAGCGTTTCGCAGGACGCTGGGTGAACTGACGGAGCTGCTTGCGTGTGGAGAGCTGCTGGGGCGACCGGTCCGGGAGCTATCGCTAGGGGAGCGGATGAAGATGGAGCTCATTGCGGCGCTCTTGCATTCACCGGAGGTACTATTTCTGGACGAGCCGACGATTGGCCTGGATGTGGTTGCACAGCACAACATCCAGCAGTTCTTGAAGCAGTATCAGGCCGATCGAAAGATCACCGTCCTTCTAACCAGTCACTACATGAAGGACGTCGCTGCGCTTTGCAAGCGAGTGATCGTGATCGCCAAGGGAACCGTTCAGTACGACGGGTCGCTGACCGGGATCATCGACCGGTTTTCGGCGTCCAAGCGGATCACCGTGCAGCTGGCAGAGGGGCAGAGCAGCCTGGGTCTGGATCGGTACGGGACTGTCGTCAAAGAGGAGCTGCCTCGCGTTCAGATACAGATCCCTCGAGGTCAAGTCTCGCGCGTGCTGGCTGACCTGCTTGAACGATACACCGTCGATGATGTGGCGGTGGAAGATCCACCGCTGGAGGAAGCGATCGCGGGGTTCTTTGCGGAGATGGCGGAAGGCCAGGGATCGTCAATTGGTTCGGCGGAAGGCCGGAAAAGATGACATGCATGGGCCAGTGAGCTAGGCAACCAATCGACAGGACCGCGTCCAGCGGGTAACGGGGGAAGGCGTGATGAGCGAAGGATTGGCCACCGGATGGAGAGGGCGTGTTAGCGCCTGGTGGACCATTCTGCGGATTGCCTTGGAGGAACGGCTGGTCTATCGCGGCGATTTTGCGCTCGGGACCCTGATGCGTTTCCTGCCGATCATCACCCAGATATTTCTCTGGTGGGCGGTGTTTGAAACGGTGCCGGTCGGGGCCGATGGCAAGTCCCGTCTGGTGGGCTACGGCTTCAGCGACATGGTAGCCTACTATCTGCTGACGATGATGGGGCGGGCTTTTTCCAGCATGCCAGGCCTTGCCACCGGCATTGCTCGGCAGATCCGCGACGGGGAGGTAAAGAAGTACTTGGTGCAGCCGATCGACATGCTCGGATTTCTCTTCTGGGCCCGGGTGGCTCACAAACTCGCCTACTATTCCGTCGCGGCGATCCCCTTTGGCATCGTCTTTTTCCTTTGCCGCGGGTATTTCGAGCGGGGGTGGCCGGCGACCCCTTACTTGGCCGCCTTCATCGCTTCGCTGCTGATGGCATTTGTACTTGGATTTCTGGTGGAGGCATGTTTGGGGCTGGTTGGATTTTGGATGCTGGAGATTTCCTCGCTTCTATTTCTCTACATGCTTTTCAGTTTCTTCCTATCAGGCCACATGTTTCCGCTCGACATGCTACCGCAACCGATCGCGACGATCGTCAATTTCCTGCCGCTGAAGTACTTGGCATACTTTCCGGCGACGGTGTTTCTAGAGAAAGTGCCGATCGATCGATTGGGATGGGAGTTGCTGGTGCAGGCGCTTTGGACCTTGCTGTTTTTCTGGTTGGCTCGCACCATGTACCAGCGCGGAGTACAGCGCTACAGCGGTTTTGGTGGCTGACGGGAAAATCCAGTCTTCACAGACGGGAAGAGAGGGATGGATGTCGGAGTCGATGGAGGGAAAAACTTCCTACTGGGGAGTCTTCAAGACATTCGTTCGCAACAGCCTAGTGCGAGACATGACGTTTCGAGCTAACTTTTTGCTGGAGTGTATCTCCAGCGCGTCCTGGACGCTGATGAACGTCGGCTTTTACCTGATCCTTTTCCAGCACGCCCCATCGATCGGCGCGGCGACCGGTTGGGGACGATCGGAGTTTTTTATTTTTCTGGCGACGACTTGGATGATCAATTCGATCGTACAGACTTTTTTCATGCCCAACGCGCAGGAGTTCAGCGAGCTGATACGGACCGGAGGGCTCGACTTCGCATTGCTCAAGCCGATCGACACGCAGTTCCTGATCTCCTTTCGAAGGATGGACTGGTCGGCGCTATCGAATCTGGTGGTGGCGGTTTTGCTGCTGGGGGTGGGGATATTCCAGTTATCTCATCGCAGCGATCCCACATGGCAACCCAGCCCTTGGGTTGTGATTCTTTATCCCTTCTATCTTTTCTGCGGTGTGGCGATCCTATACAGCATCATGACGGTGCTGGCAGCGACCAGCATCTGGCTGGGGCGTAACCAGAGCCTCTATGACTTCTGGTTTTACATCACCAATTTTTCACGCTACCCAGCAGAGATCTACCAGCGGGGCTGGGGCTACGCGCTCTGGGGAATCTTCACCTTTGCGATTCCGGTGCTGGTGGTGGTCAATGTGCCGGCTCGACTGCTGGCTCAGCCTCTGCAGCCGCGAGCCTCCTGGGAACTGCCGATGGCAGCGTTCGCCGTGGTTGCCGCGTTAGGCAGCCTGTTTGTCAGTCGCCGGATTTTCCAGCGGGCTCTGGCCAGTTACCGTAGCGCCAGCAGTTGATCGGTCGGACTGGGACCAGTGGGGGCGATTGGCATCCAGCACGACACGCGCCTGGCAGACCAAATCGTGAAACGTCGTCCGCTCGGGGGTGATAAAGAAGCAGGAAAAATCGAAAATGACGAACGTCAGCAGCGCGGCATCGATCAGATGATCGACCCCGGTCCAGAAAAGGCCCAGCAGGGTCGCCAGCGGCAGCAGCCATGCCAGGGCACATCGCATCAGCTCGCGAAAAAACCGTCGCTCGGGGCGGAGGGGCAATCCGTGAGGATCGATTGTCCGTAGCTGGAACAGGTAGCCTCCCAAGGAGCGCCAGCCGTTGCGAATGGCGGAAAGATAGAAGATAGGGATGATTAGCGCGAGAACGGCTAGCAGGGGAATCCCCCAGGAGTAGCGACCGGGCTCATCCAGCACCCGCAGGGCGACGATTCCGATGACAAAGGGTGCGAAGAAAGTCAGCAGCATTGCTTGATCGAATAGGTAGGCCATGGCACGCGGGGCGAACCCGGCTGTGGTCATTTTCACTGGGACGATCGCCTGCAGATCGTCCCGAAGGGCTTCATAGTCTGCGTAACGCGAAGAGGGTTGTTTGGCCATCAATCGCGAAAGGATACCTCGCATCGCCTCCGGAATTCCCGCAGGCCAACTGGACGGGAAGTCGATCGGCGCTTCCTGGATTCTTTGCAGCCACTGCTTGATGGAACCACCTTCCAGTTTGTAGGGCAGGCGTCCAAAGAGCATTTCAAAGAGGGTGACGCCAAGGGCGTACATATCGCTTTGAATGGTGGGCGTATTCCCTACGGTCAGCTCCGGTGCCATGTGCGAAAGGGTACCGGAGATTTTTTCTGTTTCCATAGGAAGATGCGCCATGCGCGCTAGACCGAAGTCGGACAGCTTGACCTGTTGAGCGCCATGCAGCATGAGGTTGCTGGGTTTGATGTCCGCGTGGACGATGCCAAAATGCTCTGCGTGCTGCAATGCTTCAACGACCTGAATGGCCATCCGAATGGCTTCACCGAACTCCAGTGGACCGGTCGCCAGTCGATCAGACAAAGTTGGACCTGAAAGCAGCTCCATCGCTAAAAATGGAAAGGTCTGATGGTGTCCCACATAGTAGATGGTGATGATGTTGGGATGGTTCAACCGCGCTTGCGCCACTGCCTCGCGCAGCATCGCTTCAGTTGCTGGGCGCACCGAATCGGGGTCGTCGACCGGACGCATCAGCTTGACCGCGACGTAACGCTGTAGCGACGTATCGAGGGCTCGGTAAACAGAACCCATGCCACCGCGTCCCAAAAGCGACTCCAGTTGAAAGTGGCCTAAGGACATCCCGATCCAGGGATCTTCCTGTTCTTCCTCGTGGATCACCGTGGCGTGACGCAGATCCCCGTGGGTGACTGTCTGCAGCAGTGCGTGCCGAAGTGCCTCGGCGCGGACCGGACGGTTGCAGGTCGGGCAGACGCCTCCGGCTTCCAGGTCTACCTGGTAGCTGGTGCCACACGCGCAGCGATAAACCATCCGCTCCAGAAACAAATCCTCTGGCGCGGGATCGATGGGGCGATCCAGTTCAGGCGTGGAGTCGTGGGAGGTCATACGCTAGGATTGTATCTCACCGGAAGGTAGCCGACGGGCCGACCCATCCCCTCCGGTCGGTGGAAAACTTCTGGAGCTGATGGTGGCGACCATCGGCCGTGCCTGCCTGCGAGTTGGCCATGATCCCGATCGAACAGCTTGCCCCGAATTTTCCCACTCCCGCCCTGGTCGTCGACAAGGAGGCGGTTCTGGGGAACATCGCGCGGATGGCGGAGTATGCAGCCCAACACCGGCTGCGACTGCGTCCTCATACGAAAACTCACAAATCCCGACAAATGGGGCAGTGGCAGTGCCAGTCGGGCGCAGTCGGCTTGACGGTCGCCAAGGCGGGAGAGGCGGAGGTGATGCGAGATGCAACCGACGACCTTCTGGTGGCCTATCCGGCGGCTGGAGCGGCCAGGTTGGAGAAATTGGCCCAGTTGGCGGGGCGAGCGACATTGCGGGTGGCAGCCGATTCGACGCCGTGCCTGCAGGGGCTTCAGCAAGCCGCGGCGGCTGCGGGATCGACCATCGGTGTCCTTTTGGATCTGGATGTCGGCTTCCACCGCACTGGCGTCGAAACGGTGGCTGAGGTGGTGGAGCTGGCGAGATTTGCAGCCAAGTGCCCAAACCTGCGGGTCGATGGCATCTTCTGCTACCCAGGTCATTTGATGCCCGACTCCCCAGAGGAGGAATGGGAGAGGATTGAACGGTTGGTGGGGGAAGCGGTTGCTGCCTTCGATCGCGATGGATTCGACCGCCGGATTGTCTCGGGCGGCTCCACCCCGACGGCTATGCTGACTCATCGCAATCGATGGATCACCGAGTTTCGGCCTGGCACCTACATCTACAACGACATGAACGAAGTCCGGCTGGGAGTGGCCACCCTGCCCCAGTGTGCTGCGACGGTGGTCGCAACCGTGGTCAGCCACAGTGGACGGAACCACTTCGTCGTCGATGCAGGGAGCAAAACACTTTCCAGCGACCGCTGTGGCCCGGCCCCAGACAGTGGTTTTGGTCTCTGGCCCGATCAGCCCGAAGCGAAAATCGTTCGGCTGACGGAGGAGCATGGAGAGGTGGTTGTCCCTGAGGGCACGGCGCTTCCTACGATCGGTTCACGCATTCAGATCATCCCGAACCATATCTGCGTCTGCGTCAATCTGCAGGACAACTTCTGGCTCTGGGATGGCTCAACGGCTCATTCCATGCCGGTCGACGCCCGCGGCAAATTGCTCTAACGCCCAGCCTGCCCCTCCTTACCTCCTCCGGCGGGTCGGGGTTTGCATGCGTTTCCCCAATCGGTGCCACCCACCGATTGGGATTTTTGCATGCATTTCCGCTAATTGGTGCCAGGCACCGATTGAGGATTTTCTGCGGTTGGATGTGGCTTGAGAGGCTAGCTTTACCAAGGTTTGCATGGCCGGGACGGCCATGCCACGGGCCGAGGTGTGCATGCATTTCCCCTAATTGGTGCCAGCCACCGATTGCGCCGCTTCTCCTTACCTCCTCCGCCAGGTCGGGGTTTGCATGCGTTTCCCCAATCGGTGCCACCCACCGATTGGGATTTTTGCATGCATTTCCCCTAATTGGTGCCAGCCACCGATTGCGCCGCTTGAAAGGCCAGCTTTAGCAGGGTTTGCATCGTTTCCCCAATCGGTGCCACCCACCGATTGGGATTTTTGCATGCATTTCCCCTAATTGGTGCCAGGCACCGATTGAGGATTTTCTGCGGTTCGATGTGGCTTGAGAGGCTAGCTTTACCAAGGTTTGCATGGCCGGGACGGCCGTGCCACGGGCCGAGGTTTGCATGCATTTTCCCTAATTGGTGCCAGGCACCGATTGCGCCGCTTGAAAGGCTAGCTTTAGCAGGGTTTGCATGGCCGGGACGGCCGTGCCACGGGGTTTTTTTGAGAATCCAAGATGGCAGGGACCAAAGGTGTCCAAGGGGTAGACGATCTTGGAATGCAGTCGTGGTCGCACGATCGATAGCCGCAAACAATCGATCGCGATCCGCATTGGATTCTGCGCACCCTAAGCAAGCCGCCTGGAGATTTTGGCCATGGAAGCAGCCGTTGCACGTTCGAAATCCGAGGCATTGGTAGCTCGAGCCATGCGGATGCCAGAGGATCTGGTGATCGTCTTCGAGTATCTAGATGGTCGCGGCCATCGCACTCGCCGGGTCGTCAGTCCGATCCGCTTTTGCGATCGATCGGGGGATTTCCTAGGGCTCTGCCTGAGTCGTCAGGAGCCACGTCGATTCTCTTTGGCGCGCTGCGAAAAAATTCAGATCGCCGCTGCGGCTGACTTCGTCATGCCGGTCCAACTGGAGGTGATTGCGCAACCGATTTCGCCAGCCACCCCATCTTCCAAACCCCCCGCGCCACGCAGCAACTCTACTGGTTCGCCGTCGGCGATGCCCTACCGTGCACCCAGGATGCCCTCTGGTGCTCCCTGCTTCCCACCGAGCGCTTCTGCCTTCCCCCCACAGGCACCATCGGTCAACATCGGGTCGTGGCATACGACTCTTTCCTAACGCTCTACGTGCGCTCGGGACAGATCACCCTTTGGCGGAAATCGCCTGATCGTTCTCCTTTTGTTTCCAAGATGCTGCCTCTTTAGCGAATACTTTGCTGAATTGTTCGGCCGAGTTGGCTTGAATTGCAGACCAAGCGACACGATCGATCCCCTTCTTCGATGCCTGCCCTTGAATCAGTCGCTGCGGATGCCGGACCCATTCGCTGCGGCCTTCAAGGGCAGGCTCCTTTTTTCGGTTCCGGAACTCTCACCCCTACCGTCGCCAACCACCGACGTCGATCGCCAATCAAAAAGCAGTCGACCCGAGCGAATCCCCACCCTAAAGTACTGGGATTCCGTAAGGTTCTGGGCATGCGAAACTTGATGATCGTCAGGGTGTTCTTTTCCCTATCATCCGTTCGGCTGGGCACCTGCGGTTTTTTGGATGGTTCAGTCGGCTTGAGGTGAATTCGATGTGGCGAGCAGCAGAGGTGAGGTTGGTAATGTCTTTGATTCCTGCAAAAGAATCTGTGCCGGCCCGAGCAAAGCACCTAAAGCAACTCCTGATGGGATTGAGCTTAGGTATCGGATTCTGCCTGCCGGTGTGGGGCCAAACCAACCCGCAGCAGCCAAGCCAACTGAAAGCGGTCTCCTGGGATGGACTGCCTAACCTGACCGACACCACCGGCGAGCCCTGGAGTCTCGATGCGTTCGCCGACCGCAAAATCTTGGTGGTCTGTTTTCTTGGGGTCGAGTGCCCGCTGGCCAAAGAGTACGCCGGAGTGCTTGGTCAGCTATCCGAGCGATACAAGGACCAGGGAGTCGCTTTCCTTGGGGTCGATTCAAACGATCAAGATACGTTGCAGGAACTCGCTGCGTTTGAGCGCCGACATGCTCTAGGCTTTCCAATCGTGAAAGATCTCAAACAGCAATGGGCCGATCGACTCGGAGCGACACGGACTCCCGAAGTCTGCGTGCTGGACGCTCAACGCCGCTTGGTCTATCGCGGACGGATCGACGATCGACTGGGTGTGGGGTATCGCAAGCCACAGGCGGACCATGAGGACCTTCAGGAAGCGATCGACCAATTGCTCCAAAGTGGCCAGACTTCGGTCGCTTGGAACGAACCGGCCGGCTGCACGATCGGCCGCCGGCGGGTTGGGCAGCCCGACCTGGAGGTCGACTACTATCGACACATCCAGCCCATCCTCCAGGAACAGTGTGTCGATTGCCACCGACAAGGTCAGATCGGACCGATGGCCTTGGAGACCTACGACGATGCAGCCAACTGGTCGGAGATGATTTGGGAAGTGGTGCGAGACCAGCGTATGCCGCCATGGCACGCCAGCCCCGACCATGGCTCCTTCGCCAACGCCAGGGTTTTAAGCCCAACGCAACTGGAACTCTTGGAACGATGGGTCAAAGGAGGCCTAGTGGAAGGAGATCGGTCGCTCGATCGGCCGTTGCCTTCCCAAGTCGCCGGATGGCAGATGGATCGCCAGCCCGATCTGGAACTAACGATTCAATCGAAACCCTTCTCCGTACCAGCAACCGGCGATGTGCGCTATCAGTACTTCGTCGTCGATCCAAAGATCGACCAGGAGAAATGGGTGGAAGCGGCGGAGATTCTTCCTGGCAATCTGGCAGTAGTCCATCATGTGCTGGTCTTCGCCAAACCCAAAGGGAGTCGCCTGGATGCAGGAGGCGCCCGCGGGTTCCTCTTCGCCTACGTTCCAGGCAGTCGCGTGATTCCGCTCCCCAAGGGAATGGCCAAGCGATTGCCAGCCGACAGTGAACTGGTCTTTCAGGTCCATTACACTCCAGTCGGGACGGCACAGACCGATCAGAGCCGCCTGGGGGTCTGGTTTGCCGAGGAGTCCTCGGTGACCCATGAGGTGCTGACGACCAGCGCCGTACAGATGCAACTGAATATCCCGCCAGGTGACAGCCAGTATCAGGTGGAAGCGACAATTCCCGAATCCTTGCCGAAGTGCGAGCTGATTTCGATGAGCCCCCACATGCACCTGCGCGGCAAGTCGTACCGCTACTGGGCACACTATCCAGACGGGACCCGCGAAATCCTTCTGGATATCCCCCACTACGATTTCAACTGGCAGACCGAGTATCGCCTCAGCGATCTGAAAGAGTTACCCGAGGGGACGAAGATCCACTGCGAAGCGGCCTTCGATAACTCGGCAGGAAACCTCAATAACCCCAACCCAAGCCAATGGGTCCATTGGGGAGATCAGACGTACGAAGAAATGATGATCGGCTACTTCCACGTCGCTGTCCCACGGGAGGAAGCTAGTCAGGCGAAACGCCAGATGAATCGACGTGGCGGCGGTGGAGCGCGTGGTGGACCAGCGGTCGCCAAAATGATTTTCCAGCAACTGGACCAGGATCGGGACGGGCGCGTGGCAATCGATCAGGTCCCCCCTCGACTGCAAGAGGCGGCTAAACGGCTCGATAAGAACGGAGATGGAATTCTGGAGCGATCGGAGCTTCCTTGAGCCAATTTCGCTGGGCTGGGACCGAGCTGACTCCTTCTGTTGGGCCTGAAACCCAGGATCGGTTAAACTGAGGCTTGGTTGTTGCCGCAATGCAGCCCTTACTGCGTTTGCCGGCAGGTGCTTGGCATCCGAAGGTACTTGGTATCGAACCAGCCCCCCATAGCCGAACCATCGGCAGGGGCCAGCCGGTCGCTTGCCGGACCTCTGCCCGATCGCCAGCGACGTCGATTGGGTCCGATTGGATGCTGGTTTGTCGTCCCTGCAGGCCGATCACCTCCATCCTGCCCGGGCCCACCGATTCGACCCCACGCCACATTCCCGCCACCCGAGACAGTTCCATGACCAAGCCATCACAGACCATCCAGATCTTCGTCGCTGGTGTTCTTGCGATCCTCACGGTCCCCGCCGCACCCCTCCGTGGCCAGACTTCGGAAGGCCAAACCTCCGTGACCGATCGAATCTACCACGAGGAGATTCGGCCGATCCTGGTGCAGCACTGCCTGGCCTGCCACGATGCCAAGGAGTCGTCCGCCGGGGTGATTCTGGAACGCTATGCCACGCTGCTGGTGGCAGGGCCGAAGGGTCGGCTGGTCCAACCCGGCGATCCGGATAACAGTCGTCTGATCCAGGCGATTCGAGGTGAAAATGGGCTGGAAAAAATGCCCCCCGAAGACCAGCCCCCGATGCCCCAAGAGCAGATCGATCGGATCGTCCAGTGGGTGCGCGATGGAGCACCAGGGAGTGATGCCGATCTTCCCCTGGCCAAACGTCTGTCGCTGAAAGCACCAGCGGCCCAGCATGGAAGAACTGCTCCAATCACTAGCCTCGTCTTCGGGGATCGTGCGACTGCACCCTGGGCCGGACGGACAGGTGCCATTGGCAGATGGGATGCAAAGGAAGGAAAACTGGTGCAGTCCCAGCCATGGGTCGGCAAGGTCAACCAGATGCGGCGCAGCGTCGATGGCTCGCGCATCGCCATCGCTTCGGGCCTCGCAGGAGTCGGTGGGCAGGCCAGTGTGCTGGATGCGAAGACCGGTGAGCTGATCTGCCAAGTAGAACACCCCAAGGAGATGATCTCGACGGCGGTGATCAGTCCCGATGGCAAGTTGCTGGCGTCCGGAAGCTACGATGCCAAGATCGATCTCTGGGAGATCCCTTCCGGCAAACACATTCGCTCCTTTGCTGGACACCATGGTCCCATTGGCGATCTCGATTTCGATTCCTCCTCAACCCTGCTGGCCAGCGCCAGTCGCGATGAGACGATCAAGCTGTGGCGCGTCGATTCCGCAGAACGACTCGACACCCTGGGACAGGCCGAAGACGCTCAGCGATCGGTTCGTTTCGATCCCTCCGGAAATTTCATTCTGGGAGCCAGCGACGATCGAAGAATTCGGATATGGAAACTGGAGTCACGCGAACGGCCTGCGATCAATCCATGGCTGAAAACAGTCTTTGCCCACGAAGCCGCCGTCCATCAGCTTTGGATCGATCCTGCCGGAAGGCTTCTGGTTTCCTTAGGCGAGGACCGCAAAATGCGCGGCTGGAAAATGCCGCAACTGGAATCGCTGGGGGAGCCGCTGGAACTGGCCGATCTACCGATGGCAATCGACTGGTCGGATAGCGACCAGCAGTGGATCGTACCCCTGATCGATGGCACCGTCGCTCAGGTGTCGATGCCCCAGGGATGGCGTGAACGGCTGGAACAGGTGGACGCATCGGCAACCGTCAGCGAAGTGGTAGCGCAGGCGGACCAGCCGATGGAAGGAATCGCCGGGGAACTGGTGCAGAGAGAGGAACAGGAGCCCAATGGAGACCTCGTCAGCGCGATGCCGATCGAGCCGCTAGCTGTCGTCCGCGGCTCGATCGATCCCACTGGCAAAGAAGGCAAGCCCGATGAAGACTGGTTTCGCATCGACGCCAAAAAGGGGCAGCGATGGGTGATCGAAGTCGACGCCGCACGCACCGGTTCGCCGCTCGATAGCCGAATCGAAATCCGTTCGGCAGATGGTCGCCCGCTTCTACGGCAGCGATTGCAGGCCGTGCGCGAAAGCTACTTCACCTTCCGAGGCAAATCGTCGGAAGTCTCGGACGATTTCCGGCTGCATCAGTGGCAGGAAATGGAACTCAACGAGTACCTCTATGCCGGTGGCGAAGTGGTCAAGCTGTGGCTTTATCCCCGCGGACCCGACTCCGGGTTCAAGGTCTACCCCGGATATGGAAAGCGACGAGCCTACTTCGATACCACCCCGGTGGCTCATGCTTTGGGCGAGCCAGCCTGGATCGTCCGCCCACTGGCAGCAGGGGAACAGCCGCAGGACAACGGGCTGCCGATCTTTTCGATCTACTACGAAAACGATGATGCATCCAACCAGCGTCTAGGAAAAGATTCCAAGCTGACCTGGACCGTCCCACAAGATGGCAGCTACCTGATTCGGCTTCGGGATGCACGAGGCAACATCGAACAGCCTGCCCCCTACCAGCTAAAGATTCGCCCTCCAGCGCCCAGCTTTCAGTTGCTGGGGGATGGGATGGAACTGACGATCGGCGGCGGGACGGGGCGAGAATTGGAAGTGGCAATTCAACGCGACGACGACTTCGAGCAAGAGGTAGAGCTAGTGCTGGAGGGATTGCCCGAAGCCTTGCGAGTGACTCAACCTGCCACGATTCAGGAAGGACAGGACAAGGCGATCCTCAACATCGCGCTCCCCAGCACGCCCGTCGAGGGATTGCCCGAATCGGGCGAATGCCAGTTGGTGGCCCGTGCCAAGGTGGGGGGGCGGGTGATCGAACGTCGTTGGGGCAAGCCGATCCAGTGGAAGCGGATCGATGCGCCACGGGTCCAACTGGAAGTGGTGCGCCGCGTGGTATCGCAGGAAACAATCGAAACATGGCCGACGACACCTGATGGGATTCCGATCATCGAGATTCTTCCAGGGCAGACCGTCTCGGGCGCAATCCGCGCCCAGCGTGGGGCTCATGCGGGCGACATCGCCTTCGGCAATGACGACAGTGGCCGGAATCTGCCTCATGGCGTCATCGTCGATAACATTGGACTCAATGGACTGATGATCCCCGCCGGTCGCGATTCCCAGGAGTTCTTCCTCACCGCGTCGCCGTGGCTGAAGCCCCAGGAGCGGCTGTTCCATTTCCGCGCCACCACCGAAGGCCAGCCCACCACCCAGCCCATCCTGCTGCGCGTGGTGGCTCGACCTCAGGTAGCCCAACAGCCACCACCCCAGCCAGACAATCGTCCTTAGCGATTCGTTCGTCTCACAGGTCTACCACGATCTACTACCCTCCCCTAGCCTACCCTTCCTTTCAATCCTGGCTTGCTGCTGCATGGCAGCTGCCCAATGAGTCGACCGATGCAGCGATTTGATTTTCAGATGCGGACACGTTTTGTGGTGGGTGAGGGAGTTCTGCAGCAGCTAGGGGCAATCGCACAGGAATTGCGCGGGACGCGGGTGCTGGTGGTCAGCGATCCAGGGATTGTGCAGGCAGGTCTCTTCGAACGCGCAGTCCACTCGCTTCGAGCCGGTGGAATGCAGATCGCTTCCTTCCATGACTTTCAGGAAAACCCCGACAGCGATCAGGTCGACCGAGGGGTACAGGTCGCCAAGGAATTCCAACCCGATCTCTTGGTGGGGCTGGGAGGTGGCAGTTCGATGGACTGCGCCAAGGGGATCAACTTCGTTCACTCTTGCGGTGGCAGAATCCATGATTACTGGGGCGTCGGGAAGGCATCGAAGCCGATGCTTCCGCTGATCGCCGTGCCGACGACGGCAGGGACTGGAAGTGAGTCGCAGAGCTTCGCGCTGATCAGCGATGCGGTGACGCATGCCAAGATGGCCTGTGGCGACCCCAAAGCTGCCGCCCGTGTCGCTCTGCTAGATCCCCTGCTGACGCTCAGTCAACCGCCGCGCGTCACGGCGCTCACTGGGATCGATGCACTAACCCATGCGATCGAGTCCTTCGTCTGCCAGAAACGCAGCCCCATCTCGCAACTCTTCGCCAAAGAAGCATGGCGGCATCTGCGCTATGGACTCCCTCAGGTTCTCTCCGATCCCCAAAGCGTCGATGGAAGGTTCTGCATGCAGTGGGGTGCTGCGCTAGCTGGGATGGCGATCGAGGCATCGATGCTGGGAGCGGCCCATGCGCTGGCCAATCCCCTGACCGCGCATCACGGAATCGCTCACGGACAAGCAGTCGGAGTCATGATGCCGCACGTCATTCAGTGGAACGCTCGCCAAGTGGCCTCCTGGTACCAGGAGCTTTGGAATACCGTCGAGCCACCTTTGCAGATGACACAACCGCACAAGCCGGAGTCCGACGCGAACGTAGCTGCTAGAAAAATGTCCGACTGGTTTGGGGAGATGCTTCAGGCGGGAGGCTTGCACCAGCGACTGGCCGCTCTGGCCATCCCCGAGAACGATCTAGAAGTGCTCGCCAGCCAAGCGGCTCAGCAATGGACCGCCAAATACAATCCGGTCGAGGTGCATGCCGATGACCTCATTCAGATTTATCGCCGCGCGCTGTGACAAGAGGCTACAGCATGTCGCGGGGACCAGGAAAGAGGATGCCGATGAAAAAACGATGGCAAGGGATTCGAATCGCAGCGATCATCGCCGGGATGATCCAACAAAGTGCAACTCCACTGCAACTGAAGGCCGACTGGCCGCTGCCAAGGGGCGATGCCGCCTCCCGTGGTGCAGCCGATGGCACGATGCCCCAATCCCCGGAACTGCTCTGGAAGTACGAAGTGCCCAAGGGGGCCTTTGAGTCGACTCCGATCGTGGTCGAGGGGAAGGTCTACATCGGCGACATGGATGGCAATTTTTTCGCACTCGATCTACAGGATGGCAAAGAACTGTGGAAGCGAAAGAGCGAAGGAGGTTTTTTGGCTGGCGCGGCCTATGATCAAGGTCTGCTGGTGGTAGGCGACTACGACGGCAAGGTCCAAGCGCTCGATCCCAAAACGGGGGAACTGCGATGGGAGTTCACCACGGGTGCGCAAATCGATGCGGGTGCCAATTTCTTCCAGTCGCTGGTCCTGGTGACCAGTGAGGATGGAGTCCTCTACGCGCTCGATCGACAAAACGGGCAACTGGTTTGGAAGTACGAGACGGGCGACCAGCTGCGATGCGGCCCGACGCTGGTTGGATCGCAAACCCTGCTGGGTGGATGCGATGGCCAGCTGCATGTGGTCGATTTGACAACCGGCAAAGCAGCCGAGGGAAAGTGGCCCCTGGGCGGCCCCACCGGAAGCACCCCCGCAGCGATCGACGGGATGGTGGTGGTGCCGACGCACTCTGGCCCCATCCTGGCCTTCCGGCCTCCGGAGGGGGAGCCGAAGTGGAACTTCAACGATCCCGAACGGAGTCCCGAGGTGCGCAGTTCCCCGGCGGTCCATGCCGGCAGCGCCTACATCACCACCCGCAATCGACGCCTGCTGGCACTCTCGCTGGCCGATGGCCAACTGCAATGGGAAAGTGTCTTGCGAAAAAGATCCGATAGCTCACCGGTCTATTGCGACGGACGAGTCTGGTTAGGCGCCACCGATGGATCGCTCTACGCGATCGATGCGAAAAATGGCGAAGTCGTCTGGCAGAAGGAACTGCCTGGATCCTTCCTCGGCTCCCCCGCCATCGACTCGGGCAAGATGGTGATCGCCAACGATCAGGGGGTCGTGTTTTGCTTTGGTGCACCTTCACGGTAGACTGATGGCATCTTTCGTGGAAGGAAGACTCTATGGCGACCGAGACCATCAAGACGGAAGTTGGCAGCTACTTCATCTCCAACTACCCCCCCTACTCCCAATGGAACAAGGAATCGCTGCCAGAGATCCAGGCAGCGATGGCTGGGGAGCCGCGAGCTGGGGTGCCTCTGGGACTTTATCTACACATTCCCTTCTGCAGAAAACGATGCAAGTTCTGCTACTTCAAGGTCTTCACTTCGGTCAACGCCGAAGAGATCGAACGCTATGTGGCAGCCCTCAGTCGGGAAATTGAACTGGTCAGCCAACAGCCCATCATGGGTGGCCGGCCGTTTCGGTTCGTCTACTTCGGCGGCGGAACTCCTAGCTTCCTATCGGCCAAACAGCTCACCTCCCTGGTCGATCGACTCCGTGCCAATATCTCGTGGGATCAGGCGGAGGAAGTGACGTTCGAGTGCGAGCCAGGGACGCTCAGCGAATCGAAAGTTCATACCCTGAAGGATCTGGGGGTGACGCGACTGAGCCTGGGGGTAGAGAATTTTTCCGATGCGCTTCTCGAGGAGAATGGACGGGCTCACCTGTCGAAGGAAGTCTATCGCGCTTGGGAGTGGATCCAGGCAGCAGGTTTTCCGAATGTGAATATCGACTTGATCTCGGGCATGGTGGGTGAGACCTGGGAGAACTGGAAGGACAATGTCCGCAGGGCCCTGGAACTGTCGCCGGAGAGCTTGACGATCTACCAGATGGAACTCCCCTTCAACACCGTTTTCTCGAAGGATGTGCTGACTGGTACCCAGAAGGAAACCCCCGTCGCCGACTGGCCGACAAAAAGGGCCTGGGTATCCTACGCGTTCGATGAATTTCTGTCGGCCGGCTACTCCGTCAGCAGCGCCTACACGCTGGTCAAGGATCCCAAGAAGGTCAACTTCTCCTACCGCGACAACCTCTGGGATGGCGCCGATCTACTGGCCACCGGCATCGCCAGCTTTGGGCATGCATCGGGAGTCCATTACCAGAACCTGCCGGAATGGAATGATTACCTGGGAGCTATTCTGGATGAGGGAAGGTTGCCGCTGGGACGAGCCTATCGCCCGACAGCTCACCAGATGCTGGTGCGCGAACTGATTCTCAAACTGAAGACTGGGAAGCTGGATCGCCAAGCATTCCTCGATCGCCATGGAGTCGACATCGTCGCTCGGTGGGAAGAGGTCTGGAACGATTATCAGGAACGGCAGTGGGTGGAGATCGACGACCATCAAGTGCGACTGACCCGGGAAGGGATGCTTCGCGCCGATGGCCTGCTACCTGGCTTTTTTGAACCGCAGTTCCAGGGAGTGCGGTACACATGAGCGAGCCGCTGGTCTTCTGGATGGGCCAGTTCGCTGCCGAATTGCCGACCGACCGACTCTATTCAAAAAACCATTTCTGGGCGATCGACCAGGGATCTGGTCGCTTTCGCTTCGGCTTTAGCGCCTACGCAGTCCGACTGCTGCAGGATATCTACTTCCTGGAGTTCAGCGTCGAACCGGGGATGGCGATCGAATCGAGGCAGGAGATTGGTTCGATCGAAAGCAAGAAGGCCGAAAGCGGTCTGTATGCTCCCAGTAGCGGAATGCTGGAAGCGATCAACCCCGAGGTCCTTCGCGACCCGGGAGCGATCAACGTCGATAAGTATGGGGATGGCTGGCTGATGGAACTCAGCTCCGTCGATCCCCAACCACTGTTGCATGTGGAGCGATACTGCGCGCACTTGGCCGAAGCCTGGGAAGTGGCACAGCGCACCATCAAGGGACAAGCCAATGCCTAGCAATCCAACAACCAGTCGTCGCCTGACCGTGGTGATCTCTCAAGGGCAAAGCCGCAATCCGCAGAAGCGGGAGGTGGAGGAGACGATTGCCGCGCGAGCCATCCTCGATCGACGGATCGATGCGGTCGTCATCCCACACCTGTACGATCTGGCGGCCGACAGCGAGAGCTTCCAGCGACTTCGAAAGATCGATGGGCCGATGGTGGTCCTGGGATGGCTGTTCCCGCGAGCCATCCACTGGGTTCTGGATCGGCAGGGGATCCGGGGGCAGTTCGGTGATGTCGAATTGAAAGATCCATCCGAAGAGGAAGAGGATCTGGAAGACGAGGCAGAGGAGACCGTCGCCGAAGATGCGCAAGAGCATGTCGCGGACCAGTTCCCGCGACCCGACCGAAATATCTACTGCCTGGATCTCAAGATTCGCCCTTCGGCAGATGCATTCCTTGAAGAAATCGAACGGATCGCTCGATTGGAACTGGAAGGCACCGGCACCACCGATGCCCAGGAACGCTTCCAGCAACCGACCAATCAAACCGCCCTTGCCATCGATGGATCGGGGAGACTGTCGCTGGATCCAGCCGCCAGCCAAATGCCAGATGAAGCCCCGGTGGCACACCAGGACGCGCTGCTGGTGATCGACGAGCATCCGCAGAGGCGGTGGTATCCGGTGATCGACTTCAGTCGCTGCACCAACTGCATGGAGTGCATCGACTTCTGTTTGTTTGGGGTCTACGGCGTCGATGCGGCGCAGACGATTCTGGTGGAGCAGCCAGATAATTGTCGCAAGGGATGCCCCGCCTGCTCTCGCGTTTGCCCCGCCAATGCGATCATCTTCCCCCAGCACAAGACGCCTGCGATTGCGGGAGCCCAGGTCGACAGCGGTGGATTCAAAATCGATCTCTCGAAACTCTTCGGTGCCCCCGATCGGGACGAAGATCCACTTGCTGCTGCCGCGCGGGAGAGGGATGAGCAGTTGATTTTGGCCGGTCGAGCTGCGGTGGGCCTGAATGCCGACCAACCAGAGGAAGCACCAAAAATCTCCCCAGCACCCGCCGCCACCGCGTCCGCCTC
>Ga0315902_10002842_pt1 | contig 26463 bp, 26 predicted proteins | sample LakEriMetagenome_9_FD_203523 | JGI IMG/M metagenome (GOLD analysis project Ga0315902, IMG submission 203523) | Freshwater fungal communities from buoy surface, Lake Erie, Ohio, United States - Buoy 12 MA117 | ecosystem: Environmental > Aquatic > Freshwater > Lake > Lake biofilm | place: USA... | reverse complement strand
CACGGCCAGCACCTGGGCCACCCGGTTGAATCCCAGATCGCTCAGAGTGCCCGCTTCCAGGCCGACCAGCGTCTGCCGCGAAAGCCCGCTCAGTTGCGCAAGCCGGGACTGCGTCAGTCCCAGCGCCACGCGCCGCTCGCGGATGATGATGCCCAGGTTGGAGAGGTCCACAGCTTGGCCTGGAGAATTGTCGAATATTTTGGACATTCTAGCGCCTCTGGACCACACCCGCCAGGCGCTCGCCAGCGTCGCCACAGGCCGCTCGCTGCCCACAGCCTTGACAGACGTGCTCGCTGTCGGGCCAACGCGGGCGATCGAGGCCATCGATCAGTCGACGGTGCCTGGCTCCAATGGCTTCGACCTGCTCCCGCGACATCAGCCTGACCGCTCGTGCAGTCGGCGGCGCTGAGTGCCGGCCAGGAAAGACCACGAACGCCTCGTCAGACACCTGGACATGCAGTTCATCCTCCACGGCTACCCGCTGCGCAGAGAGCTGGATGACATCAGACGCCCTCACCGCCGCAGTCGACCGCGTCTTCAGTTCGACCAGCACGACCAGACCGCTCGGCAACCGATAGGCCCTGTCCACCCTGGCCACGATGGGCCGGCGGCTCTTCGACCTGAACTGCGACTCCACGCAGATCAGGTCGGCATCCCGCAGATCAGCCGGTCGGTCCCGCCGTTCCGCAACGCGTGCGCGGTGGCGCCGGAGTAGCTGCCACGAGACGACCAAGGCGACCGCCAGGAGCAGCCCCCAGTGCCACAGCGACTCGATCTTCATGGTCGACGCCTCGCCGATCGGCGGCGCCAGATGCTTGCCGCGCAACCCAGCAGACACCTCGTGATCCACCGCAAGGGCGGGCAGCGCTGGAGAACCCTGCAAAGGCGGGGACCGGCGGCATAGTAGGACGCGATCAGGCGGCGCCCCCAAGACCGCGGCCGCAGGACCGTGTCCCTGAAGTCGCGCAGCGCATCGGTCTGCCATGCGTCCCCGAAGACCACCGTTGCGATGAAGCACCGCTCCCCTGATCGTCGAGCCGAACCGCCACCTGGCGCTATGGCGCGCCGACCCTGCAGTTCGAAACGCGCATGGGCAGCGATACCCCTCTGGCGGGCCTCTTCCTGCGATGGGCTTCGACGCGGCCCGTGGACGGATTCGAGAACCACCAGGCGTTCACACCGTCCCATCTTCGCCAGTTCGGACGCCCCAACAGCGCCGTCACCGCGCCGTGCCTTCCCGGTCTTCATTCCGTGATCGCCGGCTGGAACACGCCGTTCGTCACCGCAGCGGCCTGCTGCACGTCAGGCTCCTTCGGGACCTTGATCGTGTCGGGCGTCTTCAGGCTAGCCATCGCAAACACGCCGTGCTGCGCCAGCAGACCGTCGTAGGCCAGCAGGCGCAGACGGTTGACCCGCTTTCGCCCCTGCCGAAACTGGCTCAGTTCATCGAACAGGCGGGGGTTCTCCTCGCGCGAGAGCTCGAACACCAGCCGGATCGGTCGAAGGGCTCCGCGTTCCTGCGCGCTCATGCACCACCCCCTGGTGCACGATCCGAAGGCGCCAGCGTCGCGAGCGACGTGATCGCGTAGTTCTGCCCGGCCAGCTGGAAGCCCCTCACGTTCGCGTACAGGGGCTCCTTCACCTCGTGGATCCGGTGCTTGGGGAAGGCTGCCTTGACGGCCTTCTTGAAGAGGAACGCGCCGCCGCCGACGAGGATGATGTTCTGCAGGCTCTCGGGCGTCTCGATCCACTGGCGCATCGTCGACACGGCCTGCTGTGCCACGCTCTCGGCGATGGGCAGGTGCCGCTTCATGTCGTAGGGTTTCTGGAAGATGACCGGCGCCTTGCCGGTCCGCAGGGCGAGGTCGATGGCGTCGTAGTCGCGATAGGGTGTCCCGATGTCCTTCGAGATCTCGGCCGCCATCAGCCGCAGCACATCGGACATTCCCCGGTTGATCGAGTGCGACTGCTTCTGGACCAGCCGCATGCCGCGGCAGACCAGCCAGTCGAAGGTCCTCGATCCCGGGTCGATGACCAAGCTCTGCTCCGTGCCGATCGAGGCCATCTTCTCGTGCTCGGCCGCGTAGTGGACGAGCGCACCCTGCGGCTGCGCCACCGCCAATGCCTTGCGGACCGTGATGGTCCGTCCCGCCCCAATCTCGTGGCTGCCCGTCATCGCCTTCTCGAGTGCCGCCTTCTTCAGTGCGAGCAGCGCGACGGGCAGCCCGACGACGAGCAGGTCGATGTGCGGCACCTTCATCATCGACAGTGCCCCGCGCAGCAGCGCCATGTACTCCGGCGACTCGGTGTACTCGTCATGCAGCTGCTTCGCGCGGAACGTATCCGCGGCAAGGTGGATGTCCGGGCCCACCTCGTAAAACAGGGGGCCGACAGGGATGCAGACCGTCTTGCGCTTCTCCGCGGCAGGCATGGCCGATGTGTCGGCGCTCGACGGATAGGCGACCGATGGGAAGCTGGCACATCGGATGTCGGCTCCCGAGATGCCGGTGACGAACTTCGTGTTGCCGGACCCGACATCCACGGCTCTGACGATGAGTTCCATGCAGTTGCTCCTTGGCACAGTTGACTGCCCTTGAACGGCTGATCAGCGTCGCCGTCCCGGGCCGCGTTCTCCACGCTCAATGGCCTCGAATCGGCGCGTCTTTCGACTTCAGTGCCAATGCAGGATCAGCGGAACTGCATCGCAGCGACAGAAGGCGCCCCGCGGCTCGCCATGAGCCCGTTCGCAGGCCGCACTTCTGTCACCACGGTCTCACCTCGCGCGGGCCTTTCAACCCCTGTCCAGTTCGACTCGCGCGGACAGGCCGCGGACGCGCCAGCCAGACCGACGGCCGCGCGAGGTACCTGAGGCGGCAGCCTTGCCTGTCAACCCCGCGCCGTTGCTGGCGATCCGGTCCATTGCGACGCTAGATGGGCCCTGCGGCCGAATCGCACGCCGTCAACTGCCTGCCCCAAGGGCCGCCCGATCAGGGGCCTTGCGGCGGGCGGCGCGCATGCGGCCTTGACCGTGACCGGCGTCGCGGTTTCCACTGTGGGCTCCCGAGGGCTCCTGGCCCGCTCCCCGTGGAGCACTACAGGCGTCGCAGTCGTTACCTGCCTCGTGCCTTCAACCGAAGTTCCCGTCCCGAACGGGTGGCGCGACCGGCCTCGACCTCCAGAAGGATCGACGCCGCGAGCGTGCCGAGTCACACACCACAGCAGTGACCTGCCCGGTCCATGCCAGCCGCGTCCCCGCGATGACGGCTGGGCGCTCCAGAAGCGCACCGGCGCAGCAGAACCCCGTGGCGGCACCTGATGCCGCGCACCGTTCCCGCCAGCCCTTGAGCACGCGCGCATGACGCGCATCGCGCGGCGTGATGGCCTCCATGAGGCTCCCCGCACGACCTTCGCTCATCCACTCGACACCGCCCTGGACTCTCGGTCAGGGGTGGACCCATGCGAGCGGCCGGCGCTGCACACCAGGCCTGATCCACCGAATGACCCAGGGCTCGACCCTGGCGTCGATGTCGCACCCAGCCCCGAGCGGGGTGGACATCACCCCTGTCGTCGCGTCGCAGAAATGCGCAGACGGCCTGGATCAACGTGTTCCATTTTTAAGTCTGACCGAGCTGACCCAGGCCCCTCGACGAAGACCACGAGGAGCCCGGACAGCAAAGCCATGGGTGGGTGTGGCGCTGCAGAGATCGACCGCCGCACTGACGTTGCACACGATCTTCATCGCCGTGGGCTTGCCAGGAATCGGCCCCGGGGATGTCCAGATGGATTCCTCCAACTCCGGTCCTTCCGACCGTTCATCCACCGGCGTGCTGTTCGGGCAGTCCGCCACCTCGCAGAAAGCCCACCATGTCCCGTATCCGCCGTGAAGAACCCTCGCGCCGCCGCCGGCAGGCACCTCTCTCCCTCAACGACCGCCGCAACGACCCGCGCAATGGCTCCACCCTGCCCTCATCCACCCGCCCTTCCAGGACCACCTCGATGACCCCGGCCAGTCCAGGCCGCTTGCACGGGCAGGACTCGCCGCGCCGCCAGAACTGGGCCGGCAAGTCGCCCCAGCAGGTGCTGGACATGTACCCGCCGGGCAGGACGCCCGTGAACCGGGTGGTGGATGTGCTGATCGAGCTGTTCAACCCGCTGCACACCGCGCTGGAGAAGACCGTGTCGCACAAGACGCGCTACGAGCGCGCCCACTTCCTGCGACGCTTCTTCCGCGAACTGCACACGGACGCCGGCTTCAAGCTGGCGCCCGACCCGCGCAACCTCGGCCAGCGGCACGTCCAGGCGATGGTGAAGGTGTGGCAGCGCCGCAAGCTCTCGCCGGGGACGATCCAGACCTACCTGAGCTTTCTGCGCGGCCTGGCGATGTGGCTCAACAAGCCGGGCTTCATCCGCAGGCCCGAGCACTACGGCCTGACGCCTGACGAGTACGAGCGCCACGAGAACGCCCAGCGCGACAAGAGCTGGAGCGGCAACGGCATCGACGTGGAGACCCTGCTGGCCCAGGTCTCTGCCTACGACGCCCGCATCGGCGCGTCGATGCGCCTGATGGTGAAGGTCGGTCTGCGGCGCAAGGAGTCGGTGATGTGCCGCCCCTACGCCCACGTCCACCCCTTCGAGGAGACAGGCCTGCCCGAGGAGCAACGGGAGGCGGATCGGTATCTGTGGACGAAGGGCAAGGGAGGCCGCGCGCGCTGGCTGGCGCTGGCCACCGAGGAGCAGCAGTCGGCCATCGCACATGCCCGCAGCGTGGTCAGCGGCCATGACGCACACATGGGAGCGCCGGATCGGGACCTGAAGTCCAACCTCCGTCGGCTGGACTATGCGCTGCGCAAGTTCGGCCTCACAAAGCGCGAGAGCGGCACCACCGGGCACGGGGCGCGGCACGAACACCTTCAAGGCCAGTACCAGGACACGACGGGCACGCCCGCGCCGGTTCGTGGCGGTGGGCCGGTCGATCGGGACCTTGACCGTCAGGCCCGGCTGCGAGTAGCCCGTGTCGCGGGCCATGCCCGCCTGCGCTCGGCTGGCGCCTACATCGGTGCGATCCGGCGCTCGCCTGCAAGAAGCCGCGACCCGGCCCAGGGCGAGACCGGCAAGCCCGGGCCAGGGGGCATCGGGGACGACGGTGACACGCCTGTCCCGGTCGCCTGAGCCGGCCCGGTCTGCGCCGGCCCTGCGTTCAGGCGCAGGCGGGCGCCTCGGTCCGGGCAGGATCGTTGGCGTCGACCTCCTCGCCATCCGTCGCCGGGGCATCGGCGTGCGGGTGCACGCGCAGGCAGTCGGGCAACCAGCCACGCCCGGCGATCAGTTGTTCGGCCTGCGCCACCGCGGCATCCTTCTTCAGCGCCGCGAGCGGACCAGCGGCCTTGGCGCCGGCCACCGCGTGCACCACCTCGACCACCCTCGCCTTGGACACGTGCTGAAGGTAGGCCTCCCCCGTCGCCGACCACCATCGCGTCATGTCGAGGCCGAGGGCGCGGGCCAGACCGTCATTGACTGGTCGGCCGGCGTCGGTGCCGGTGATGCCGTTGACGGTGGACGCGACCAGGAAGGTCAGCAGCCGCTGCACCGTCTGCGGCGGCTGCCGCAGCATCCAGTCGAACACCGCGTCGGGTTCCTTGGGCAGGTTCTCGATCCAGGCGGCGCGGTCGGCTTCGATGCGCTGGGCCGCCGGGCTTGCCTCGATGTCCTCGGCCGCGCCCCGCAGCTCGTGCTGATTGCCGGTCGCGCTGATCGCCAGCAGGTTGGGCAGTCGGTAGGCGCCATGGAGCGGGTCGGCCAGCAGCTTCAGTGTCAGGTGGGTCGTCAGTGCCGCAATCGCAACCTCGGGTCGGTCCAGCAGTTCGGCCTGGATCGCGGCGACGCGGTGGGCCGTGAGGCGGCGCATGAGCTTCTCGGAGTGCACGGGCCGTGCTGTGGCGCCTGCAGCCGATGGAAGCGACTGCAGGGCCGGGAGCCCCGAACCACGCGCGGGATCCGCGTCGCCTTCCAAGCCGCCTCCACCGGCCGACTTCTGTTCGGCAGCCTTGGTGATGGCCCGCGCCAGATCGGCCCGATCCTCGGGACGGATGAGCCCTGCCTTGATCGCGGCACGGCCGTCCGCGCCCACATGCAGCACGCACCCGGCGAGCGCCATCCAGGCCGCGGGCCATTCGGTCAACGCTTCGAGCCTGGCCTTGCGCTCTTCCTCCAGCCCATCGGCCTCGGACTCCAGGCCGAGGAAGGCACGGTCGCGCGACGCGTCGTCCTCGTCGGCGGCGTCCTTCGCCTTGCCGGCGTCGCTGACGCCCTCGCCGCCATCGCCATGGACATCGCGGTCCACCAGCGCGTCCATCTGCTCGTGCAGGGCAGCGATCGCGTGTCCAGCGCCTTCAGCGCCTCGGCTTCCTCGGGCGTCGGTGCGCGGTGGGGCTTGCGCAGCTCGCCGTGCTTGACGTACTCGTCGTAGGCGAAGCGCGGACGGATGTCGACCCACTTCCAGCCTTCAGAGAGCAGTTGCTTCGCGCGCTTGCCCAGCTTGTCGGCGGCGAGCCGCTCCAGCAGGGCCGGGTCCAGCAGGTAGGCCTTGCGGTCGTCGTCGCTGAACAGGTCGCGGCGCAGTGGTCCGCCGGCCTTCTCGTAGGCCTTGACGGTGACGTAGCGGGCCAGCGGGTCGGCGTCCGATTCAATCTCGCCTCGGGTCAGCAACTGCCGCAGATGCTCCGGGCGCTGGTTCCAGCTCGGCAAAGCGGCCCAGGCCTGTTCCTGGCGCTGGTGATCGTCGACCGAGGCCAGCACCATGAGGCAGTCCAGGCCGATGCCGCCTTCGCGGTACACGGCCATCAGGTGGGGCGAGACGCCGGCGAGCTTCATGCGCCGCTTGACGATGAGCGGCGTCACGCCGAAGGCTGCGGCCACGTCCTCGACGGACCTGCCCTGCGAGAGCAGTCTGGCGAAGGCGGCGAACTCGTCGGCCGGGTGCATCGGCACGTGGAAGCAGTTCTCGGCAAGGCTCGCGATGAGCGCCTTGTCGGCCGGCACGACGAGCACCGGCACGGGGTAGTTGTCGGCGATGTCGCCCTGCTGCACGAGCAGCGTGAGCGCGGCGAGCCGCCGCCCACCCGCGCAGACCTCGTAGCGCCCGCGCGCCGCCTGGACGACGACGAGGTTCTGCAGCACGCCGCTGTCCTTGATCGACGCGGCCAATTCCGGCAGCGACATCGCGGGAGTCGTGGCACTGCGGGCCTGGTGGTCCTCGGACAGCACCAGCCTGTTGAAGGGAACGAAGGTGCGAGGGGACGCCTCGATGATGGCGTCGACCTCGGCTTTGGAGAATTTCATGAGGGACTCCTGATCGGTTGCATGGCAGGCCGGCGGCCCACCATGCAGTCAGGATCCCATCGGGACCGTACACATCAAGGGGTGGCGAGGAGCGCTCGCCGTTGGTCCGGGCAGGACGCCGGACCGGGCGTTGGCTCGCCTACGACTTCCCGCGGACTTCAGGGCTGCCAACCTCTCCACCACCTCGCTCTCGTCCGCTCAAGCGCCAGACTGACGTCCTTCATACGGGCTGGTGCACTCGGCACATCGGCCGTAGAGGATCACCTCGTGCTCCTCCAGCGTGAAGCCAGGCGGTACCAAACCGCCCAACCCGCCCACGCACCCGGCCACGTCGTAGACGCGGCGACACCCCCGGCACTGGAAGTGATGGTGGTGCCCTTGGCCTGCCGCCTCGTAGCGCACCGGCTCGCCGGCCAGTGCTACGGGGCAGATGCTGCCCTCGTCTGACAGCCTCTTCAGGGCCCGATACACCGTCGCGATGCTGAGCGTGGGCGCTTCGCTGCTCGCCTGCTCGAGCACTTCCTGAGGCAGCAGAGGCCGGCCCGCCCGCGTTATGGCGGACAGGACGGCGGCCCGCTGCGGCGTGTGTCGTTCCATCGCGCGGATTGTCGTGTGCTGAGCAGGTGGTCGATTCGCCTTGTATGATATTGCGTTCTCATTAGCACTTTTGAGCACCATGTCGCGCCTTCCCGTCACTGTGTTGTCAGGCTTCCTCGGTGCCGGCAAGACCACGCTACTCAACCACGTGCTGGCCAACCGCGAAGGCCTGCGCGTGGCCGTAATCGTCAACGACATGAGCGAGGTCAACATCGACGCCTCGCTGGTGGACCGCAGTGCCGCCAACGCCGGCGCCGCGCTGTCGCGCACCGACGAGAAGCTGGTGGAGATGAGCAACGGCTGCATCTGCTGCACGCTGCGCGAAGACCTGCTGGTGGAGGTGCGCAAGCTGGCGGCCGTTGGCCGCTTCGACCACCTGCTGATCGAGAGCACCGGCATCGGCGAGCCCATGCCGGTGGCCGCCACCTTCGACTTCACCGACGATGACGGCGAATCCCTCGGCGACGTGGCGCAGATCGACACCATGGTGACGGTGGTCGACGCCCACAACCTGCTGGCCGACTACACCAGCACCGACCTGCTGGCGCAGCGCGGCCAGACCGCCGGCGACGGCGACGAGCGCACGCTGGCGGCCCTGCTGGCCGAACAGATCGAGTTCGCCGACGTGGTGGTCGTCAACAAGATCGACAAGGTCGATGCGGTTCGGCGCGACGAGGTGGCCGCGGTGGTGAAGGCACTCAACCCGGTCGCGAAGATCGTGTTTGCCGACCATGGCCGCGTGCCACTGAAGGAGGTGCTCGGCACCGGGCTCTTCGACATGGAGCGCGCCAGCCAGATGCCCGGCTGGGTGCGCGAGCTCGAAGGCAAGCACACGCCCGAGACCGAGGCCTACGGCATCGAGAGCTTCGTGCTTCGCAGCCACGAGCCGCTGCACCCGTGGCGCTTCTCCACCTTCATGGACCTGCCGTTCACTGGTCTGCTGCGCGCAAAGGGCTATGTGTGGCTCGCCAGCCGGCCGGAGTGGGTCGTGAACTACTCGCGCGCCGGCAACACCGCCACGCACGAGCCGGTCGGCCGTTGGTGGGCGGCGGCACCCAAGAGCCGCTGGCCTGCGCCGGGCACCGCCGAGCGCAAGAACATCGACGCCCGCTGGAAAGAGCCCTATGGCGACCGCCTCAACGAGGTGGTCTTCATCGGCCGCGGCATGGACCGTGCCGCCATCGAGCAAGCCTGGAAGGCCATGCACCTGAACTACACGGAGGCGCGCAAGGGCCCGCCGGGTGGCAAGGGCTTCGGCGGCTGGGCCGACCTGCCCGACCCCTTCCCACAGTGGCAGCGCAAGGAGGTGGTGGCATGAAGACGCCCGTGATCCCGCAGACCTACGAGCAGTGGCAGCACTGCATCACAGTGGAGTGCGGCATTCCGCTGACGCGCGCTTTTGCCGAAGAACGCCTGGCCGTCTGGGCCAACCCGGGCGCCGAAGAAGCCCGCCGCTTCGAACAGCTCTACGGCGCCGCGCACCGCGAACGCGTGCGCCAGTGGTTCGCGCAGTCGCTCACACAGCTTTCAAGGAGCACCCCATGCTGACCCCCGTCACCATCCTCACCGGCTTCCTGGGCAGCGGCAAGACCACGCTGCTCAACCGCATCCTGAAGGAGCACCACGGCCACCGCATCGCCGTGATCGAGAATGAGTTCGGCGAAGCCGGCATCGACAACGAGCTGCTGGTGCAGGACAGCGACGAGCAGATCGTCGAGATGAACAACGGCTGCATCTGCTGCACCGTGCGCGGCGACCTCGTTCGCATCCTGGGCGAGCTGCAGGCCAAGAAGGCCGCCGGCACGCTGCATTTCGACCGCGTGATCATCGAGACCACGGGCCTAGCAGACCCGGCACCGGTGGCGCAGACCTTCTTTGTCGACGACGAGATATCTCAGCAGTACCTGCTGGACGCCATCGTCACCATGGTCGACGCCAAGCACGCACCGGCGCAACTCGACGAACACCACGAGGCGCAAGAACAGGTGGGCTTTGCCGACCGCATCCTGATCACCAAGACCGACGTGGTACAGCCCTACGACGTGGCCCAGCTGCGCCAGCGGCTGGTGAAGATGAACCCTCGCGCCAAGATCGGCGAGGCCAGCCATGGCCAGGCCAGCATCGACGACCTGCTGGACATCCGGGGCTTCAACCTGACCGCCATCCTCGAGATCGAGCCCGACTTCCTGACCGATGTGGATCACGAACACGACGACGACGTCACCTCGTTCGTGTTCCGGGAGAAGCGCCCGCTGGACCTGGACCGCATCGAGGAGTTCCTGGGCGCCATCGTGCAGGTCTACGGCCCGAAGCTGATGCGCTACAAGGGTGTGCTCAACATCCAGGGCGTCGACAAGCGCGTGGTGTTCCAGGGTGTGCACATGCTGATGGGCAGCGACACCGGTGCGGCCTGGAAGCCGGGCGAATCGCGCGAGAGCAAGTTCGTCTTCATCGGGCGCGACATGCCCAAGGACGTGCTGCTGGACGGGCTGGCGCAGTGCGTGGCCGGTGCACCGGCGCCACGCGGGCCGCGCTCATGACCGTCGACTCCCTCTCGGAGGACACAGGCGTGCGGCCATCCCGGTGGGACGACGGTCAGGCCCGCTTCTATGCCGAGATCATCGAGTCTTCGGACTACGTGGAACGTATCGCTCCGCTGCTCGGCCCCCCGTGGAAAGACTTCGTCGACGTCGGGGCCGGCAGCGGCGCCCTGGGCGCCCGGCTGGTGGGCGATGGCGGCCGCTGGACGGCGGTCGATCCCCAGCCGGCCATGCGGTCCTTGCTGGAGCGGCAGCGCATGCCGCTGTCGGCAAGGGGTGCCACGCTCGAGATTCACGCCCGCACCTGGCAAGACCTGCCGGCCGATCTCCGCGCCCGGCGTTTGCTGGCGGCCAACCTGGGCGCCACGCACCACGAGGCCGGCGTGTTCTTCGACGCCATGGTGGGGCGCTGGCAGGACGCGATGCATTGGGTGGTGGCGGCCCAGGCAGGTCCGTCGAGCTTCTGCCTGGCGGGTTTCCTGCCGCCTGAACTGCACGTCTGCGACACCCGGCCGGCCTTCGAGCGCACCCTGGAGCAACTCGGGCCCGAACGTGCACCCGACGACACCCGCTTCGCCGACTGGCACTGTCGCATTGTCTTTGCTGACCTGCCCACGGCCCAGGCGCACTTTCTGGACCGGCTGGCCCTCGCGCCCGAGACCGCGAAGGCCGTCGAGGTCTGTCGCTTCGTGGCGCGGCACGCCTTGCCGACGGCCGCCGGCATCGAGGTCAGCTGCGCCAAGCGCAGTGCCGTATTGACCTGGCAAGCGCACTGAAGCCGACGAATGTCTCTCACGCCCGCCTTTCGTCGTTCTCCGATGCGAGTCTCAATGAAGCCTGGTGGCTTTCGTCCGAAGCCCGCAACGACTGCGGTGCTGGCCGCCCTGGGTGCGGCGTGCGCGGGTGCCTGGGCCCAGACGCCCGAACCGACTCGCGTGGAAGTCACGGGCCAGCGCGTCATCAGTACCGCGTCGCGGCTGGACGAAGACCTGCTGCGCGTGCCGTTCTTGGCCACGGTGGTCGACCGAGCCCAGATGGACGCTGCTGGCGCGAAGACGCTGGAGGACGCCCTGCGCACGGTGCCCGGGCTGCAGCACGGCACGCAGGGCAACTACTTCTCCCGCTTCGAGACGCGCGGCCTGCGTGACACCCAGGACGTGCTGGTGCTGATCGACGGCGTGCCGCTGCGCTTGTTGCAGGGCAACGCCGATGTCACGCTGCTGGCCCCCGATCTGGTCGAGCGCGTGGAGTTCATCAAGGGCCCCGCCTCGGCGGTGTACGGCAAGAACGCGATCGGCGGCGTGGTGCAGTTTTTCCTGAAACCCGAGGCCGCCGGTGGCCGCGCCAGCCTCACGGCGGGCAGCTTCGGCCGCAAGGACGGCAGCGTTCGCCAGCGCTGGGATCTGGGCTCTGACGCCCATCTCTTTGCCGGCGCGGCCTACAGCCACGTCGACGGCTTCCAACGCGGCACACCGCGCCAGCAGTCGGCGGCGGTGCTCAGCGGCGACGTGAAGCTGGGCCCACGCTGGACCAGCGGCGCGCAGGTCTATGCGAGCAAGGTCAACGCCAACCGGGGCTCCATCATCCCGCTGGCCAACGGTGAGCCGATGTTCGGCATCACGCAGCGCGACAACTTCGCCATTCCGGGTGTCTACATCGAGGGTGAGTTCGTTTCCCTGGCGTGGAAGAACGAAGTCCGCCTGGCCCCCGGCCTGAGCGTGCAGCACATCAGCAGCTTCGCCCGCTACGACCGGCTGTTCCAGGGCGGCATCACCATCGTGCCGCCGCCAGCGGCCGTCAGTAAGGGCTACTCCGAGACCGACACCGCCGACCGCGGCGCCTTCCATGACCTGGCGTTGCGACACCGACATGTCGGTGCAGCCGGCTGGTCCAGCACCACGCTGCTCGGCGTGAACCTGGAGTCGGGCTGGCAGGACCAGACCTCGCCCACCTTCAGCAACGCGCCCACCTACCGCGGGCCCGACTACAACACGCCCGTCACCAACGTCGGCAACGACCCACGGGGCATCCGCGGGGGCAGCACCGCCTCGCGCTTCGACCAGCGGGTGCAGAGCGTATACCTGCAGAACCGGCTGGAGCACGGCGCCTTAGGCCTGACGACCGGCCTGCGCCACGACCGCTTCGAACAAAGCCTGCAGCGCAGTGACACCACGGTGGCAGCGCGCCAGGAAGCCGCCAGAACCAGCCCGCGCCTAGGCCTCGACTGGCAGCTGGGCGCGGCAGCAGGCGGCCAGCACGCCAGCTTCGCCAACTGGACCGAGGGCTATCGACCGCAGGCCGTAGCCCTGAACACCCGCAGCGGTGTGGTGGTGCCGGCCCTGCTGCGGCCCGAGCGCACGCGCAGCATGGAAGCGGGTCTCAAGGGCCGCGCCGACGACGACCGCTGGAGCTACCAGCTGAGCCTGTTCCAGGCCGACAAGGTCGACGGCCAGCGTTCCTTCCGCACCGGGCCCGACACCTTCATCTTCAGCAACGCCACATCACGCGTGAAGGGGCTGGAATCGCAGCTGCAGTGGCGCCTGGCCCCGGCCTGGAGCGGCTACGCCCACTACACCTGGCAGGACGCCCGCCTGCGCGATTTCCAGACCTTCACCGCAGCCGGTGCACCGGCCACCAACTTCGCCGGCTACCGCGTGCGCATGTCGGCCCGGCACATCGCAGGGCTGGGTGTGACCTGGTCGCAAGGCCCCTGGAGCCTGGGTGCCAGCGCCAACCATGTCGGGGAGCGCTTCCTGCGCGACAACGTCGTCAACCCGCAGTTGTTGCCGGCCTACACGACGGCCAACCTGGTCGGCACCTGGCGCGCCACGCCGACCTTGACGCTGCAAGCGGGCATCGACAACGTCGGCGACGCGTACTACATCAACGACGACCTGTCGGCCCAGGAGGCCGGCAACGCGGGCGCACCGCGCAGCGGCTTCCTGCGCTTGCGGCTGCAGTTCTAGAACGACGGTGTTCAAGCCCATGACCCGACGTGAAGGACTGGGCCTGCTGCTGGCTGCCAGCGGCGTCAAAGCGCCAGCAGCGGACGCGGCGCCCTCGTGGCCCCGCACGCTCGCGGACGCCATGGGCCGCCAAGTCCGCATCGCAGCGCCACCGCAGCGCATCGTGACGGTGTTCCCGAGCAACGTGGAGATCCTCTTCGCGCTGGGCCTGGCCGACCGGGTGGTGGCCATCGGCGGGCGCGTGCGCCACCCGCCCGAGGCGGTGGCCAAGCCTTCGGTGGGCGGGCCGTTGGGCTATTCACCCGAGGCCGTGGCCGCCTACCGGCCCGATCTGCTGGTGCTGACACCCTCTCACCAGACGGCACTGGGCCTGGTGGAACCCTTCACCCGCGCCGGCGTGCCGGTGCTGATGCTGTCGCACCCCGACCTGCCTTCGGTGCTGCGCAACATCGATCTCGTGGGCCGGGCCACCGGCACCGAAGCCCAGGCCGACCAGCTTCGTGCGCAGATGCAGCAGCAGCTGGAAGCGGTGCGCGCACGCTGGCAAGGCCTGCCGCTGCGCAGCGTGTACCTGGAGACAGCGGCGGCCGAGCGCGGCGCGTTTCAAACCATTGGCCGCGGCCACTACGCCGACGACGCCCTGGCCTGGGCCGGCGGACGCAATGTGTTCAGCGATCTGGTGGGTTCGCAGCAGGTCAGCGCCGAAGCCATTGCGGTGCGCAACCCGGAGGTCATCGTGTCGCTGCAAGCGGTGCCCAAGCCCGCTGCCGCCATCGCGGCGCGGCCCGGTTGGCAGCACCTGCGGGCCGTGCGCGAGGGCCGGGTCGTGGTGATCGATCGCGGGCACAAGCTGATCCCGGGGCCGCGCCAGATCGAGGCGGTGATTGCGTACGCCCGGGCGCTGCATCCGGAGCGTTTTGCATGACGCCCTCACGCTGGTCGCTGGGCCCGGCGCTAGGCTTGCTGGTCCTGCTGGGCCTGGTGGCCGTGGGTTTGTCGCTGAGCCTGGGGGCTGCCTGGGTGCCGCCTGCGCGTTGGTTGGGGGAGCCTGGGCTGGAACGCGATCTGGTATGGGTGTGGCGCGCACCGCGTGTGGCGGCAGCCTTCTTCGTGGGCGCCTGCCTGTCGCTGGCGGGCCTGCTGTTCCAGGGCGTGTTCCGCAACCCGCTGGCCGAGCCCTACTTGCTGGGCAGCGCTGCCGGGGCCGGTTTGGGTGCCGCCGTTGCCCTGCTGCTGCCACAGCTGCTGCCCCCCGCCTGGTCGCTGCCGGTGCTGGCCTTTCTGGGCGCCTGGGGTGCCAGCTGGCTGGTGCTGGCGGTGGGCCGCATCGGCGGGGCCTGGCAGTCGGCGCGGCTGCTGCTGGCCGGCGTGGCGCTGGCCGCCATCCTGTCGGCGCTGCGCGGGCTGCTGTTGATGGTGTTCGGCGACGAGTCTACCAACCTGCGGGCCATCGTCTCGTGGCAGCTGGGGGGCGTGCAGACGCCCACGGCCGCCGAAGTGCTGGGCTTCGCGCCGTGGCTGCTGCTGCTGGCCTGGGGCGCGTTGCGGCTGGCGCCGGGCCTGGACGCGCTGGGCCTGGGGGATGCCGCCGCCCAGAGCCTGGGCCACCGCGTGCCCCGGCTGGTGGCCGGTGCCGTGCTGCTGGCGGCGCTGGCCACGGCGCTGGCCGTCAGCTGGGGCGGGCTGATCGGCTTCGTGGGCCTGATCGTCCCACATGTGCTGCGCTGGTGGCTGGGGCCGCTGCATGGCCCGCTGGTGCCGGCCTGCATGGTGGCCGGCGGGGTGCTGATGGTGCTGGTGGACACGGTGGCTCGCAGCACGATGGCGCCCAGCGAGATCCCGGCCGGCCTGCTCACCGCCGTGATCGGTGGCCCGTTCTTCCTGGGCCTGCTGCTGTGGCGCCGGGACGACAGATGAACCGCGGCGAGGCAGTCGACACCACCCCCGTGCTGGCCTTCAGCGGCGTGGAGGTGCGCGCCGGCAAGAAGACCCTGTTGTCGGACCTGAGCCTGCAGCTGCCGCGATGCGGTCTGATCGGGCTGGTTGGGCCCAACGGTGCCGGCAAGTCCACGCTGGTGCGTGCCGCGCTGGGCTTGCAGGCCACGTCGCGCGGCGAGGTCCGGCTGTGTGGCCGGCGGCTGCACGACTGGCGGCCGCGTGAACTGGCCAAACAGGTGGGCTACGTGCCCCAGCACATCCACAGCCACTGGGACCTGACCGTGCGCGAACTGCTGCAGCTGTCGCTGGCGCCGCCCACGACCGACTTGCTGCGCGACTTTGAACTGGAGCCGCTGCTCGCACGCCGCTTCAACACGCTGTCGGGCGGCGAACAGGCGCGCGCTGCCATCGCCCGGGCCATGGCCCACGGGCCCGCGCTGCTGCTGGCCGATGAGCCTGCGGCCCACCTCGACCTGCCGCACCAGCACGCTTTGCTGCGCTTGCTGCAGGCCTGCGCTGCGCGCGCTGCGGTGGTGATCGTCCTGCACGACCTGCACCTGGCCGCGCGCTACTGCGACCAGGTGGCCGTGCTCTCGGAAGGCCGCCTGCTGCATCACGGGCCGCCCGACCATGCGCTCGACAGCGCCTCGCTGGCCCATGCTTACCAGGCACCTGTGCAGCGAGTGTCGAGCACGGGCCAGTCGTTCTTCACCGTGCCGATGCTGGAGACCCCGCCATGAACCCGACGCCCGCCTTCGCGCCCCGTCGCTCCGTTGAACAGGTCGAAGTAGGCCTGGAGCTCGCGCCCAAGTTCGGCCCCGACGGCTTGCTGCCCTGCATCACCACCGACGCCGGCAGCGGCGAGGTGCTGATGCTCGGCTGGATGAACGCCGAGGCGCTGCAGCGCACGCTGGCCACGCGCGAAGCGCACTACTGGAGCCGCAGCCGCCAGGTGCTGTGGCACAAGGGTGGCACCAGCGGCCTGGTGCAGCACCTCGTGGAGCTGCGCATCGACGACGACCAGGACGCGCTGTGGCTGCGCGTGCGCCTGCAGGCCGGGCCGCAGGCCGACCCGGCGAGCTGCCACGTCGGCTACCGCAGCTGCTTCTACCGCGCGGTGAACCCCGACACCGGCGCGCTGCGCTTCGTGGAAGACGGCAAGACCTTCGACCCACGCATCGTCTACGGCGACGCGCCCAACCCGACGGTGCTCTGATGGGCGCGGCGGAGGTCCTGGAGGTTCCCTCGCTTGTCTGCATCGGGCGCAGCGCCGAGGTGCTGAGCGACATCACACAGCCGGGCGTCGAGTTGGCAGCCTGGCAGCGCAGCCCGGACCCGGCCTGGGCCGACTGGCTGGCGGCACTGCCCGCCGATGCGCTGCCGGCCCTTCGGCTGGAGGTCGCTTCGGACGATGCGGCGGGCCTCTTGAAGGACCAGTTCGACGCCGGCGGCATCCCCGGTGGCCAGCCCCGCGATGCGTTCGTGGCCGACATCGTCGCCCTCGTCACCCAATTTGCGGCGCTGGCCCGAACCCACTCCGTTCGGCTGCGGCTGGACGCCATCACCAGCGACGCGTGTCGCCGCTGGCACCGCGACTGCGTGCCGCTGCGGCTGATCTGCACCTACCGCGGCCTGGGCACGCAGTGGGTGCCGCCGGGCCTGGGCGCCGCCGTGCTGGCCAGGCCCGACGACGATGCACCGCAGGCCATGGCCTTCGACACCGGTGACGTGGCGCTGTTCAAGGGCTGCGGCTGGCCCGGACAGCCCCACGATGGCGGCATCGTGCACCGCTCGCCCCGCATCGCTGGCACCGGCGTCACGCGCCTGGTGCTGGTGCTGGATGCCACCTGGCCGACCATCCCGAGGAGACGCACGTGACCACCGAGATCCTTGTCTGCGTGCTCTGCCGCCCGCCCGAACTGCCGCGCGACCAACCGCGCCCAGGGCGTGCGCTGCTGGAAGCCATCGAAAACGTCGCGCTGCGCGACGACCTGGCCTTTGCCATCCGGCCCGTGGAGTGCATGAGCGGCTGCCGCCGCCACTGCACCGTGGCCCTGCAAGCCGCCGGCAAGACCAGCTACTTCTTCGGCGACCTGCCGGCCGACGAAACCAGCGCCGAACAAGTGCTGGCCTGCGCCGCGCTGCATCAGGCCAGCCCCGACGGCTTCATGGCCCGCGAGGCGCGGCCCGAGCGTCTGCGCGAAGGCATCCTGGCGCGGCTGCCGGCGCCGCTTCCTTCTTCTTCGGAGTCCACGACATGACCCTGGCCACGCTGGCCCCCGAACCCCCCGTGCAGGCCGCGCACCGCGGCTACACACGTGCGCAGGCCCTGCCGGACCTGCTGCGCCAGCGCATCATGCTGCTGGACGGCGCCATGGGCACGATGATCCAGCAGCGCCGGCTCGGCGAAGCGCAGTTCCGGGGAGAACGCTTCGCCCTCCATGCCTGCACGCTCAAGGGCAACAACGAACTGCTCAACCTGACGCAGCCGCAGGTGGTGCGCGAGATCCACGAGGCCTACTTGGCCGCGGGCTCCGACATCGTCGAAACCAACACCTTCGGCGCCACCGCCATCTCCCAGGCCGACTATGCCCTGGCCCACCTGGCCCGCGAGATGAACGTGCGGGCCGCCGCCCTGGCGCGCGAGGCCTGCGACCGCTTCAGCACGCCAGGGCAGCCGCGCTTCGTGGCTGGTGCCATCGGCCCCACGCCACGCACGGCCAGCATCAGCCCCGACGTCAACGACCCGGGCGCACGCAACGTCAGCTTCGACGAACTGCGCACCGCTTACCGCGAGCAGGTGGAAGGGCTGGTCGAAGGGGGTGCGGACATCCTGCTGGTGGAGACCATCTTCGACACCCTCAACGCCAAGGCCGCCGCCTTCGCGATCGAGGAGGCCTTCGAGGCCAGCGGCGAATGCCTGCCCGTCATCCTGAGCGGCACCGTCACCGACGCCTCGGGCCGCGTGCTGAGCGGCCAGACCGTCTCGGCCTTCTGGCACAGCGTGCGCCACGTGCAGCCTCTGGCGGTGGGCCTGAACTGCGCGATGGGCGCGGCGTTGATGCGGCCCTACCTGGCCGAACTGGCGCGCGTGGCCGACGACACCTTCATCAGTTGCTACCCGAACGCCGGCCTGCCCAACCCGATGAGCGAGACCGGCTTCGACGAGACGCCAGAGGTCACCTCTCGGCTGTTGGGCGAGTTCGCGCGCGATGGGCTGGTCAACCTGGTGGGCGGCTGCTGCGGCACCACGCCTGGGCACATTGAAGCCATTGCGGCAGCTGTGCGGACTCGCAGGCCCCGATCCCTGCCTACATCCTTGTCTTCGTGGGCATGATCGGCCGGCCTGCCCAGAGCCGCCATGATTTGGGCGTCGACCATGCAGTCTTCACGAGCTCCGCTGGCGCCTGCGCACGGAGACAACCAGCAACGCGCCCCCAGTGATCACGAGCGCCAATGCTGCGAGCACGGCGCCGCGCAACACCGGGTTGTTGAAATCCTCGCCAGCGCTGTAGTCCATGACGTGCAAGCGCCAGAAGAAGTCGTACAGCACCCAGGCCTCGTTGCGCGCGGCCACGAACTGCCCGGTGCGAGCGTCGACATAGATGCGCGTGGCCAGGGGGTCATCGAAGCGCACGGCCCAAACATCGACGCGCTCGCCGACTTCTTGCACGATGCCCAGTCGCCGCGGCGGCCTTACCAGGCGCTGCACCTCGACCAGCCTTCCCGAGCCGCGGTAGAGCGATTGCGCAAAGACCCTGACGGCTGCTTCGTCAGGTGGCGCAAGCGCATGGCCGCTCGCAGACAGCCAGGTGTCATCCTTCCCCTGGTGCCGGATCTGCCATGCTGGTCCACTCGCAGTGCTCACGCTGTTCACCGACAGCACGGTCGCGTCGGGCAGTTCGGCGCGGCCGAGCGCCTGGTTCCATCTTGATGGCAAGGGCGCTGAGGGTTTGGTCACGCTCTCGGCCGACTTGACCCAGGCCTGGAAAGGCAGCCATGCGAACAGCGCACCTCCAAAGACCCACGCGGCCACCTGCAGCGCCACCAGCCACGCCAGCCAGCGGTGCCAGCGCCACAGCCGTGGCGTCCAGCGTGTGCGTCCGGCGGCCTGTGGAACCGCTTGCTCAGCCATGAACTTGCGCAGCCGCCAGACTGTGGACCACCACGATCGGCCTGCCTTCGCGCGGACAGCTCAAGGTGTCCGCCTCCACGCCGAAGACCTCGCGCAGCATGGCAGGCTGCAAGGCCTGCTGAGGCGGGGCAAGGCACACCAGGCGCCCGGCCTTGAGCATGGCGATGCGGTCGGCGTGGCGGGCGGCCAGGTTCAGGTCGTGCAGCACGGCTACCACGGCGGCGCCTTGTTCGCGCAGGCACTGCGCGACGCCCAGCACCGACTGCTGTTGCGCCAGGTCCAGCGCCGAGGTGGGCTCGTCCAGCAGAAGAACAGCAGGCTCGGCCGGCTCCCAGATCTGCGCCGCCACACGCGCGAACTGCACGCGCTGGCGCTCGCCCCCTGACAGCCGCAGGTAGGAGCGATCGGCAAAGCCTTCGAGCTTCAGCGCGGCCAGCACGGCGTCGACGACACGGCGGTCGGCCTGTGCACCCGCCCCACGGTGCGGCAGCCGGCCCAGTTCAACCACTTCGCGCACGGTGAAGGCGAAGTTGAGCTGCGGCTGCTGCGTCATCACCGCCAATCGCCGCGCCAACGCCTCGCGGTCCCACTGTGTACGCGGCCGGCCGGCGAAGCGCACCTGCCCAAGGCTTGGCCATTCACCGGTGACGGCGCGCAGCAGCGTGCTCTTTCCGGCGCCGTTGGGGCCCACCACGGCCACGAACTCCCCCGGGCTGACATCGAAGCTCACGACCTCCAGCAAGGGGCGGCCATCGCGCCGCACGCTCACGCCCTGAAGTTGCAACAGCGGTGTTGTCGTCACGCCCAGCCCCCGCCGCGCCGCCGCAGCAGCCACAGGAAAAAGGGCGCGCCCAGCAACGCGGTCAGAATGCCGATGGGAAGCTCGGCGGGCCGCACAGCCGTACGCGCAACCAGGTCGCCCGCCGTCAACAGCGTGGCCCCCAGCAGCGCCGCCAGCGGCAGCAGCGTGCGGTGGTCGGGCCCGGCCATCAGGCGCGCCATGTGCGGAGCCACCAGGCCGATGAAGCCGATCACGCCGCACACAGCCACCACGGCCCCGGCGCCGGCCGCGGCCAGCACCACGCTCAGGCGCTTGAGCCGCTCCACGGCCACGCCCAGGTGCAGTGCCTCGCTCTCGCCCAGCAGCAGCGCGTTGAGCGGCCGCACGAGAGAGGGCACCACCAGCACCACCAACAGCGCCGCGGGCGACACACCCGCCAGCGAGCCCCAGGTGGCCGCGCCCAGACTGCCCAGGCTCCAGAACGTGAGGTTGCGCAGCTGGTCGTCGGTGGCCAGGTAGGTGAGCAGGCCGATGCCCGCGCCGGTGAGCGCGTTGATGGCGATGCCGCACAGCAGCATCGTCGTCGGGTCGAGCACGCCATCGCGCCGCGCCAGGGCAAACACCAGCGCCGCGGTGGCCAGCGCGCCGCAGAAGGCCGCTGCCGGCAGCGTCCACACGCCCAGCAACCTGGACAAGCCCGCGAGCCACGTGGCGCCGAGCACGATCACCGTCACCGCGCCCAGGGCGGCGCCGGCCGAGACGCCGATGAGCGCCGGGTCGGCCAGCGGGTTGCGGAACAGCGCTTGCAGCAACACCCCCGCCGTGGCCAGCAGTGCACCCGCGAGCAGGCTTTGCAGCACACGCGGCGCGCGCACGTTCCATACCACCGTGCGCATGGCGTCGGTGAGGCTGTCGTCCTGCCAGCCAAACAGCACGGCCAGCACCTGCGCGGGCGGGATGCGCACGGCGCCCGTGCCGATGGCCACCACCGCCGTGGTCAGGCACAGGGCCAGGGCGCCGGCGATCAGCAGCGGCCCCTTCAGGCGCATCGCGGGCTCACGTGAACACCTGCGGGTGCAGCTGCCGGCCCAGCACGCGGATGCCCTCGGGCGTGAGGATGCCCATGCCCTGCAGGTACTGCCCGGGCACCGTGATCAGCCGCCCGGCTTTGCCCGCGGGCGTGGCCAGCGCGCCCGGGGCCTGCAGCGCCACCGGCACGCCATCGCGCGGTACGGTGCCGTCCTGGTTGGTCAGGATGAACTCGGGCGCAGCCTCGATCATGGCCTCCTGGCTCATCACCTTGAAGCCCTCGATGCCCTGGGCCACGTTCTCGGCACCAGCCAGATCCAGCAGCGCCGCCACGTTGGTGCCGCGCCCGCCCACCAGCGTGGGCCGCTGCCCGCCCGCCAGGATGAACAGCGCCTTGGGCCGCCGCTTGACCTTGGCGACCTGCGCCGCGGCCTCGGCCATCTCGCGCTGAAAGCGCTGCACCAGCGCCTCGCCCTCGGCCGCCTTGCCCAGCACGCTGGCCACGAAACGGATGCGCCGCTCGACGCCGGCCGGACTCTGTTCGCCGTCGATGACGTCCACCTTCACGCCGGCGCTGCGCAGCTGCTCCAGCGTCTGCGGCACCGTCCATTCGTTGCTGACGATCACACGCGTGGGTGACACCGCCAGCATGGGCTCGGCCGAGGTCTGCCGAAAACCCGGCAGCCGCGGCACCTTGGCCAAGGCGGTGATGTGGTCGGTGCCGCCTCCCACTGCCACCACCAGCGGAGCGCCGCCCAGCGCGACCACGATGTCGGCGATGTAGCTGTTGGTGACGATCAGCCGCTCGGCGCGGGCGGGCGCCTGCGCCTGAGCTTGGCTGCTGAAGGCTGCCGCGGGCATCGCAAACCAGGCTGCGCTGCCGCGCAGCCACTCTCGGCGTGACAACTGGGTGGCGCTCATCGATGGGCTCCTGCGGCTTCGGTCGCATTGATCGATTCAACGGTGCTCGCTTGGGTCAGTGCCTGCGCACGCCGCAGCACCCGCTCGCGCCAGGCTTCGGCAGCGTCGCCAAGCGGCTGCAAGCGGAGCTCTCCGCCGTCGGTCGAGCGCACGCTGAGGCCGCATTCCCCGAAGGCATGCACGGCGCTGGCGGCACCGGGTCGCGCATGCAACTTGCACAGCAGGTCGGTGGCATGGGCCGCCGGTGGTGTATGGGACACCTTGCCCAGTGGGCCGCGATACACCGCGGCCACGCCAGGCCCGGCCATGCCCAGTTCCATGCCACCCGGGTGGTCACAGCACAGGATGGCAGCGGTGGCCCAGGCCGATCGGTCGGGCATCAGGCCCTGAGCAGGCTGGACGAGTTCGCGCCAAGCGGTCGCGCGCTCGAGCAGCAGAAGCGGCGGCAGCTCAACGACGCCCGGCGTCCAGCGATCCGTGGGCTGCACTTGCTCGAAGCCGGCCAGATGCGGTGCAGCCACCTCCCGGCCCTCCTTGCTCATCAGGAACAGGCGGCCGATGGCGTGCCCTGCTGCGTCGAACCAGTTCAGACTCAGCGTCCGGCCATGCGCATCGTTCTCCTCGAACAGGTCGACGCGGGCGATGCCCGATGTGGCGAGCCGTGCTTCATGCTGCTCGCCGCGAAGCTCGATCTCACTGGCGGCCACTTCGATGTTCGCCTGCGCCATTACGTTCAGGTGCACCCCAAGGCCGTTGCGGGCGGCCAGCAGCACGCGGCCCCAGCCGGCCACGGGGGCCAGGATGTCGGTCAATGCGCCCGCCAGCGGCCGGTTGCCGCGCCCCGTGGCACTGGCCATCAGCGCAGCTTCAGGCACACCCAGCAAGGCCGCGGCTTCGGGACCGTGAAGGTGGTGATGCTCAGCCAGCAAGGCGCGCCAGCGCGCGTACAGGCGCGGTGGATCGGCCAACAGGGCCGCACTCTCGTCGGGCGAAACAGGGGTGGGTCGTGTGTGCATCACGTTCCTCATTCAGAACAGGTAGCGACCACTGAGGTAGAAGAAGCGCGCAGGCGGGTCCATCGTGGCGCCCGTGTTGCTCCAGTTCACGGGCTGGCGGCGGTCGCCCAGGTTGTCGATGCCGGCGGCCAGCGTGAGGCCAGGTGCGGCCTTCCAGTCGAGCCTCAGGTCCACCGTGCCATAGCTCGTCGCAAACGGCGCGCTGCCACGGATGGCGGGGTCGGCGTTCCAGTAGCCGCGGTACTGGCGCGTGCGCACTTCCGCAGCCACCGGGCCGAAGTCGTATCGGGCACCCAGCCGGCCCAGCCAGCGTGCGCGCTGGGTGAGCCTGGCCCCGGTGGATGCATCGGTGGCGTCCAGGAAGTCCACCCCCCACTGCGTGGTGAACGATTCGGTCAGGCGCCAGCGCCCTTGCAGCTCCGCGCCCTTGATGCGCGCCTTGGCGACATTGGCGTACTGGCTGCGCGAGGTGACGCTGGCCGGGTCCGAGGGCTCCCGAGGCCGGGTTACGGCCTGGATGAGGTTGCCGACTCGGCTGTCGAACAGCGTCAGCTCGGCCGAGCCCTGCCGCCCATTCCAGGCCACGGCGATCTCGTCGGTGACGTTCTCCTCGGGCTTGAGGCTGGGGTCACCAACGATCAGGAAGCGCCCGCGGAAGAAGCGCGAGTACTGCTCCAGCACGCTGGGCGCGCGGAAGGCCTCACCATGACCCAGGCGCAGCGTCCACGGCCCCTGCGTCCAGCTCAGCGCCACGCGCGGTGTGTTCACCGAGCCGAAGTCGTTGAAGCGGTCGTGCCGCAACCCGGCCAGCAGCTTGAAGCCACCACCGATGCGCCACTCGTCCTGCACCAGCACATGGTCGTTGCTGCGCTCGGTGCGCTGGCTCGTGATGCTGATGGCGAGGTCATCCACCGTCCGGCCGGCCCCTACCAGCACCGCGTGCGAGCCGACGTCGAGTGCGTAGCGCACCTGCGCCTGCTGCTGCCGGTAGTCGGTGGTCTCGATGGTCGGGAAGGAACGCGTCGTGGAGCCCACCGAGCGGCCGGTCGACACGTCGGCCGAGAGCTGGCCCGGCCCGAGCGCGCCGCGCCAGCGCAGGGCGTGGAAGGTCCGGCGCTCGTCTTCATAGCCCTCGAACGGTGTCGCCGTCGGCCGGGTGGGCGGCGCGGCCGCCAGCAGGCCGGGGCTGGTGTCGCGCTGCTTCATGTACTCCGCGGTCCAGCCCAGGTGATGGTCCGGCGTGAAGGCCAGCTCGCCGCTGTAGCTGGCGAAGGTCTGGTCGATCTCCGAGAGGTCGGCCGTCACGGCGTTGGGGTCGTAGCGGAAGAGCCCGCGGTCTCGCTGCTCCACCGAGACGCGGTGCTTGGCCCCGGCCAGGCCGAAGTTGAGCGTAGCGCCTGCGGTGGCCGTCTCGCGCTGACCTCCGCGCGTCTGGCCCAGCGTGGCGCGCACGCTGCCGCTGCCTTCGCGGGCCGTGCCCACGGGCTTGGTGATGATGTTCACCACCCCACCCGTCGCGTCGGCGCCGTAAAGCGCAGACATGGGCCCACGCACGATCTCGATGCGCTCCACGTCCTCGAGCGCGATGAGGTTCAGGTTGGTGCCGGCGTACTTGGCCGTGCGCTTCAGGCCATCCACCAGCACCAGCACAGGCGAACCGGCGTTGGTGATGATGCCGCGGATCGCCAGCGTGGAGTTGGCGCCATTCGGGCGGGCGTCCACGCCAGCGGCCAGCATCAGGGCTTCGGTGAGGCTGGTGCCGGCGTAGCGCTGCAGTTCGTGCTGCGAGATCACCTGCACCGCCGCCTGGACGTCGGCGATGGGCTGGGCCCGGTTGGAGGCGGTGATGACGACGGTCTGCAACTGCGTCTCGGTCTGCGCCTGAGCGGATGCGGTTCCCGCCACCGCGAACAAGCAGGCGCACGTTGCCGCGCTTGCGACGGCCTTGGGCCTGGGCTGACGAAATGGGCGCTGGACTTCTCGGGTCAAGTTGGTCTCCTCATGAGTTGGATGGATGGACTTCGGTAGCAAGGGACAAGCTATCTGGTGGCGCTGGACCAGGGGTTCTGGTGAGCGGGGTCGCGCAGGAATCTCTCGTCCGTCAGCGATTCGAGAAACGCCACCACGTCGGCAATCTCGGCCTCGCTGATCTCGAAACCGGCGATGAACTCGCTGCGCAGCGGGTTGGCGGCACGGCCGGCGTGCACCGCCCGGCCGGCACGTGCGTAATGCGTACGCAGCACCTCGTGCAGCGTGGGGATCAAGCCGTCGTGCATGTACGGCGCCGTCACGGCCACGTTGCGCAGGCTCGGGGTTCGGAAGCGCCCGGCATCACGCGGCTCGCCGGTGAACTCGACGATGCCGGGCGATGCCTTCGGGTACGCACCTTTGCCGTCCTCGTTGTACAGGCCGGTGTTGTGGAAGCCGACCTCGGGGAACGGGGTGCGCGCGTGCTTCAGGTTGTCGGTGAAGTTGAAGCCGCCATGGCAGTGGTAGCACTCCAGCTTCTCGCCGAAGAACAGCTCTTCGCCGCGCTGGGCCGCCGGACTGATGGCGTCTTTCCGGCCGCCGTAGCGGTAGCGGTCGTAAGGACTGTCGAAGCTCAGCAGCGAACGCTGGAAGCTGGCCAGGGCCTTGGTGAGCGTCGACAGCGAGTACAGCACGGCCTCGCCCTGCCCAGCTTCCGCCGGGAAGGCCTGTGCGAACAGGCGGCGGTAGGTTGCGTTGCCCTTGAACATCGCGAACACTTGCTGCTCGCGGCCCGCCAGGCCCATCTCGACCGGGTGCTCGCCGAACAGCGGGATCAGCGCCTGCACTTCCAGCGAGGTGAGCTGCGGGTTCTGCCACGTCAACACCGGCAGGTAGGCCACGTTGGCCAGGCTCATCGCGCTGCGCGTGCCGACCTCGCCAGTGACGCCTTTCGAGAACGCCTGTCCATCGGTGAAGGCGCGCTTCTGGTCGTGACAGCTGGCGCAGGACATCGCGCCGTTGGCCGACAGCCGCGTGTCGTGGAACAGGTGGCGCCCGAGCTCGACTTTGGCCAACGACATGGGGTTGTCGGCGGGGACTGCGGGTGGCGGCACCCAGGCAGGCAATGGCCACTGCCAGCCCGCGGGTGCCGCGCCCAGCAGAAACCCGGTCGCAGCCACCAGGGCTGCGGCCGAGATCGAACGCCACGATAGGGTCATGAACGGGTCCGACG
>Ga0315902_10002841_pt1 | contig 26469 bp, 31 predicted proteins | sample LakEriMetagenome_9_FD_203523 | JGI IMG/M metagenome (GOLD analysis project Ga0315902, IMG submission 203523) | Freshwater fungal communities from buoy surface, Lake Erie, Ohio, United States - Buoy 12 MA117 | ecosystem: Environmental > Aquatic > Freshwater > Lake > Lake biofilm | place: USA... | reverse complement strand
GCTGCTCGAGGAGGAGAACCGCGGCGGCATCGACCTGTCGCGGTTCGATCCCAAGCAGTTCCCCGCGGCCGGGGACGCGGCCGATGGCTGACGTGCCGCGGCTGCGGGCCGACGCGGCGACGATCCGTGCGGCGGCGCTGGCCGCGGTCGCCCCGGCGGCGCTCGTGGCCCGGCGGCTGTCCGTGGCCGATGACCGGCTCACGCTCGATGGCGCACCGCTGATCGATCTGGAGGCGGTCGACCGGATCGTCGTCGTGGGCGCCGGCAAGGCCGCCGCCGGCCTGGCCGCCGGCGTGATCGGGGTGCTCGGCCCGCCGCGGCTCGCGCGGCATCGCGTCACGGGGCTCGTCAGCGTGCCCGAGGGCTGCACGAGCGACGCGGGCCCGGTGGACGTGCGGGCCACGCGGCCGGCCGGCGTGAATCTGCCCACGGCCGACGTGGTGGCGGCCACCCACGAGATCGTCGGCATGCTGGCGCATCTCGGCCCCCGTGACCTGGCGATCGCGGTCGTCACCGGCGGGGGATCGGCGCTGTTGGAGGCGCCGCGGGAGGGCGTGTCGCTGGCCGGCATGATCGCCCTCACCGAGCGGCTCGCGGCGTCGGGAGCCGACATCGCCACGCTGAATGCGGCTCGACGCCAATGGAGCGGCGTGAAGGGGGGCGGCCTGGCGGCGGCATGCGCGGCGGGCCGGTTGCTGGTGCTCGTGCTGTCCGACGTGATCGGCGACGATCTCGCGGTGATCGCCTCGGGGCCGTGCATGCCGGACGCGCCGACCAATCCGCCCGGCGCCTGGACGACGCCGCGCGGCTGCCGCGTGGACCACGTGCTGCTCGGCAGCAACGCCACGGCGGTCGATGCGGCCGCCCACGCCGCCCGTGACCTCGGCTATCGCGTGACGGTGCGGCATGCCGTCCCGGGCGGCGACACGCAGGCGGCTGCCGAGGCGGTCGGCCGCCGCCTGGCCGCGGAGGCACTGGCCGCGACGGGCACCGGGCCGCTGGCGATCATCGAAGGGGGCGAGGCCACGGTGCTGGTGCCGGCCGATCATGGCGTCGGCGGCCGCAACCAGCAGACGGTGCTGGCGGCGATCGACACGGTGCGCCGGTCGGCCTCGCCGTGGCCGGCCGACGTCCTGCTGGCGAGCATCGGCACCGACGGTGAGGACGGCCCGACGGCCGCGGCCGGCGCGGTGGCCGATGCCGATGTGGTGGCCGCGATCGCGGCGGCGGGGAGCGACGTGCCGGGGGCGCTGGCCCGCTGCGATGCGCATCCGCTGCTGGCCGCGGCCGGCGGTCTCGTGGTCACCGGGCCCACGGGCACGAACGTCGCCGACGTGCGGCTCGTGCTGGTGCGAGCGTAGCCGCGATGGCGCGAACCCGTTCGTGCATGGAGCGCTGGAAGGTGTTCACGCCCGGTGTCCCCGGGTTGCCACCCGGGGCTTCTTGGGTGTGCCCATCACTTGGCCGGCTTCCGCCGCCTCGGCGGGTGCGCGCTTTGCTGGGAAGCCCGAGGCGCGAGCCGAGGGAATGCGGGAACGTTCCTCGTAAACCGACGCGGTTTCCCTCAGCTCACGCTTCGGGCTTCACGGCAACCGGGCACGACGGTCATAGACCGCCGCTACAGGGGCACGACGGCGCCCTGCTGGGAAGCCCGAGGCGCGAGCCGAGGGAATGCGGGAACGTTCCTCATAAACCGACGCGGTTTCCCTCAGCTCACGCTTCGGGCTTCCGGGCAGCGGACGGAACCCCGCCAGGCTACACGTCACACAACGCGACCGCCTGCTTCAACCCGGCGAGCGGGTCGCGGGTGGGAATGAACTCCTGCCCCACCCATCCCTGGTAGCCGACGTCGAGCAGCTTGCGCATGATCGGCGGATAGTTGATCTCCTGGTTCTCGTCGAGCTCGCCGCGGCCCGGATTGCCGGCGGTGTGCACGTGGCCGATCACGTCCTGGCACTGCTCGATGCGGCGAATGATGTCGCCGTTCATGATCTGCACGTGGTAGCAGTCGAAGAGCATCTTCACCCGGGGCGAGCCGACCCGGCGGAGGATCCCCGCCACGTAGTCGACGTCGTCGCCCTGATACCCGGGATGCCCCTTCATGGGGTGCGTGTCGTCGCGGGTGTTGAGGTGCTCGACGCAGATCGTCACGCCCTGCTTCTCGGCGTGGCCGGCGATCTTCTTCAGGCCGGCGACACAGTTGTCGGCGGCCTCGGCGGCGGAAATCTCCCCGCTCTTCGGGTCGTCGGCGTCGCGCCACTTGTAGCCCGTGAAGGCGATCACGGCCGGGAAGCCGGCGGCCTTGCAGGCGTCGATGGTCGCCGTGGTGCGGGCGATCACCTCGTCGTGATACCGCGGGTTGTTGAAGCCCTTCATGAAGGGGGCGCCCGGCATGCCGTTGGGGGCGATGGCGCAGGTCAGGCCGTGCTTCTTGATCGTCGGCCAGGTCTCGGGGTCGGCCAGCTCGATCGAGCCCACGCCCAGATCCTTGGCGACCTGGCACATCTTCTCGATGTCCCACTTGTCGCCGGCGATGTTGAAGCACCAGTACACGAGCGACTGCTTGATGCGGCCTTTCATGGAAGCTCCTGCGAGGGCACGGGTCGAAACGGCGCCGGTGGCCGACATGGCCAGGCCACCGGCGACCGCGGTCTTGAGAACGGAACGCCGGTCGATGCGGTCGGACATGCGAAAACTCCTGCGATCGGCGCGTGGTACAGTACCATGCCGCGTCCGGCTCCTGAAACCAGCCCTTCGAGCCCAGCCCCATGCCCTCGATCAAGCGGATCCTCGTCACCGGCGGCGCCGGGTTTCTCGGCAGCCACCTCTGCGAGCGGCTCGTGGCCGCCGGACACGACGTCGTCTGCGTCGACAACTTCTTCACCAGCCAGAAGTCGAACGTCGCCCATCTGCTGGGCCAGCCGAACTTCGAGCTCATCCGCCACGACATCGTCCATCCGCTCTGGCTGGAGGTGGACGAGATCTACAACCTCGCCTGTCCCGCGGCCCCGGGGCACTACCAGTTCAACCCGATCAAGACGATGAAGACGAGCGTCATCGGGGCGATCAACGTCCTCGGCATGGCCCGCCGCTGCCGGGCGAAGGTGCTGCAGGCGTCCACGAGCGAGGTGTATGGCGATCCGGAAGTGCATCCGCAGCCCGAGAGCTACCGCGGCGCGGTGAATCCCGTCGGCCCGCGGGCCTGCTACGACGAGGGCAAGCGGGCCGCCGAGACGCTGTTCATGGACTATCACCGGGCCAACCGCGTGAACGTCCGCATCGTGCGGATCTTCAACACCTACGGGCCGCGGATGCATCCCTTCGACGGCCGCGTGGTCTCGAACTTCATCCGCCAGGCGCTGGCCGGCGAGCCGATCACGATCTTCGGCAGCGGCGGCCAGACCCGCAGCTTCTGCTACCGCGACGACCTCGTGGAGGGCATGATCCGGATGATGAACGCGCCCGACGACTTCACCGGACCGGTGAACATCGGCAATCCCGGCGAGTTCACGATCCGGCAGCTGGCGGAGCTCACGCTTGAGCTCACCGGCTCGAAGTCGCCGCTCGTCGAGAAGCCGCTGCCCACCGACGATCCCGAACGGCGACGGCCCGACATCACGCTGGCCAAGCAGCGGCTCGGCTGGGAGCCGCGGGTCGCCCTCCGCGAGGGGCTGGCGAAGACGATCGACTGGTTCCGCTCGATCGACGTCGATGCCTATCGGCCGCCCACGCCCAACTGGACATAGCGGCCGCGCGCCATGCGCACGCCGGCCACCGCCACCGCCACCACCCCGAGGCCGATGGCGATGCCGAGGCAGTCGAAGATCCAATCGAGCGGCTCGGCGGCCCGAGCGAAGAGCGGCTGCGTGATTTCATCGACCATTGCGAAGGCCGCCAAGGCGGCCCCGAGCCCCGCCGCCCGGACCGCCGTCCAGCGCCGGGCCAAGGCGGTCGTGCCGGCGGCGAGCACGGCGAACACGCCGTAGGCGAGAAAGTGCAGCGCCTTGTCGGAGGGCGGGTTGGCGCCGAGAAACCGCTCGGGCTGGGGATAGTGCGTGGCCCACACGAGGACCAGCGTGTAGGCCGCCGTCAATGCCGCCAACCCGCGGGCGATCCGGCCCCGGAGACGTGACGACGTGGATCGGGGCGTGGGCATCGGGAGTTCCGTGCGGACGGCGGCGACCGGAAAAGCCCCGAACAGACTGTGGAACAAGTCTGCCCGAGCAGGATGCGGAGGCCATCGACCCAGGAAACCGTCGGCGTTGCCTGCGGTCGGCCAAGTGGACAAAGGCGATGGAGGGCTTTGTCCACGGGAAGCCTAACAGACTGTGGAACAAGTCTGCCCGAGCAGGATGCGAGGGCTGCCGACCGTGGAAACCCTCGGCGTTTCCACCGGTCGGCCAAGTGGACAAAGGCCATGGAGGGCTTTGTCCACGGAAAGCCAGGAATACACGGTTTTTTGGGCTTCGCCCGTCCGCACCCTTCCGCTACTCTCCCGCCCCCACCGCACCCACGCCATCGGGCGCCACGAATCCCAGGAGAGACCGCCGTCATGAACCGTCAGGAATTGTCCGCGATCGTCCTCGAACTTCTGGAGAAGGAGACGGGCGAGTCGTATCCGGGCGTCACCGATGCCACCACCCTGCGTGAGGGCCTGAACCTCGACTCGCTCGACATGGCCGGGCTCGTGCTCCACATCGAGAGCCGCTTCGGCATCCAGATCGAGACCGAGTTGCTCGAGCGGATCGCCACCGTGGGCGACATGCTCGACGTGCTCGCTGAGAAGCTCGCGGCCAAGGCCGGCAAGCAGGCGGCCTGACGTCGCCGGTGCACCCGCAGGAAGGGCACCCGTCATGATGGCCCCACAATCTTCAGCCGGCGCCGGCCCCGACTCCGCCTGCGGCATCGTCGGCCATGCGGCCTGCGCGGCCCGGCTCTCCGAGATCGCGGCCCTGCGCGACGCCGCCGGCCCGCCCGGTTCGCCGGCATTGCCGCCGCGTTTCCTCCGCCACTGCGACGAGCAGACCGTCGTCAGCATCCACGCCGTGCTGCGGGCGATCGCCGCGCTGCCGAGCGCCGGCGGCGTCGGCGGCGATGCGGTCGTCGCCGCCTCGTGCCAGGCGGGCCGCATCATGGCGGCGAAGTCTCTGGCGCTGCTCAAGACGGGCGGTGCCGTCACCGTCTCCACGCACATCGTGCCCCAGGCGTCGCTGCATTCCGTGGCCGGCGCCGTGAGCGTGGCGCTGGGCATGCACGGGCCGCATCTGGGCGTGAGCGGCGGCGCCGACGCGCTCGCCGAAGGCCTGCTGGCGGCGATCACGCTAGCGGCCGCTGCCGGCGCCCCGCGGGTCTGGCTCGTGGTCAGCGAGTGGGACGACGAGCCCGCGCTCGACGCCACCGGTGCCGCCACCGACGACCCGGTCTGTCGGGCCTTGGCACTGGCGATCGAGCCGGGATCCGCCGCCGCGCTCGGGCTCGAGGTTCACGTGCCACCGGCCTCTGCGGCGGCCGTTCCGTCCACCGGCAGCCTGGCGGCCTTCACCCACGCACTCGACATGTGTGGTCCCGGCGGCGCGCTCGTCTCGTGGACACTCGCCACGCCATGGGCCGCGGAGGTGCGGATCATGCGGCGGCGGACCACGGGCCGGACGGCCGGTCAACCAGCCGCGCACCGCCTGCGGGAGGCCGCATGAGCGACCGCGCCCGGCCACGCCCGCATGCCGACCGCGAGCCGGTGGTGATCACCGGCGTGGGAGCGGTGTCGCCGCTGGGCAACTCGTTGGCCGACATCGCCGCCGGTCTGCTCGCGGGCCGTTCCGGCATCCGCGCCATCGATCCCGGTGAGTTCGCCCGTGAGCCGCGGCAGTTCGCGGCCCCCGTCACCGACATCCCCGTGCCACCGGCCGATCTGACGGACCTCGACGCCACCGCCTTCGCCGGCCTCGACCGGCTGGAGCAGCTCTGCCTGGCCCCCTCGGCTGCGGCGCTGGCCGATGCGGGCCTGCGTCCGGCGGCGGCGGGCTCCGATGGTCCGCGGATCGGCCTCGTCCTCGGCCTGGGCGCCGAGCACCTCAAGCGCTGGGAGGGCGACTTCCTCGCCGGCGGCACCCGCGTCTTCGAGCCGCGCCGCGACCGCACGATCGTCCAAGCCCTCGCGAGGTGGTTGCAGATCCGCGGCCCGGCGGTGACGGTCGCCGCGGCCTGCGCCTCCAGCGGCTACGCGATGGCGATGGGCCGGTCGTGGATCCGCGCCGGCTGGGTCGATGCCTGCGTGGTCGGCGGCTGCGACATCCTGAGCCCGACCGCGATCGCGGCGTTCTACAACCTCCGCGCCCTGTCGCGACGCAGTGACGAGCCCGCCAAGGCGTCGCGGCCGTTCGACAAGGCCCGCGACGGCTTCGTGATGGGCGAGGGCGGGGCGTTCTTCGTGCTCGAGCGGCAGGCCGCCGCCGTCGCTCGCGGCGCCCGCCGGCATGCCGAGCTCGCCGGCGTGGGCATGTCGAGCGACGGTGTGCACATGGTGATCCCGAGCTCCGATCCGGTGCAGGCGGCCGCGGCGATCACAGCGGCGCTCGTCGATGCCGACGCGCGGCCGGCCGACGTCGACTATGTAAACGCCCACGCCGCCGGCACGCCGGTGGGCGACGTCGCCGAGGCGGGGGCGATCCGCCTGGCGCTGGGCACGGCGGCCGACGGCGTGCCGGTCAGTTCCACCAAGAGCATGTCGGGGCACCTGATCAGCGGCGCCGCCGCCTTCGAGGCCGTGGCCTGCCTGGTGGCGCTCGACCGCCAGACCGTGCCTCCCACCGTGAACCTCGACGAGCCCGATCCGCAGTGCCCGCTCGACCACGTGCCCCACGTCGCCCGGCGCCACCGCGTGCGTCTGGCGGCGAGCAACTCGTTCGGCTTCGGCGGCTCGAACCTATGCCTCGTGCTGCGCAAGGCGGCCTGACACACCGACCATTCCCTGCTGGAGACTCACCCATGAAAATCGCCCCCCCGCCCGCCGCTCCTCTGGCGGTCGCCACGATCGACGCGCTGCTCACCCATCTCGTGGCCCACTGGCACGACTTCGAGGTCGAGCACTCCGAGGAGGGCCTCCGCGGCCGGATCTGCGACCTGCACCGCTTCAACTTCCTCCTCTGGCACGAGGAAGACATCGCCCGCTCGCCGCACGTCACCGACGGCCGGATCGCCCAGGTGAAGCGGGCGATCGACCGCTACAACCAGGCCCGCAACGACGCCATCGAGAAGGTGGACGACTGCCTGATCGCGCAGCTCGCCGCCCGGGGAATCGTGGCCGGCCCCGACGCCCCCGCCGCCACGGAGACGCCCGGCGCCGCGATCGACCGGCTTTCGATCCTGGAGCTGCGCCGCTACCACATGCGGGAGCAGGCGGAGCGGCGCGACGCCACGGAGGAGCACCGGGCGAAGGCGGCCGGGCGGCTGGAGATCCTCGACCTCCAGCGCGAGCATCTGATCGCGGCCCTCGACCGGCTGCTGGGCGAGATCTTCGCCGGCGAGCGGCCGCTGCGTGTCTTCCGACAGATGAAGATGTACAACGACCCGTCGCTCAATCCGTATCTCTACACGGCGAAGGCGGCGTAAACCCGCCTTTGCAGCACCGGCGGCGGCCGCGTGGTAGAGTTCGGGCAGATCGCTCCGCCCGCCCTCGCCGTGCCCGCCCCGATGTCGCATTCCAGGTCCGCCGCGGATTCCGCCCCCCAGGCGCCGCGGACCGCCGCGGCGTCCGCCTCCGTGCCCTTCGCGGCGCTGGGACTCTCGCCGGGCGTGCTCGAGGCGGTGGCCCGGCTCGGCTTCACGGAGGCGGCGCCGATCCAGGCGGCCGCGATCCCGCTGATCATGGCGGGCCGCGACGTGGTCGGGCAGTCGGAGACCGGCTCGGGCAAGACGGCCGCGTTCTGCATCCCGGCGATCGAGCGGGTGGATGCGGCGCGGGCGGCCACGCAGGTGCTCGTGCTGGTGCCGACGCGCGAACTGGCGACGCAGGTCGCCGGCGAGGTGCGGAAGCTCGCGGCCGGCAGCAAGGGGCTGCGGTCCACGGCGATCTACGGCGGCGCCTCCTACGACCGGCAGTTCGCCGACCTCTCGCGCGGGGCCCACGTGGTGGTCGGCACGCCCGGCCGGCTCGTCGATCATCTCGCCCGCGGCACGCTCGATCTCTCCACCGTCGGCCTGCTGGTGCTCGACGAGGCCGATCGGATGCTCGACATGGGCTTCCAGGAAGACATCGAAAAATTGCTCGCCGCCGCGCCGGCCGAGCGGCAGACGGTGTTTTTCTCGGCCACGATCTCACCGCCGATCCGGGCCCTCGTGGAGCGGCACTCCCGCGACGCCGAGACCGTGCGCATCGCCAAGCGGTCCGCCGACGGCCCGCCGCTGGTGGATCAGCTGTGCCACGAGATCCGCCATCACGCGAAGTTCGACACGCTCGTGCGGGTGCTCGAGTATCACGACGTGAAGAGCGGCATCATCTTCTGCAACACGCAGCGGATGGTGGACGAGCTCGTCGAATCCCTGGCCGCGCGGGGCCACACGGCGGAGCGGCTGCATGGCGGCCTGGCCCAGGCGCAGCGGACGCGGGTCATGGAAGGCTTCAAGCGGGCCGCCTTCCGGCTGCTCGTGGCCACCGACGTGGCCGCGCGGGGCATCGACGTCAACGACCTCGAGCTCGTCGTCAACTATGACCTTCCCGGCGACGCCGAAGACTACGTGCACCGCATTGGTCGCACGGGCCGCGCTGGCCGCAAGGGGCGGGCGGTCACGCTCGTGTCGGGAGGCGGCAGCTACAAACTGCGGATGATCGAGCAGTTCACGAAGACGCGGATCCGCCGCGAGCCGGTGCCCTCGGCGGCGGCGGTGGAGGCGCGGCGCAGCGCCGCCCTCTTCGAAACGCTCCGGGCGGCGGTGGCGAGCGGCGCGGCCGCGGGCCGCCGGCCGCTCGTGCAAGAACTCATCGGCCTCGGCCACGACCCGGCCGAGGTGGCCGCGGCGATCCTCCAGCACTTCGCGCCGGCGCAGGCCGTCGAGGCGGAGGCTCCGCCGCCGCGACCGCAGCAGCAGCAGCAGCAGCGGCACGCCCCGCCGCATGCCGCGATGGAAGACCGGCCGCCGCCGCGTGGCAAGCGGAAGTTCGCCCCGGTGCGCGGCGACCGTGGTCCCGCACGCCCGCCGTTTCCCGGTGGCAAGGGCAAGCCGCAGGGGCGGTTCAAGAAGGGCCCACCTCGCGGCAAGCCCCCGCACAAACCCCGGGGCAAGCCGCAGCCCTGATCAGCTCATGGCGCACGGCACCGAGCGCGTGCGCCTGATCGCATGTTGCCCGCGCGGTCTCCGGCCCCAGTCTCGCCACCTGTCCAAAAAGCCCCGGGTGGCAACCCGGGGACTCCGGGTACGAAAACCACCTCGCCGCCCATGCCGCGTGACGGCACGCAATTTCCCAGTTCAAACCCGCGCAGCATGGCACCTGGGCAGGCATGCCCCTGTAGCGGCGGTCTCTGACCGCCGTGTCCCTCGGCTTCCGCCGGGGGCTTTTTGTGGACGTGGCCCAAGAAGCCCCGGGTGGCAACCCGGGGACACCGGGTACGAAAACCACCTCGCCGCCCATGCCGCATGACGGCACGCAATTTCCCAGTTCAAACCCGCGATTGGGGAACGGGCGGCCGCAGGCCGGGTGAGGGTCACGCGGCGCCCGTCAGGGCTTTGCCTGCGACACGGGCCGGCGCAGTTCGCCCATCTGATTGCGGAGTTGGCGCAGCCGCTCTTCGAGTCCGCTGATCTCGGCCATCAGTGCCTTGGCCTGCGGGTTCTCGGCGATCACCGTGTCGAACTTCTCGCGCCAGGCGGAGCGGGCGGCCTCGCGGGCCTTGCGCTCCGCGGCCGTTCGCTCCTCGATCGTCTTCCGCACGCGGTCCCGCGCCGCGACGACGGCCTTGCCGGCCTCCGCCACCCGCGGATCCTTGGCGGCCACTTCGACCGCGGCCTCGCGCATCTTTTTCTCGATGTCTGCAATCGACTTGCGATGCGCGTCCTGCGCCTCGGCAGCCGCCTTCACCTTGGCGGCCTGCGCGGCCACCTGCTGGTCGGCAGCGACCTTCTCGTCGAGGCTCCGGCGGGCGGCCTCGGCATCCTTGGCAAGCGGGCTGGCCGCGAGCGCCGCGTCAAACGCCTTGCGAGCCTGCTCGCGGGCCTTGTATTCCGGCATCTCCTGCATCTTCGCCTGCATCGCGGCGGTGGCGTCGTCGAGGGCCTTGCGGGCGGCGGCGAGTTTGGGATCGGCGGCGAGGGCTTCCTTGTGCGTGGGCAGGTGGGCCCGGCTCCGCAGGTCGCTGTGTTCCGGCTTTTGGCTCGCCTCGCGTCGCAGGTGCTCCGCCTTGATCTCCTCCACGCGTCGTTGCAGTTCGAGTTGCGCGGCCCGGGCCTGTGCGGTGGCCAGGGCGCGGCGCTGCTCCTGCACCCGCGGATGGGCATCGGCGGCGGCCTGCTCGGCCTTGGCGACCGCATCGCGTGCGGCCAGTTCCGCCTTGGTCGCTTCGGTGATGGCCGGATCGCGGCCGATCTTTTCGGCGATCGCCTTTTCCGCCCGCTCGACGGCCGCCTGGGCCTCCTTCACGCGCGGATCCTCGGCGAGCCGGGCCCGGAGATCGGCGAGCTTCCGGCCCAGTTCCGTCTGCTCCGTACGGCGGGCCGGTTCACCGGTCCGCACTGCGGCGTCGTCGGCGATCGCGACGCTCGAGAACAGCACTACGGCGGCGAGAACATGGATCTTGAGCATGGCCGAACCTCCAGAAGAATGAGACCACTCGGTCACCGAACCCCCGTGTATGGCCACATTCTGCCGGAGTTCACCATCCAAGGCAACAATCAGCCGGGCACGTTAGAATCGCGCGGTCGGCACCGCTGATGTTCCGCCCCCGTAGCTCAGTGGATAGAGCGACGGTTTCCTAAACCGTAGGTCGCAGGTTCGATCCCTGCCGGGGGTATTGATGGTCCGGTGCGCTTCACGCACCGAGACGCACTGGGACGCAATCGTCGGAAAACACGGCGAATACACGGGTTCCCGGTTTTGGCTTCGTCGCTCCATGCGTCCCATTTCGTCCCCTGCGTACAGGTGCAGGGGCGGATTTAGGGAAGGTTTTTCGGGGGCGGGAAGCACGGGAAAACCCGCTGGAAAAATCGCCGGAGACGGGCCGGACAAGATGCCCGCGGAGACTGCGGGCGCCGTCCTCATTTGTGGAGGGCAGCACGCGCGTCAGCTTCTTCTCGGGCAGGCCGACTTCCTGGACGCAAATCACGTAGCCGCTCATCGAAGGAGTCCTTGACTACTCATGGAGTCATGCCCAAGCCAACGGCGAATAGTCAGCCCGCGGCTAGCCGAGAAACCGGAACCGCGGCACGGTCTGTCCGCTCACCATGACCGACTCGGCGAACATCGCCGCCGGCCGGACCCAGAGGCCACGGTCGCCATATTCCTGCCGGTAGACGACAATCTCCTCGAGTGTCTCGCTGTGCCGGGCGACGCCGAGGACGGTGTATTCGTTGCCCTTGTAGTGCCGGTAGCGGCCCGGCGGTATCTCGGCCATGCGTTGCCTCGCCCTCACAAGTGATCGGATACTGCCGGTAGCTCCGCAGCAGCTTCGATCATGAAGAACATCCCGCGAACCGGAAAGCGCTACCGGCCGAAGACCGTGATCAAGGGCAAGCGGTACCGCTGCGCGAGTTGCCACAAGCGGAGCCCGCGGCCAGTGAAGACGCCCGCACCCTGGCGATCGAGACCCAGACGAAGGCCGACGACTCGATGAAGATCGCCCGCGGGAAAGGCCAACGCCGCGAAGTCCGCCGGATGCTCGCCCAGCGTTCGAAAGAACTTCTCGGGGCGTACAGGAGGGGCGAGGCTATACGCCCAGGCTGTCCGCTCGCCAACGCTCTCGACGCTGCTGCCCAACTCAAAAGAGCCTGACGACTCAGAACTCTTTTCGGGCCTTTTGCACGGCCTGCTCGAGTTCTTCCCAGGCGCGGTCGGCACCCTCGCGGAGGTGCTCCCACGCCCCCGCGGCGGATTTCCGGACCTCGTCGAGCTTTGCCTCGGCGGTTTTCCGCTTTGCGGCCAAGTCGGCCATTTTGTCAGTCCATTCCGCCTTGGCCGCTGCCGTGAGGTTCGTGACTCTTGCTTGGACCTCGCGGATCTCCTCGTCGAGCCTTTCGAGCTTCATGTTCAGAGCCCGCTCGAACTGTTCCTTAGCCTGCGTGTCTGCCTTTTTCCTCTCCGGCTCCGTCGCGGGCGTTACCTTGCGGACCGTGTGTTCGACCGGCTGTTCGGCGGGCTGCTTTTGAACGCATCCGCTGGCAGCGAGTGCAACAACGCATGCCGAGAGAGTCACGGTGGCGATGAATGTCGGGCGGTGGGGGCGTCGCATGGCATGGCTCCAAGAGATGGGGGCTACCGTGAAAATTTGCGACGCAGTCGTGCGATCGCCCGGAGTACATGTGTTTTGACGTGCCCGGGCTCGCTGAGCCCATCGTGCGTGTGCTCATCGTCATTCCGAGGAAGGGCGAGCATGTACAGGTAGATGCCCCCGATAGCGGCTCCGGCGATGACCACGGCCAGAATCAGCATGTCGAAGCGAAAGGAGCTCATGGTGCCTCCCAAGACGGTGGTGGCTCCACCCACGCGGTGGCGATGGAGCGTTGTCGCTGGCGATTCTTACGGCTCAATCAGGCGATGGGCTGTTCGGCGTCTCTGTCACGATATACCGGCCGTTTTCGCGTTCGAGACACTATGCATCCGTGGCTTCACCGCAGTGGCCCCTCGGCTGATCTCGACTCAGGTCTCTCGTTCGTGCTCGCTGGGACCGACACGATAGGAGGCAAGGCTGAGGCACTCGTCAGCTTCTGGGGGGAGCCGTTCATGGCGGTGCACCATGACCGCAGGATCCCTGGCTACATCATCCACGTCCGCGATCATTTGGGCCTGCGATCAGTCAGTTGTGCGAGCTTCACGGCCATCGATCGCGTGCCAGAGGGGTCGCAGGAGCCGCAACCCTGTCATCAAGGTGAGTGCGCCGACTGTCGCAACGCTCAGGCTGCCGAGGAGCCCCCTGCCGACCGCGACCCCAACGGTGCGGAAGATACATCCACCGGATAGGGCACCGATAACGCCAACAACAAGGTCGCCAACGAGGCCGTGTTCGCCCATCCCCATGATCTGCCCGGTGTCCTCGCTTCCTGGGAGCGGCTTCTCGGGATCTGCCCTATGAATCTGAGAGTCGACCTCGAAGGGCGTGTCGCACGGGGTGGGACGCTCCGCGATAGTCCTCCGGCTTGGACGACGTAGGTGTCCGATGCTCAGCGAGAACGATTGGCACGAGGAATTTGATAGCGACGCACCTGGTCCATAGGTTTCACCGCAAGCGTCGCACGTATGCGACGTGTCTTCTCCTCCATGGCCGGAGTGGAATCCATTTCGCACTTCTCCAGGGAGACCAGAGGCATGTTTCTTGCCGCTGAACACGAATACGAGCACCTCGGCGAGACCGCGGGAATCGCTGATCACGATCATGACCTGATCGCCGAGCTGAATCGTCGGCTCGACTCGCTGTGGCGCTATGACCAGTACATCGCCAATGCCGACTGGCGTGGCGAGCTGCGTCAGTTCTGGCAGGAGTGCAAGGCCCAGGATCATCAGGCCATCAGTCGGCTCCGGCGACTGATTGCCGAGGAAGTGCGGAACAACTGCTTCTAGCTGTCCGTGGACAAAGCCCTCCATGGCCTTTGTCCACTTGGCCGACCGGTGGAAACGCCGAGGGTTTCCACGGTCGGCATACCTCGCATCCTGCTCAGGCAGACTTTTTCCACAGTCTTCTAGGCGACTTTTTCATGGGAGCACGCCTGCCGGGGTCCCGCCCCGAGTACGTGTGCGAAAAGCGGGGGTGCGATGACAGAGCCCAAGCCATGTTGCCAGGACTATTACAGTGTCTGCGACGTGCTGCAGAGAAAAGCCATCAAGGGCGTCGTGTCGGTGCATCCCACGATGACTGTTCGTGATGCTGCGGCGCTCATGCTGTCGGCAGGGGTCGGATCGCTTCTCGTCATGCAAGGCCCGCGGCTCGAGGGAATCATCACCGAGCGGGACGTGGTCCGGATCGTCCGAGATGCTGATGACGCTGCCATGCGGCTTGTCCACCAGGCCATGAGCCGCGACGTGTTCTCCTGCGGTGATGACGTGTCGGTTGACGAGGTCGCAGAGCTGATGCGGGTCCGGCGGGTGAGGCATATGCCTGTAGTCGATGCCAACGAAAACGTCGTCGGCGTGGTGTCGCTCGGAGACATCAACGCCCACCGCGTCGGGCAGTGCGAAGTTGTCCTGAATCACCTCGAGCACTACGTGTACCGCCGTGCCTAGCAGACTGTGGAACAAGTCTGCCCGAGCAGGATGCGACGAATGCCGACCTTGGAAACCCCCGGCGTTTCCACCGGTCGGCCAAGTGGACAAAGACCATGGAGGTCTTTGTCCACGGACAGCGAGTGCGAGCGTAGCACCGTCATGCTCGCGTGTCCGCTCGCTGGTATCCCAAGTCAGCCCGCTGGCCTGGCTGGTGGCCGTGCATGCCGGGATCAGCGTCGTGGGTTGGACACATGCGATACGAGTGGCCCCCTCGACAGACATCTGGCTCGCCGCCGGGCAGTTCGCGGGCCTGCTGCTGGCCTCGCTCGCGCTTGCTCAACTCCTGATCATGAGTCGGGCAACGTGGTTGGAGCAGGTACACGGCCTCGATGGCTTGGCACGCATTCATCACCGGATCGGGCAGGTGTTCCTTGCGCCGCTGATCGCACATCCGCTTCTGATCCTGGCCGCATACGGCCAAGGCGACACGGGGGCGCTGGCCTCAGACGCGGCCACGGTGCTACGCATGGATGGAGTCATCGGCGCAAGCGTTGCCTTCAGCCTGTTCGTTGTGATCCTGATCTACTCCTTGATTCAGCCGTGGACGTCGTGGAACTACCAGTGGTGGTATGCCGTCCACTTGGCCATGTACGCCGCGGTTCTGCTGGCGTTTTGGCATCAGGTGGCGCTTGGCGGCAGCCTTCAGGCGAGTGCCGCGTTCATGGCCTACTGGTGGCTGGTCTCACTCTTGGCTGTTGGCGTGGTCGCCGTCTACCGCGTCGGGCTGCCTTTGGCACGCTCCTTTCGACACCGGTTCGTGGTCGCTGCGGTGGTGCCGGAGACCCGAAACGTGACATCCGTCGTCATTGGGGGCCGGAATCTCGAGGCGTATCGCTTCCGGAGCGGCCAGTTCGTCATGATGCGATTTCTGTGCCCGCGTCTGTGGTGGGAGTCGCATCCCTACTCACTGTCACTGCCGTATGACGGCAAGCAGCTCCGGTTGTCCGTGAAGGCAGTCGGGGATTTCAGCAGCGCGGTGCCGAGCGTGCCGCCGGGCACACGTGTGATTCTCGAAGGTCCATACGGAATCTTCACGAGTGCAAGGGGGACGTCACCCAAGGTGCTGTGCCTGGCGTTCGGGATCGGAATCACGCCACTACGCTCGATTGCCGAGGACCTTCTGAAGCAGGGCCGCGACGTCGTCCTGATCTACGGGAGTCTGAAAAGCGACGAAATCGCGCTCCGCCAGGAAGTGGAGAACCTCTCCGCCCGCTATGGCATGCCGGTACATCACGTCCTCAGCGAGGAAAGCCTTCCGCCGCTACCGCAATCGGGCACGCTCCCGCGGGTGACGGTCTCCAGCGGTTTCGTGACCCGCGACTATCTCCAGCGTGTGGTGCCCGACGCCGCTGAGCGGGACGTATTTTTGTGCGGACCGCCGGTTGTGATGCGGATGCTCAGCAAAGATCTCGCGGCCCTTGGGGTGCCAGCCAAGCGAGTCTTTTCCGAGCGATTCTCCCTGCAGTAGCAACGCGAAGCCACATCGTCGGTCTGCTCCCCCAGGTGTCCACCGTCGGCAATGTCTGGTGAGTGGCGGTATACAAGAGAAAAGTGACGAAAGTGAGTTTGGTGCCCCGTAGAAATGGTGGCGGCATGGACGCGGATCACCACCCCCTACCGTGGCGTTCCATCCATGAAGTCACTCGCAGTCCTTCTGTCGGCAGTCGTCGCCTTGTGTGCCAACACGGTGCTGGCACAGCCGTCCGCTGCTGCAAGAGCCCGTGGGCTTCATTCGTAACGCATGTCTCGGCCTGTGAACGCCGGGCGTAGCGATGGCCTTCCTTTCCTTGATGCTGGAGTGCCGACCATGAACCGTGTTCCTTTCATTGCCTCAGTGCTTCTGAGCCTCGTTCTGGCGTTCGTCGGGGCGTCGATCCAAGCTGCCGAAACGAAGATGGATCCCGTCGCAAAAGAAAACTGCATCAAGGCGTGCAACGAGTGCCTCCGGGCCTGCCGGGAGTGCTTGCTCCACGGCGGCTGTCCGGCGTGCGACAAGACCTGCCTGACCTGCATCGAGACCTGCGGGGCCTGTGTGGCGCTGATGGAATACGACTCGCCGCTTGCCAAGGAGATGTGCAAGGTCTGCGAGGAAGCGTGCAAGCAATGCGCGGCGGAGTGCAACAAGTGCGGCGACATGCCGCATGCCAAGAAGTGTGCGGAGGCGTGCAAAAAGTGTGAGGAGGCCTGCCGCACGTTGGCGATGTGAAGCGGAGAAACTCGCGGCGTTGACTCACCGGGCATTGGATCGCCCGGTGAGCGGCGTTCGCGACCCAAGATAGGCCGGGCCCGGCCTACGGCACTGCACGCAGCGACAAAGCCGCGTGCGCGGAACCACGGGAAGTGTCTCCCTGCGATGGCACGCATTGCCAGCCGTTTTCCTGCGATTTCCGACGACGCGTGGGGCTACGGCGTAGCGTAGGGATGCGAGATCTGGCGACGCACGCGTTGCGTCATGCAGGCTCATCAGGATGACCTGTTTTCCGGCAACCGGACGCCTTCGCTGTGTGGAAGGAGGCGCTGTGATGCTGCGGTGGGCCATCCTGTTTCTGATCGTTGCCATCATTGCCGCAGTGTTCGGCTTCGGTGGCATTGCAGCAGCCGCGACCGATATTGCCCGGCTGCTCTTCGTGGTGTTTTTGGCTCTGTTTGTGATCGCGTTGATCATGGGGCGTCGCGGCACGGCACCGCCATCATTCTGACGCGTTAGCAGACTGTGGAACAATTCTGCCCGAGCAGGATGCGACGAATGCCGACCGTGGAAACCCTCGGCGTTTCCACCGGTCGGCCAAGTGGACAGAGGCCATGGAGGTCTTTGTCCACGGACAGTTAGCCGGGCTCGTCGAGACGCTGAAGGGCAAGGGACCCTTTACGGTGTTCGCCCCGTCCGACGAGGCGTTCGCGAAACTCCCTGCAGGGACTCTCGACAACCTGCTCAAGTCGGAGCGCAGGCGAGAGTCAGTTGGTCTACGAGCCGAAATCGGGATGCATTCCGAACGTACGGGAGGGACTCCACAACTACAGGTGTCTTTTTCCTTCGTGAGGAGCAAGCCGTGAGTCCACTCGTACTGATCCTTGTTGTTATTCTCGTCCTGTCGCTGCTGGGCGGTGGCTACGGCTTCCGCAGCGGGAACACTTTTCTCGGCGCGGGCGGAGGACTGCTTGGGCTGATCCTGGTCGTTCTGCTGATCCTTGCCCTGCTTGGACGAATATAGCGCTGAGTGGCGATGGGCCGGCCGCTGGAGTCACGGCCGTGGACGGCACCCACGACGAGGCGATCCGGTAGGCATTCCCCCACGAAACGCCTGGGAAAAGCAGTGGCATGAGGAGCCGTGACTTTCACCATGGAACCTGTCGTGAAAAAAGAAGGCAGGCGCGGCATCCGAAGGCACCGCCCCTGCCGTGACAAATCCAAAGAGCCGGTCGGGCTGCGACGCCCGTCGGCCAGAGCCCCGGCAGGCCGTTGCGGCGTCATGCCGGCGGCCACGGGGTGGTTGTGCTGTGCGCACACGGCTGGCATGCCGGATCGTGAGGCCGATGATCTCGTCGCCACGGTAACGCACGATGATGTCGTCAGGCCCACGCGGACGAAATCGCCCACGCACGGCCGATCGCCTCGTAGTGTCCGTGTTGTGGCTGACGCATAGAAGGCTCGGATACCGGCGTCCTGACTGTGGGATGAGTACGGCAAACTCTCCGACGATCACGATATCGGCTGCCACCTCCGCCTCGATCTCGATCGGCTCGAACGCCGGATTCACCGGCAGCAGCTGAATGCGGTCGTGCCGCCAGCCGTCGGTGGTGACGGCCAAATCTGTAGATAGCTCCGAGTGGTACTTCTTGACGGTGAACCGGCCGCCGTTCTCGCCCGCGCCGTCCGTGCCCAGCTGCACGAGCACGATCCGGCCCTCGCGCGAGCCCGCCGGACACGGGCGGAACAGGCACCATGAGCCGTCCGGGATCAGCGGCTCCATCGACGTGCCCGTCACCCGCGCCACGAACATGCCGGGCTTGAGCGAAACGCCCGGCACCTCCGTCCAGCCGATCTCCTCCGGCACGCTCCCCGGCCCCCAGAAGCCGGCTGCCGCGGTGAGGTCGTAGACCGGGACGTGGGTGATGTAGCGGGCGGCGGGGGGCGGGGAGGGAAGGAGGTCGAACGGCGGGACGGAGCTCGGAGAGCGTTGATGATTGGTTGGTGGTTCAGACCCGGAGTCCGCCCTCCATCCGCCGCCATCTCCATCCAGGCGAGCAGCTGCCGCAGGGCGTCGGGCGACGTGATGCCGAGGTAGTCGCCCACGAGGAGTCGCACCCGAGCCCCGGCGGCAATCGCGCGAAAGAGAGTCTGCTGCACGAGATCGAGCCCCGACATCTGCACGAACGACGCGAGCAGGTCGATCTCGCTCGCCCCCGGCAGCCGCTCGGCAAGCCGTGGCCAGAGCGGCCGATCGGGACCGGTGGTGAGGGAGAGCGAGGTTCCAAGCAAGGCCGAAGCGGAATCGCTGGGGCTGCCGGCTGTGGGGCGATCCCGGGTTTGCATGGATGGGTAGGTGGCCTTCGCACCCGGTGTCCCCCGGCATCCGCCGGGGGCTTCTTGGGCGACAAGGTAATTCCCCTTCTTCGGGATCACGTGCCGCACGCCGCCGCGGGGGTCGGCCATGTCGCCGACATACCGCGGGATCACGAGCACGTGCCCAGGCGACACGGGGAACGGATCCTCGATCGCAAAGCAGAGGTCATTCGCGCAGACCCACTCCGCCTCGGGTACTGCCAGAAACGGCGAACGGGCGGAGCTGGAGCGTCGGCTGGCAGACAGCGTGGCGAATCCCGACGCCGTGCGGCCGTGGGCCGATGTCGAGGCGGAGGCTCTCGCCCGGGCGAAGCGGTGAGCCTGCCGGTGGTTCTTCGGCACCAAGCTGCCGAAGAACTCCTGGCCGCATGTGACTACCTCGAGACCCAGCTGTCCGTGGACAAAGCCATCCATGGCCTTTGTCCACTTGAGCGACCGCAGGATACGCCGAGGGTTTCCTGGGTCGCTGGCCGTCGCATCCTGCTCGGGCAGACTTGTTCCACAGTCTGCTAAGGCTCTGATACCACTCGATCCAGGGAACGTCGGTCATCCGAGCCCCGCGCAGCCGCCCATGCCGCAAGATGCATTTTGCATGGACACGTTCGACGCGATCAATCAACGGCGGTCGGTGAAGGCCTTCGACCCGGAGCACCGGCTCACCGCCGCCGAGGAAACGAAACTCCTCGAGGAGGATTGGTTCGCGTGACCATCAGGTTCTTGGGCGGTCACCAGCCGAGTGCCACGCCATCGAGCCGGTGATCTACGCCGGACTCGAGGCACGGCCCCACGCCCGCCACACCCCGATGGATCCGCACCATCTGCGCAGCACCCTTGAAGGCAGTCGGGTCGCCAAGCCGGTGGCCCCGGGCCGAAAGTTCGGCCTGCACCTGCTCCGGGATGCGCGCATCGAGCTGCACCTCGTCGCTCGTCATCACGACGCGAAACCGAGGGGCGTCGCACGCCTGCTGCGGATTCATGCCCAGGTCGAGGGTATCGACGAGCAGTTGCACCTGCCCCTGCGGATGGTTGTTGAGCCCGATGCAGCCGAGCAGAAACTCCGGCACGCCCTCATGGAGCACCATGCCGGGCAGGATGGTGTGCCGCGGGCGGCGGCCCGCGACAAGCGCATTCGGATGGCCCGGCCGCGTGGAAAATTGGCTGGCGCGGCTGTTGAGGATCACGCCCGTGTCGCCGGCCAGCAGACCCGAGCCGAATACCCCGCAGATACTCGACATCAGCGATACGGCATTTCCATCCTTGTCGATCGCACAGACGTAGGTCGTGTCGGCCGTATTGCCCCCCTGGGCCCGCACGGCGGCCGTCGCGCGATCCGTGATCCGTCCGCGCAAGTCCGCAAGGCCATCGGCTGCGAGAACGCGGCGAACCTTCTCGAGTATCGCTTCGGTCGGGTCTCCTACCTCGTCGATTGCAAACTCGAAACCCAGCCGCAAAGCCTCGATCTCGTGGTGCAGCCGCGCCGATTCACCCATCGCAGCGAGGTCATAGCCCTCCAGGATGCCCAGCGCGACCAAGGCGACGACGCTCTGTGAGTTGGGAGGGAGACCCAGCACGTCACGGCCGCGGTAGCGAACCGACAGCGGCTCGACCCAGGCGGCTTTCTGTGCTGCCAGGTCGGCTGGCACCGTCGGCACTCCGCCGGCCGAGAGCGTGCCAGCGATGGCCTGGGCCACAGGCCCCGTATAGAAGGCCTCGCGTCCCCCTTTCGCGACACGAGCGAGCGTGTCGGCGAGTTGTGGAAACCGCACGAGCGCACCCGGCACCGGTGGCTTGCCGTTCGGCAGGAGAAGCTTCATGAGCTCGGGCGACGCAAACTTCGGCAACTGCGGTGCGGCCAGTGCCCAGGTGCCTGCGATCGACTCGCCCACCGGAAAGCCGTCGCGGGCGGCGCTGACGGCCGGCTCCCAGAGACGGGTGAGCGGCAGGCTGCCAAACCGCTCGAGCAGTCGACACCAGCCGTCCACCGCACCGGGGATCGTCACCGACGTCGCCCCGGTCTCCGGCATGGTTGGCCGGTTCCCAATTCGATCGAGGCTCGCTCCCGAGGGTGCGGCTCCACTGCCGTTGAGGCCGAACACTTTTCGTTCCTTCGCCGACCAGGCGAGGATCATCGTGTCGCCGCCGAGACCGCTCATCATCGGCTCCACCACGGCCATCATGCCGGCCATCGCGACGACCGCGTCGAAGGCGTTGCCTCCGTCCTCGAGCAGCCGCAAGCCCACCTGCGTCGCCAGCGGCGAGCTCGATGACGCGATGCAGTGCCGCGTGAAGACGGGAGAGCGCCGCCCGAGAAATCCCGTGGGATCATCTGCTCGGTCGGGCGCGGACTCCGCCGCGGGTGCCTGCCTCGAGCTCCAGCCTGCCGCCACGGTCGCCGCGGTCGTCGCGAGGAAATGCCGCCGATGCATCGCCGGGATCAACACGGTACCGCCTGCCTGCTCGAGGGAGCGGGTTTGCCCAACATGCCCGCCGTCTGGAAGATTATGCCGGGTCACGTTGTCCTCCAGAAAGGCTGGTCTTCCATGGATTCGTCCGACCGTCGCGAGTTCCTCGCTGGCATGACGGCACTGGCCGGCGCCGCCGGGCTTCTCGCCTCCTCTTCGACGCCCGCGTCTGCCGGCGACACGTCGTTCATGAACAACGTGCCCGACCCGTTGCTCGCCGACAAGGAGCTTCCGGAATTTACGTTCGCGCTCGAGAAGTCCAAGGGCCGCGTTCGTGACGGCAGCTACGGGAAGGAGGCCACGGTCGAGCAGCTTCCCATTTCAAAGGGTATCGCGGGTGTTTCGATGCGGCTCGAGCCGGGGGTGATGCGGGAACTGCACTGGCACGCAACAGCTGCCGAGTGGGCCTACGTCAAAAGCGGCCGGGTGCGGACCACGGTCGTCGATCCGCAGGGGCGAACGGGGATCGATGATTTCGGTCCCGGCGACATCTGGTATTTCCCTCGCGGCCATGGCCACATGCTCCAGTGCCTCGGAAACGAGCCCTGCGAATTCATCCTCGTGTTCGACAACGGCTACTTCTCGGAGTTTGGCACCTTCAGCCTCACCGACTGGATGGGCCATGTTCCGCCCGCGCTTCTCGCGAAGAACCTCGGCGTGCCCGAGGCCACGTTTCAAGGATTTCCCAAGGGGGAGGTGTATTTCGCGAAGGGGCCGGTGCCGCCCGAGCCAGCGGCCAAGCCGCTCGCCGGCGTGAACCCGCCGCCGCTGTCGCACAAGCATGCGCTGCACTCCCAGGAACCGCTCGACACCTTCAAGGGCGGCCGGGAGTGGCGTGTGGAGGCGAAGGACTTTCCGATCTCGGCGACCATGACCGGCGTGATCCTCGAACTCGAGCCGGGCGCGCTCCGCGAGCTGCACTGGCATCCGAACGCCGACGAGTGGCAGTACATGCTTTCCGGAACGATCCGGGCGACGCTCTTCGGCTCCCGCGGTCGCTATCGGGAAGCGACGCTCGAGAGCGGCGACGTCGGCTACATCCCGCAGGGGTACGGTCACTCGCTCGAGAACATCGGGCCGAATCCGGCCAGAGTTCTGATCGTGTTCAACTCGGGCACGTACCAGACCGTGGACCTTTCCCAGTGGATCGCCGGCCAGCCCGCGGATGTGCTGGCAGTGAATTTTGGGAAGCCCGCGGCGACGTTCGAGGCCTTTCCGAAGAAAGACGTCTTCATGGCTGGCGGATGAGACAAGTCGACAGCCCGCCGTCGATGAGGCGCAGGTGACGGATGCGTCGCTGCGCATTCCAAGGAGCTCCTCGGGGTGTCCAGGCGGGGTGAGGCGCCGCTTCCGTGAGGTTCGTGACTCTCGCTTGGACCTCGCGGATCTCCTCGCCGAGCCGTTCGAGCTTCATAGCAGGGCTGGGATGCCCGATGATCTGATCGGCCCCGCGCGGCTTCGCCGGGAGTGATATCCATGTCGCAAACCTCCAGGGAGGCCAGAGGCATGTTTCTTGCCGCTGAACACGAATACGAGCACCTCGGCGAGACCGCTGGAATCGCCGATCACGATCATGACCTCAGCGCCGAACTGAATCGTCGGCTCGATCCACTGTGGCGCTATGACCAGTACATCGCCAATGCCGAACGGCCCGCGACCATCTCCAGCATGTGGTGCCCGACGCCGCCGAGCGGGACCGGTTTTGGTGCGGACCGCCGGACCGGCAGCTCGAAGCCACATCGTCGGTCTGCTCACCCAGGTGTCCACCGTCGTCAATGTGTTGTGGTGGGCGGCATGGAAACGAAAAGTGACGCAGGTGAGTTTGGCGCCCCGTAGAAATGGTGGCGGCATGGACGCGGATTGCCACCCCTTACCGTGGAGTTCCATCCATGAAGTCACTCGCAGTCTTTCTTCCGGCCGTCGTCGCCTTGTGTGCCAGCACGGTGCTGGCACAGCCGTCCGCCGACGCAAAAGCCCGAGGGCGATTCGATTTTTACGGCCGTGGCGCGCGAACCGCCATGCATGGTGCCCGGGAGTCGACAGGTTCCTTCCGGGAGTTCGTCCGCAGCACGCAGCCCGTGCCAGGGCAGGTCATCGGTGGCGAAGCAGTCGTCAGAGAGTCGCCCGGAGTCGTCGTCGTGAGCCCACAGATCGCGCAGGCCGCGGCTGACGAAATCGGTGATTACATCACGAAGTCAGAGAAGCATCTCGCTTGGATGCGGAGGCAGGCGGAGGCCCAGAAGGACAAGGAGACGTTGGCCGCGCTGGACAGCATCGACCGTAACCTCGCGGCAGCAAGGCGGAGTCATGCGACTCTCTGCAGTTGCTGCATGGAGGACAACGTTGATGCGAAAGCCGCGATGGCGTGCTGCCAGACCATCGACGATTCGCTGGGCAAGGCGATCTCCGATCACGACGCGCTGATGAAGCGGCTGGGCGAGAAACAGCCTGGCGGAACGTGATCCGTGAGCGGGGCGTCTGTGCTGCGGGCACGGGGGGCATCATCCGCGACGTGTGTTTCAGGCTGTGAACGCCTGTCGTGGCGATGACTCTTCTTTCCTTTTCTTTCCTTGATGCGGAAGTACCAGCCATGAACCGTGTTCTTCTCATTACCTCAGTGTTTCTGTGCCTCGGCCTGGCGTTCGTCGGGGCCTCCATCCAAGCTGCCGAAACGAAGATGGATCCCGTCGCCAAAGAAAACTGCATCAAGGCGTGCAACGAGTGCATCCGGGCCTGCCGCGAATGCATCGTGGGATGCGACTGCCCCGGCTGCGAGAAAACCTGCCTGACCTGCATCGAGACCTGCCGGGCGTGCGTCGCGCTCCTGGAGTACGACTCGGCCATGGCCGAGGAGATGTGCGAGGTTTGCGAGGAGGCGTGCGAGCAGTGCGCCGCCGAATGCGTGAAGTGCGGCGACACGCCCTGCTGCAAGGCATGCGCGGCGGCCTGCAAGAAGTGCCACGATGCTTGCCGGGCGATGCGGCGGTGAGCGGCGGCGGGCGGGCGGCCCTCACGAGTCCCGAAACACGAAGTACACAGCCGCGCAGATGCACATGGCCGCCCACAGGTAGTTGAGCTTCAGCGGCTGCTTCATGTAGAGCACCGCGAACGGCACGAACACCGAAAGCGCGATCACCTCCTGCAGGATCTTCAACTGCCCAAGGTTCATCGTCGTGTAGCCGATCCGGTTCGCGGGCACCTGCAGCAGGTATTCGGCGAGCGCCACGCCCCAGCTCACCAGGGCCGCGATGAACCACGGCCGGCCGCTCATGTCCTTGAGGTGGGCGTACCAGGCGAACGTCATGAAGACGTTCGAGCAGATGAGCAGGAGCGTCGTTTGGAGCAGGACGGGCATGGTGTCAGGATCCTCTTGGCTGTCACAACAGCGCGAGGGGGTTTCGCTTCTCCTCGAGCGTGCCCCGGGTCACGCCCACGCGGTTGGCGGCGTTGAGGGCCTTCCACACCTCGCGGCCCGTGGTGCGGCCCGCGAGCAGGCCGCGGTAGGCGGCCACGATCCGCGCGATCTCGGCGGCCGGCTCGTCGAGGAGCTCGACCCGGAAATGGCGGACGCCGCGTTCGAGCAGGGCCGGCCCCACCTCGGCGCCGCTTTGCGGCACGGCACTCCAGAGCGTGTTGCGGCAGCCGACGTCGGCGGTGAGCGGGTGCTCGACGCCGATCCGGTCGCGGAGCTTGACCACGTGCTCGTCGCACGGGCGGCCGCAGTTTGTCTTGTTCGTGCCCGGGGAGAGCACGGCGCAGAACACGCAGTGCTCCATGTGGAACATCGGCATGTGCTGGTGGATCACGACCTCGAGCCACTGCGGCGGCGTCGCCGCCACGAGGGCGAGCAGCTGCTCGCGGTTCAGGTCGTAGGAGGCCGTCACCCGGGTGCAGCCGGCAGCCACGAAGAACTCGGCCGAGAGCTCGTTGGTGACGTTGAGGGAGAAGTCGCCGACCACCGGAAGGCCGAGGTCGCGGAAGAACCGCAGGCCGGACCAGTTGCGGGCGAGAATGCCGTCGGGCTCCTGCTTCGCGAGGAGGCGGAAGATGCCCAGTTCATCGGGCTTCTGGATCCGCGGCGGGGCGAGGAGGAGCGATGCGCCGCCGGCTCGGCAGGCGGCCACGGCCTCGCGGTATTGGCGGATGTCGGCGAAGTCGGCGGCCAGGCTCGTCTCACCGAGGTCGAGCACGGCGCGGAGCTGGGCGAGCGAGCGGACGAGGACGTGGAGGCGGGGAATGGCGGGCGCGGGTTCTCCGGCGGCTTCACGATCATCGGCATGCTGGCTCACCGCATCCCCCGCTGGTGCGCTGTTCGATGGGGCGCTTTCGCTCATCGTGCTTTCGGCGTGAGACGTGCGCACGGCATAAAAAGCCCCCGGCGGAAGCCGGGGGACTCCGGGTGGCATCTCTGCCCGGGTGCCATGCGACGCGGGGTCGAAGCGGGGAATTGCGTGAGGTCGTCCGGCATGGACGGCGGGGTTGTTTTCATGCCCGGTGTCCCCGGGCTCCCGCCCGGGGCTTCTTGGGGGCAGGGGGGCGTTGACGGATACCGCGACCCGGTGAGGCCCGGCCACGGTGGCGGCGTCGAGGGCCGTGACGAGGTCGTGGCGGAGTCGTCCCAGGAGGCTGAAGGGGAGCATGGGGCGGCCGACGATTTCGGCGGTGAGTGCCCGGAGTTCGTAGGGCGTGCCGCCGAGGCGGCCGAGTTGATCGCGGAGCGTGGCGTCGTCGAGCGGATGCTTCGTGGCCTCGCGGGCTGGCTCGGTCGAAACCACCTCACAGGCCACGCCGGCGGCCGTACGGCCGAAGACATGGACCGGAGCGTCCGGAGCCGCCCGCACGTGCACGTCGATCGGCTGCCGCCGCAACGGAGTGTCGCCGGTGAACGTCCGCCGCAGCCGGGCCGTGAGCTGCGGGTCGTCGGTCTTCCACACGGCCTGGCCGGGGGCGATGGCGGCGAGATCGACGCTGTCCCTTCCGAA
>Ga0315902_10002839_pt1 | contig 26473 bp, 34 predicted proteins | sample LakEriMetagenome_9_FD_203523 | JGI IMG/M metagenome (GOLD analysis project Ga0315902, IMG submission 203523) | Freshwater fungal communities from buoy surface, Lake Erie, Ohio, United States - Buoy 12 MA117 | ecosystem: Environmental > Aquatic > Freshwater > Lake > Lake biofilm | place: USA... | reverse complement strand
TCGGCACGCCCGACATGGTCAACGCCCAGATCGAGCGGCTCTGGAACCAGTCCAACGGCGGCTTCGGCGCCTATCTGATGCTGGCGCACAACTGGGCCAACTTCGACGCCACCCGCAAGAGCTACGACCTGATCGCCCGCCATGTGTTCCCGCGCTGGCAGGGTCAGATGCAGTCCACGCTCGACGCCGCCGCGCGTGCCCGCGCGGCTCGCCCGGCACTCGCCGAGGTGCACTCGAAGGCGGTCGAGGCGGCCACCCAGCGCTTCGCCGACGAGAAAGCCAGGCGCGCGGCCTGAGCACGGGCTGGTGCCCTGCCTGCGCAGGGCGCCCCGAGCCGTGGGCGGTGTCTCAGGCGCCCGCGGCCGGTCGCGGCTTCAGGATCGCGAAATTGCCATTGGCCTGGCCCACCAGCCGATCACCGACGAACAGCCGCGACTCCAGATTGGCGATCGTGCGCCCGCGGTTGATGATCGTCGTGCGGCACAGCACACGGCCGCAGCCCACCGGCCGGAAATAGTTGATCTTGATCTCGACCGTCGTGCAGATCTCGCCGGCATCGAGCGTGGGATAGAGCGCCGCACCCATCCCGGTGTCGGCCAGCGCGTAGAGCACCGCGCCATGCGCGACGCCATGCGGATTGAGGTGCTGCGGGCCCACCTCGAGCGAGAGCTCGCTGGCGCCAGGCTCCTGACGGTCGGTGCGCAGTGCGATCAGATCGGCGAAGGGATGGTGCAGCGGGCGATCGGTCATCATGGCCTCGAAGACAGGGTGGGGCCAGGCCGGGATCGACCGCAGCCACCGGGGCGCCCGCACCCGCGTAAGCGGACCGTGCCCGCCCGCGCCGGCTTGCCGCGCCGCACGCGCCATGCGAGGCTGACCGACGATGTCCGCCGTTCACGTCCCCCCGCGCGCGCTCGCGATGCTACTCGTCCTCACGCTGGTGTGGGGCACCAACTGGCCGCTCTTCCCGCTCGCGCTGCAGGAGATCTCGGTCTGGACCTTCCGCTCGATCACCGCCCCGGTGTGCGGTCTGATCCTGCTGGGCGTCGCGCGGGCACGCGGCATGCCGATGGCCATCCCGCGCGAGCACTGGCCCGCGATCGGCATGGCGAGCTTCTTCTATCTCGTCGTCTGGAACATCTGCAGCACCTACTCGGCGCTGATGATCCCCTCCGGCCAGGCCGCGGTGCTCGGCTACACGATGCCGCTATGGTCGGCGCTGCTGTCGTGGATGGTGCTCGGCGAGCGCATCGGCGCCCGGCTCATGCTGGCCCTGGCGCTGGGGATGCTTTCGGTCACGCTGCTGATGGTGCCCTCCTTCGGCGCCTACGCCGAGGCGCCGCTCGGGCTTGCGCTCGGCCTGCTGGCGGGTCTTGGCTGGGCGGTCGGCACGCTGATCCTGAAACGGCGCGCCATCCCGGTACCGGTCACGGTGCTCACCGGCTGGCAGATGCTGCTGGTGTCGGTGCCGGTGTGCATCGTGGCGCTGGCCACCGGAACCCGCGAATGGTTCATGCCGAGCACGCAGTCGATCGCGCTGATCGTCTACATCACGCTGGTGCCGCTGTGCATCGGCAATGTGTGCTGGTTCTCGATCGTGACGCTGTTGCCGACCAACATCGCCGGTCTGTCGGTGATCGCGGTGCCGATGGTGGCCATGGTGTCCGGCGCGCTGCTGCTCGGCGAGCCGATGGGTCCCACGCAACTCGCGGCGATGGCGCTGTGCGCCGCCTCGCTGGGGCTCACGCTGCTGCGGCCGCCGCCGGGGCGGCGCTGACCGCCGCCCCGGGTCCGCTTGCCCGGACCTCGGGCGTCACCGGCAGCCGGCGACGCGTCAGGCGCTCAGATCAGCCTTTCCTCGGGCGAGTGGATCTTGGCCAACGGCTTGCTGCGCGCCCCCGGCACCTTCAGCGGCACCTCGGTGGCACCGCCGTTCCACATCGGATCCTCGATGCTGTCGAAGACCGCACGCAGTTTCTGACCCCAGCTGCCATGCAGCATCCGGAAGTAGGGATTGTTCTCGTCGATGCACACCAGCTTGTCGGTCTCGAAGCGGTCGGTCTCGTAGACCGCGAGATCGAGGGGCAGCCCCACCGAGAGATTCGACTTGATCGTGGAATCCATCGACACCAGAGCACACTTCGCGGCCTCGGCCAGCGGGGTGTCGGGCGTGATCACCCGGTCGAGGACCGGCTTGCCGTATTTCGACTCGCCGATCTGGAAGTACGGCGTCTCGGGGGTGGCTTCGATGAAGTTGCCGGCCGAGTAGACCTGGTACAGACGCAGGCCCTCGCCGCGAATCTGGCCGCCGAAGATCAGCGAGACATTGAAGTCGACACCGGCGTTCTTCAGCGAGGCCGCATCGCGCGCATGCACCCGCCGCACCGCCGCGCCGAGCACGCGTGCGGCGTCGAACATGCTGCGCGCGTTCCAGATGGTGATCGGCTCGGCGTCGTCGCTGTCCTTGAGCTGCTCGACCTGAAGGATTTCCCGCACCGACTGGGAGATCGACAGATTGCCGGCCGACAGCAGCACCATGAAGCGATCGCCCGGGCGCTCGTAGACGATCATCTTGCGGAAGGTGCTGATCTGGTCGAGCCCGGCATTGGTGCGCGAGTCGGAAAGGAACACCAGGCCGGCGTTGAGCTTGATGGCGACGCAGTAGGTCATGGCGGATGCCCGGGGGCCCGTCGGCGGAAACACCCGATTATGCGCCGGCGCGCTATCCTCGGCGCCCTTGTCCGCCCGGCTCGCCTGTCGTGATCCTTCCGCCCTCAGCGCCCGCCACCGTCGCGCCGGCCATCGCTGCGCTGCTCGTCAACGCCTTCGTCTGGGGCGTATCCTGGTGGCCTTTCCGGTGGCTGGCCGAGCGCGGGCTGCATCCGCTGTGGGCCACCGCGACCATCTATCTGGCCGCGCTCGCGCTGATCATGCTGCGCCGACCCGCGGCGCTGGCGATCGTCTGGCGGCACCCGGCGCTGCTCGCGCTCGGCACGGCGGCGGGCATCAGCAACACCTGCTTCAACTGGGGGGTGAGCATCGGCGAGGTGGTGCGCGTGGTGCTGCTCTTCTACCTGATGCCGATCTGGGCGGTGGTGCTCGCCCGGGTGCTGCTGGGCGAAGCCTTGCGCGCAGCGGCACTCGGGCCGGTGCTGATGGCCGTCGCGGGAGCGGCGCTGGTGCTGTGGCAGCCCGGCCTGGGTGTGCCGATGCCGACCTCGCTCGGCGACTGGCTGGGTCTGGCCGGTGGCATGGGCTTCGCGCTCACCAACGTGCTGCTGCGTCGACAGGCGGCCGACGATGCCTGGGCGCGGGCGGCTGCGATGTTCGCCGGCGGTACGCTGATGCCCGCGGCCGTGGCGCTGGCGGCTCTCGCCATCGGCACCTCGGTGCCGCTGCCATCCCTGGCACCTGGCGCCTCAGGCCCGCTGCTGCTGATCGCCCTGGTCTTCGTGATCGCCAACCTCGCGCTGCAGTACGGCGCGGCGCGCCTGCCCACCCGCGTGACGGCGGTGGTGATGCTGAGCGAGGTGCTGTTCGCGGCGCTGTCCTCGGTCTGGATCGCCGATGAGCCGGTGACGGCCCGCCTGATCGCGGGTGCCGCGCTGATCGTGGGGGCGAGCCTGATGTCGGCGCTGCGGGCACGTTGAGCCGGGGGTGGCCGCGCACAACCGGGAGCGGGCAGCGGGCCCGCGCGGATCGGGCGCGCGTCAGGCGCCGTCGAGCAGATGTCCGATGTCGGCAGCCAGAGGGCCGGGCCCCTTGGCGTGCTTGACGAAGAGCCGCAGACGGCCCTGCGGGTCGAAGACATAGCTGCCCGCGGTATGGTCGATCGAGTAGCTGCCGGGGGTGTTCCCAGGCACCTTCTGGTAGAAGACCTTGAATTCCTTGGCGGTGCGGGCGATGGCCTCGGCGTCGCCGCGCAGACCGACAAAACGTGCATCGAAGGCCGGCACGTACTGGGCGAGCAGGGCCTGCGTATCGCGCTCGGGATCGACCGTCACGAACAGCACCTGGACCTTGTCCGAGCGCGGTCCGAGTTCGCGCAGGGCCTGAGCCATCTCGGCCAGGGTGGTCGGACAGACGTCGGGGCACTGCGTGAAGCCGAAGAACACCACGACCACCTTGCCGCGATAGTCGGCCAGCGTACGCGCCTGCCCGAGGTGATCGGTAAGGGCGAAGTCGCGGCCGAAGTTCGCGCCGGTGACGTCGACCGCCGAGAAGGCAACCGGGCCCCGTCGGCAACCGGTGGCCAGCGGCACCGACGCGGCCACACCCAGCCACGCGAGCACACGACGGCGGGGTACGGAAACGCGGCGAAGGCCTCGCGGCAGCGGTATCGACACCCTCAGAAACGCAGGTAGTGATCGACGAGCAACGCGCCGAAGAGCGCGGCAAGGTAGGAGATCGAGTAGCCGAAGGTGCGCCGGGCCAGGCGGTCGGAGTAGTGGCGCCACAGCCCCCAGGCGAGAGCGAGGAAGTAGCCGCCCAGGCCCAGCGCGCTGACCAGGTAGATCCAGCCGCTCATGCCGATCAGGAAGGGCATCACCGACACCGCAAGCAGCAGCACCGTGTAGAGCAGGATGTTCAGCCGGGTGAACTCCGGGCCGTGGGTGACCGGCAGCATCGGCAGGCCCGACTTGCGGTAGTCCTCGATGCGGTAGAGCGCGAGCGCCCAGAAATGGGGCGGTGTCCAGACGAAGATGATCAGAAACAGCACCAGCGCCGGCGCGGTGATTTCGTTGGCGACCGCGGTCCAGCCGAGCAGGGGCGGCATGGCGCCGGAGGCACCGCCGATGACGATGTTCTGCGGCGTGGCCGGCTTCAGGATCACGGTGTAGACCACCGCATAGCCGACGAAGGTGGCCAGCGTGAGCCACATGGTCAGGGGATTGACGAAGACATGCAGCAGCCAGGCGCCCAGGCCGCCAAGCACGCCGGCGAAGATCAGCGTGCCCGAGGCACTGACGCCGCCGCGCGCCAGCGGACGGGCACGGGTGCGGGCCATGCGGGCATCGATGCTGCGCTCGATCAGGCAATTGAACGCGAAGCCCGAACCGGCGAGCAGCGAGATGCCCGCCAGCCCGGCGAGCAGGATCGGCCACGGCACGAGTCGCTCGGAGGCGAGCAGCATGCCGATCAGCGCGCAGAACGCGGTGAGCATGACGATACGCGGCTTGGTCAGCTCGTAGTAGTCACGGGCGACCTGGCGCAGATCGAGCGGAGTGGAAGGCTGGGCGTGCATCCGGCGCGGCGGTTGGGCGGGTGCGGGGCAGGCGGTGACCGGGAGGAAGGGCTCGGCTCAGACGAGCGGCGATGCCTGCCTGGACCGGAAGTTTAGCACCACGGTCAGGCCGAGCAGCAGCGCGGCGCCGCCATTGTGGGCCACGGCCACCGGCAGGGGCAGGCTGAAGGCGACATTGGCCAGACCGAGGCTCCACTGGACGGCCAGCATGCCGAGCAGCAGCGCGCCGAGCCCGCGGACGCCCGGCGAGCGCCATGCTCGCCAGCCAGCCCACCCCACCACCAGCGCCACCATCACCGCGCCGATGCGGTGCGTGAGGTGAATGGCGGTCAGGGCCTGCATCGGCAGGAACTCGCCATCGCCGGTACGACCGAGCTCGCGAACGACATGGAAGCCATCGGCGAAGTTGACCTGCGGCCACCAGCGCCCCTGGCAGGTGGGCAGGTCGGTGCAGGCGAGAGCGGCATAGTTGGTGCTCACCCACCCACCGAGCGCGATCTGGACGGCCACCGCGATCAGCGCCAGCAAGGCGGGCAGCCGCAGCGCCGCCACCGGCTCGGGATCGATGTAGGACGGTACCGGACGCTGACGCAGCCACAGCCAGATCAGCAGACTGAAGACCAGCATCCCGCCGATCAGGTGCCCGGTGACGATCGCGGGCTTGAGGAGCAGCGTGACGGTCCACTTGCCGAACAGCCCCTGGAGGATCACCACGGCGAGCAGCAGCAGCGCCGGCAGCGGTGACTGGCGCAGCTCCCGGCGCCGCCAGACGCTGTAGGCGGCGACCGCGAGCACGATCGCCCCGAGCAGGATCGCGACATAGCGGTGCAGCATTTCGCGCCAGGCCTTGCCCATCGACACCGGCCCATGCTCGCCCCCCTGTTCGGCCACGGCGGCCGCGATCTTGTCGGCGGCCCGCGTGGGGGTCACATGGCCGTAGCAGCCGGGCCAGTCGGGACAGCCGAGCCCGGCATCGGTGAGACGTACCCAGGCCCCCATCATGATCAGGCACAGCGTGAGCACGATACTGAAGCCGAGCACACGCCGCAGCAGGCGGCGGGCAGGGTGATGAGCGAGGGATCGATCCATGATGGGCAATGGCGGGTTCAGCCGACGCGCGATGCGCGCAGCAGCTTGGCGAGATCCTTCTTCATCCGGTTGGGATCGGGCTCGGTGGGGTAGCGCATCATCAGATTGCCGAGGGGATCGACGATGAGGATGCCCGGCGCGGTGGCGCCGGCTGCCTGCCGCAGGCGCTCGAGGCTCTCGCGGTCGGTGGCAACCACCTGCAGGCCTTCATGCTCGGTGAGCACCGCAGGCGGCGGCGGCGAACCGGCGACCAGCAGGGCGCGTTCGACCCGATCGCGATCCTTGCCGGTGGTCAGCCGCACCTGCCGCATGACCACCAGGCGCTGCTCGCAGGCGGCATCGCAGCCTTCGTCGGCGAGCGTGATCAGCAGCCACTTGCCGCGCATCGCGGCCAGCCCGGGGTCGGGGGCGGCGCCGGTGGCAGCCAGGGCCAGGCTTGCCAGGCTTCGCTGCGGTTCGATCAGCTCGCCATAGTTGGTCCGACCATCCGGCTTGATGACGTAATAGGTGAAGTAGCTCGCGATCACCGGCGCCGCGCAGACGGCGAGGATCGCGAGCAGCTTGATGCGGTTACGCCGCCGCTGGGCGTCATCGAGGGTCGGGGCGGGCATGACGGGATCGCATGAAACTCAGGTAGAGGGTGACAGCCAGGGCGGCGGCGGCCATCAGGAACCACTGCAGCGCATAGCCGCGATGCTTGTCGACATCGCTGCCAGCTACCCGCCAGATCCGCACGAGACCGTCGTCGATATCACCGGGATCCTGACGCAGCACCGCGTCGGCCACGGCAAGCCCCGACCACGCGCGGTAGACCACCGGATCGTAGTTCTGCCACAACCGGTCGCCGGCACCTGGCGGCTGCGACTGGCGCAACTCGAGCGATCGCGCAAGCCGCGCCTCGAGCACGCCGGCGAGCTCGATCGGCCCGCCAGGCGTGGGGATGTCCGGCAACCGTGCACGGTCGCGGAGATCCCGAGGCACCCACCCGCGCAGCACCACCAGCGTCACCGCCGAGTTCTCGATTCTAACCGGCGTCAACACGTGAAAGCCGGCTACCCCCTGATGCGTGCGGTTGTCGATGAACACCGTCGCCTCGGGGACGAAGCTTCCACGCACTCGCACGAGTCGTCCGGGAAGTTCGTCAAAGGACGCCCCGGGCAGGAGGCGAAGCGGGGGGGCAGCCCGAGCGGCATCGGCCTGCGCCTGCAGGGCCGCCTTCTCGGCCGCTCGGCGCAACTGCCATTGTCCGAGCGATGCGGTGATCAGGGTGACCGCCGCCATGCCGGCCACCGCCAGCAGTCGCGACCAGGAAGCGCGACGGACAGGTCTAGAATGCGCATTCATGAAGATCTTCGTCGTCATCGGCTTCGTGCTGATCATCGGAAGCCTTGCCTCGGCCATGGTCTTCCTGATCCGCGACCGCGGCCGCACCCGCAATGTGGCGCGCGCACTCGGCTTCCGGGTGGGATTCTCGGTCCTCCTGTTCCTGCTGATCCTGTTGGCCCATGCGATGGGCTGGATTCAGAGTACCGGGGTACCGGTGCGCGTGGGTGGCTGAGGCGCCGAGACGACAAGGGGCTGCCCGCGGCAGCCCCTGAGCATGTCGGCCGACCCGCCCGGGTCGGCCATGGCGTCGGGCCTCAGAGCCAGTACACGATCACGTAGAGGCCGAGCCAGACCACGTCGACGAAGTGCCAGTACCAGGCAGCCGCCTCGAAGGCGAAATGGTTCTCGGCGCTGAAATGCCCGTTCAGGATCCTGAACAGCACCACGGTGAGCATGATCGCGCCCACGCACACATGGAAGCCGTGGAAGCCGGTCAGCATGAAGAAGGTGGAGCCGAAAATGCCCGAGGAAAGCTTCAGGTTGAGATCCTGATAGGCATGCATGTACTCGTAGGCCTGCAGCACCAGGAAGATGGCGCCCAGCAGGACCGTGGCCAGCAGCCAGAACTTCAGCTTGCCGCGATCGTTGTCCTTGAGCGCATGGTGCGCGATGGTCAGGGTGACCCCTGACGCCAGCAGCAGCGCGGTGTTGATCGTGGGGATCGGCCACGGGCCGATGGTCTGGAAGGCCTCGACCACACCCGCCGGCCCGAGGTTGGGCCAGGCCGCCGTGAAGCCCGGCCACAGCACCGCCTTGTGATCGAGATCGCCAAGCCAGGGCATCGTGATGACCCGGGCGTAGAACAGCGCGCCGAAGAAGGCGCCGAAGAACATCACCTCGGAGAAGATGAACCAGCCCATGCTCCAGCGAAAGGAGACATCGACCCGTTCGTTGTAGAGACCGCCCTCGGATTCGCGCGCCACGGCGGCGAACCAGCCGAACATCATGTAGATGAGGATGGCAAAGCCGATCGCGAGAAGCCAGGGGCCATAGGCGGCGCCATTCACCCAGCCAGCGGCACCGAAGCCTGCCGAAAGCAGCGCGACGGATCCCACCGCAGGCCACTGCGACGGGCTGGGAACGAAATAGTACGGTGCAGCACCGTGCGCGCTTGCGCTCATGGGGTTTCTCCGTGGGGAACGATCCGGGGATTCGGGAACATCATCGGCTGACCATCCGGACGACGAGGACCAGACTGAGGACGAAGACCGCCGCCATCGCAACACCGGCCACGATGACGTGCAGCGGCTTGAGATGACGCAGGTCATCCTGATGGGCCCGGCTGCCGCGCACACCGAAGAAGGAGGCAGCCACCGCTTTCAGGGTGCGGGCGATCGAGGGCGCACCGGAGGGAGTCTGGACCATCAGGAGCCCCGCGCAGCCGGCGCGGCCTCGGTGGTCGGCGCAGGAACCGCCGACGAACCTGGCGCTGCGCCCTGCCCCGCCACCTCGAAGAAGGTGTAGGACAGGGTGATGGTGCCCACATCCGCGGGCAACTTCGGGTCGACGACGAACACCACCGGGAATTCCCGGGTCTCGTTCGGTTGCAGGGTCTGCTGACGGAAACAGAAGCACTCGAGCTTGCGAAAGAATTTGCCCGAACCGTCGGGCGCATAGCTCGGGATGGCCTGCCCGGCGGTCACACGCGGCACGCTGCTTCGCAGCTCGTAGACCACCGTCGCGAGTTCGCCGGGATGAACGGTGATCGAGGCCACCTTGGGCCTGAATTCCCAGACGCCGCGGCTGTTGGCATCGAGCTCGACCACGATGCGCCGCGAGGTGTCGACCTGGGTGTTGCGGGCAAACTCCGCCGCTCCCTGATCCTTGGGCGTCACCAGGCCGATGCCGGTGACCTCGCAGATCACGCGATAGATGGGGATCATCGCGTAGCCGAAACCGAACATCGCGATCGCGATGACCAGCAGCTTGGCCGACAGGTGCCAGTTGGCGATGCGAAGGTTCACGGCCCGAACAACAGTCGGTTGGCAATGACCCCCGCGAAGAACACGGCCGCCACCGACAGCAGGATCAGCGCAGTGCGCAGGTTGCTCTTGCGATCGGCCATGGTGGCGGGGACGTGATCAGCGCGGGTCGGACGGCAGCGCGGCGGCAGCGCTTACTTGACGACCGGCGGGGTCTCGAAGGTGTGGAAGGGCGCGGGGCTCGGCACCGTCCACTCCAGACCCTCGGCACCTTCCCAGGGCTTGTCGGCCGCTTTCTCGCCACCCTGGATGCACTTGATCACCACCCACAGGAAGACCAGCTGCGACAGGCCGAAGCCGAAGGCACCCACGGTGACCAGCGCATTGAAATCGGCGAACTGCATCGGGTAGTCGGCGTAGCGGCGGGGCATGCCGGCCAGGCCGAGGAAGTGCATCGGGAAGAAGGTGATGTTGAAGGTGATCAGGCTGAGCCAGAAGTGCCACTTGGCCAGCGGCTCGTCGTACATGTGGCCGGTCCACTTGGGCAGCCAGTAGTAGGTGCCGGCGAAGAGCGCGAACAGCGAGCCCGCGACCAGCACATAGTGGAAGTGCGCCACCACGTAATAGGTATCGTGCAGCGCGATGTCGAGCGGCGCAACCGACAGGATGATGCCGGTGAGACCGCCCATCGTGAACACGAAGATGAAGCCGATGGCGAACAGCATCGGCGTCTCGAAGGTCATGGAGCCGCGCCACATCGTGGCCACCCAGTTGAAGATCTTCACGCCCGTGGGCACGGCGATCAGCATGGTGGCGTACATGAAGAACAGCTGCCCGGTCACCGGCATGCCGGTGGTGAACATGTGGTGCGCCCAGACCACGAAGGACAGGATGGCGATCGAGGCGGTCGCGTAGACCATCGAGCTGTAGCCGAACAGACGCTTGCGGGCGAAGGCCGGGATGATCTCGGACACGATCCCGAAGGCCGGCAGGATCATGATGTAGACCTCGGGGTGGCCGAAGAACCAGAAGATGTGCTGGTACATCACCGGATCGCCGCCGCCGGCCGCGTTGAAGAAGCTGGTGCCGAAGTGGCGGTCGGTGAGCACCATCGTGATGGCGCCCGCGAGCACCGGCATCACGGCGATCAGCAGGTAGGCGGTGATCAGCCAGGTCCAGACGAAGAGCGGCATCTTCATCAGGGTCATGCCGGGCGCGCGCATGTTCAGGATCGTGGTCACGATGTTGATCGAGCCCATGATCGAGCTGGCACCCATGATGTGCATCGCGAAGATGCCGAGGTCCATGCCCGGACCCATCTGGACCGACAGCGGCGCGTAGAGCGTCCAGCCCGCGGCCGTGGCGCCGCCCGGCACGAAGTAGGACACGATCAGCAGCAGCGCCGCCGGCGGCAGCAGCCAGAAGCTGAAGTTGTTCATCCGCGCGAACGCCATGTCGGAGGCGCCGATCATCAGCGGGATCTGCCAGTTCGCGAAGCCCACGAAGGCCGGCATGATCGCGCCGAACACCATGATCAGCCCGTGCATCGTCGTGAGCTGATTGAAGAACTCGGGATTGACGATCTGCAGGCCGGGCTGGAAGAGCTCGGTGCGCAGCAACAGGGCGTTGATGCCGCCCACGATGAACATCGTGAACGAGAACCACAGGTACATCGTGCCGATGTCCTTGTGGTTGGTCGCGTACAACCAGCGCCGCCATCCGTGGGGATGATCGTGCGCGTGGTCGTGGTCCTGGTGATTGTCGAGCACTGCGCTCATGATTCGGCTCCTGACGAAACTCGGTAGGAAGATGGCGGCCGGCGCCGGGGGCGCGCCGGCGGGCGCTCGATTACTTGCCGCGGGCGGCCAGGACCTCGCGGGGCTGCACGATGGGATCCTCGGGCTTGTTGCCCCAGGCGTTCCGGGTGTAGGTGATCACGGCCGCGAGCTCGGTGTCGGAGAGCTGCTTGTAGGAGGCCATCGCGGTACCCGCCTTGCCCTTGAGCAGCAGCTCGATCTGCGCATCCTGGGGGCCGAGCACCAGCTTGGAGCCCTCGAGCGCCGGGAAGGCGCCGGGCATGCCCTTGCCGGTAGCCTGGTGACAGGCCACGCAGTTGGCGGCGTAGACCTTCTCGCCGCGCGCCTGCAGATCGGCCACCTGCCATTCCTTGCTGGGGTCGTCCTGGGCGGCAAGCATGGCCTTCTTGGTGGCCGCGACCCACTTCCGGTAGTCCTCCTCGGACTTCACCTCGACCACGATCGGCATGAAGGCGTGGTCCTTGCCGCAGAGCTCGGCGCACTGACCGCGGAAGGTGCCCACCTTCTCGGCACGGAACCAGGTGTCCCGCACGAAGCCCGGAATGGCATCCTGCTTGACGCCGAAGGCAGGCACCATCCAGGCATGGATGACGTCGTTGGCGGTGGTGATGACCCGGATCTTCTTGCCGACCGGGACCACCAGCGGATTGTCGACTTCCATCAGGTAGGTGGGATTGGCTTCACGCTTGGCGCGGGCATCGGGATAGTTCCTGTCCTCGATCTGCTCGCGCGGCGTGGCCAGCGTGGAGAGCATGCTGATGCCCTCGCCCTCGCCCTTGAGGTAGTCGTAGCCCCACTTCCACTGATAGCCGGTGGCCTTCACCGTGATGTCGGCGTTGGAGGTGTCTTTCTGGGCAACCACCTCGCCGGTGGCCACGATGCCCAGCGCCACGACGATGATGAAGGGCACCACCGTCCAGGCGATCTCGACCGAGGTGCTCTCGTGGAAGTCGGCCGGCTTGGCCCCCTTCGACTTGCGGTGCGCGTAGATGGAATAGAACATCACCGCGAAGACCGCGACGAAGATGATCACGCACACCCACATCAGCACGTTGTGAAGGTAGTGCTGGCCGCGGGCGATCGCCGTGACCGGATCGGCGATGTTGAGCTGGTTCACCCGGGGGCCGCCCGGCATGTCGGATACCGCCAGCGCGAGTGCCGACAGCCCGGCCAGGCCGGCACCCATCGCCCATCGACCGATTTTCCTGAGGTTCATGCGTTCACCCGTGCGTCGTGCCATGTCGTTGTGCGTTTGCATCAGCCCACCGCGCCACCGAGGCACGCAATTCACGTGCCAGCCGGGTGCGCTCGCCGTCGGGCACATAGCGCCCCACGGCCACCTCCTTGCCTGCTGCCACGAGCCGGATCAGCTCGCGGCGGCTACCACCGTACTGCACCCGGAGCCAGGGCGCCGGGCACTCGAGGCGCGCAAGCGCGCCACCGTGCACGCGCTCGACCAGCACGCTGCCGCCCTGCAGCACGATACGCTCGTAGTCGCCGGCATGCCGCGCATGAACCACGAAGGCGATCGCCAGCGCCAGCAGCTCGAGCCCCGCGAACGGCACCACAAGCCAGGCACCCTGCGCTGCGAAGACGACCGCGATCAGGATCGTGACGAGCCCGATCGCCGAGAAGCCAAGCGCCAGCTGGGCAGGCGACAGCGCGCAGTTGCGCCGCAGAAGCCATTGCTGCGAACCGGCTTCCGCCTGATGAATCCAGCGATACGGCATGGGGATCGCGAGCATGGCAGCCCGCGCCGGCGAATCCGCCGCGGCCGCTGCCCAGAACGACCCGATTATACGGAGGCCCCCGATAGGCGCCAAATGAGCCGGCCCGCCGCCCGCGTCGCTGGCAAGGGTTTCGGACGTCGAGACCGGCGGGAAGCAGGCGCGGCAGGCCGGTCGATCGTCGCGACCGACCGGTCGGGCGGGTCGATCGATCCGCCTGGTCACGGCGCGCCCGTCGTCGGGCGGGGCACGAAGCGCAGGTGCGCCAGCCCCGCCGGCAGGCGCTTGGGCGACGGGCACCAGGCGTGACCCTGGATGATCTCGAGGCCCACCGGAATCAGGCCGTCGCTACCGCGCGAGGCGGCCAGCCGGGCAAGCGCCGTCTCGCGAGCCCGGCGACCGGCCAGACCGCGGGCACGATCGGCGCGGGGGTTGCCGCCGAGGGCCGCCCGCAGCTCGGCGATCAGGTCCAGCGGCTCGCGGTAGCCGAGCGTGATCCGCTCGGCGTCCATCACCGGCTCGGCGAAACCTGCGCCGACCAGCGCGTCACCGACGTCATGCATGTCGGGAAAGCGGACGATGCCGGGCCAGGCGCCCGGCAGCTCGCGCAGCGTGTCCACGCCGAAGGCCGAGAACATCAGCAGGCCGCCCGGGCGCAGCACGCGATACCACTCGGCGAGCACCGCCGACGGGTCGTGGAACTGGTGCCACGCCAGATTGGACCAGAGCAGGTCGATGCTGGCTGCGGGCAAGGGCAAGCGGTGGGTATCGGCCACCACGGGCAGCGGCCGACCGGGCGGCGGCGTCGCACCGCCGCGCAGCCGGGTACCGGTCCGGGCCAGCCAGGCCCCTGCGCGCGCCGCCAGCCCGCGGGCCGCGAGACCTGACAGCGGGCGCAGCGCCCCGGGTGCCAGGTCGACCGCGAGACAGAGCGCCGTGGGCCAGCGAGCAGCCAGCGCGCGGCTGCCTGCGCCTCGTCCGCAGCCGACGTCGAGGATGCACGCAGGTTCGAGCCGGATCAGGTCGAGCCGCTCGATCATGCGCCGCTCGATCTCGCGCGCGATGAAATCGCGCTCGATCGGCATGCGCGCCCGGCGCTCGGCCTGGCGACGCACCGCCTTCGGATCTAGGACACAGGGCTCGGGCATCGGCGCGCAGTATAGGCGGCTCGACGCTATGCTCGGGACATGACCGCCCCACCCGTCAGCCGAGCCGGCGCAACCCTGGCCGGGCGCCTGGGCAACGCCCTCGCCGCCTGCCTCGACCCCTGGTTGCCGCGTGCCTGCGCGCTCTGCGAGGGGGTGCTGCGCCAGCCGGACGCGGGGCTGTGCCGGCACTGCCGACTCGCGCTTCCCGGGCGTCTGCGACCGCGTTGCGCCCGCTGCGGGCTGGGCCTCCCGCCCGGGGCAACCCCCGTACCCCCCGACCACGCCATACCCGCGCCAAGCGCCTGCCCGGCCTGCCAGGACCGCAGCCTGGCTTACGACGCCGTCTGCGTGCTCGCCGACTACGCGCCGCCGCTCGACCGTCTGGTCGGCGCCCTGAAATTCCGCGGCGACATGGCCCTGGCGGGCGCGCTCGGGCGGGAACTCGCACCGCGGCTGCGTCGACTGACGATCCCGCCGCCGCTGCTGGTGCCGGTGCCGTTGTCCGACGAGCGCCTGCGCGAGCGCGGCTACGATCAGGCGCAAGGCATCGCGCGCGCCCTCGGTCGGGCCGCGGCACTGCCGGTGCGCGCGGCGCTGCGCCGCACCCGCGCCACGCTCGCGCAAAGCAGCCTGCCGCTGGCGCGGCGGCAGGCGAACCTGCGCGATGCCTTCGCGCTGACTCCCGGCGGCCCGGCACTGCCGCCGCATGTGGGTCTCGTCGACGACGTGATGACCACCGGCGCCACGCTCGATGCCGCGGCCCGGGTCCTGCGCGAGGCCGGTGCCGCGCGCATCACCGTGGTCGTGGCCGCCCGCACGCCCTGACCGCTTCCGTACCGCCATGCTCCACGTCGTTCTCGTCCACCCGCAGATACCGCCCAACACCGGCAACGTGATCCGGCTGTGCGCCAACACCGGGGCACGGCTGCATCTGGTCCAGCCGATGGGCTTTCCGATCGACCATGCCCGGATGCGCCGCGCCGGCCTCGACTATCACGAGTTCGCCAGCGTCACGGTGCATCCCGACTGGTCGCACCTGCGGGCGGCCAGCGCCGGGGGCCGGCGATTCGCCCTCACGACCCGCGCCCGCCGGCGCCCGGACCAGGTGGTCTTCGCCCGCGACGACTGGCTGGTCTTCGGCAGCGAGACCGAGGGACTGCCCGACGCGGTGCTGGCGGAATTCGAGGACGATTGCCGCCTGCGCCTGCCGATGCGTCCGGGCAACCGCAGCCTGAATCTGTCGAACGCGGTGGCCGTGACGGTGTTCGAGGCCTGGCGCCAGTTCGGCTACGAAGGCATGGCACCCTGATCAGGGCGCGAGCGCCTCGAGGGCGCCCGCCAGCGTGTCGGCAACCCGCAGGCTGGCAAGATCGGCCTCGCGCACGAAGCCATGACCGACCATCGCGTGCATGGCCGCGAGCAGCGGCTGCCAGTAGCCCTCCTGATCGAACAGCACCGATCGCTTGCCGTGATAGCCGATCTGGGCGAGCGTGAGGACCTCGAAGAATTCATCGAGCGTGCCCAGCCCGCCGGGCAGCGTGAGGAAGGCGTCGGCGAGCTCGATCATGCGGGTCTTGCGCTGGGCCATGTCCTCGACCACCTCGAGCCGGGCGAGGCCGCGGTGGGCGAGCTCGCGCTCGAGCAGCTTGTGCGGAATCACCCCCACCGCCGCGCCGCCGCCGGCGAGTGCGCCATCGGCCAGCGCGCCCATCAGACCGACGTTGCCGCCGCCGTAGACCAGGGTCCAGCCGCGCGCACCGAGCGCACGGCCGAGCTCGAAAGCGGCATTGACCCAGCGTGGATCGTTGCCGCTCTTGGCGCCGCAGAAGACACCCACGTGCCAGGAACCCGGCGCCGGCGCACTCATCGATCGGACTCCCGGCGCGGTTCTCGCGCGAGCAGGGCAAGGACGGCCTCTCGGGGCTGCAGACGGCCCGCGAGCACTGCGGCCACCGCCGTGGCGATCGGCACGTCAACCCCGAGATCGGCGGCCTGGCGCACCAGCACCTCGGTGCAGGGCACGCCCTCGGCCACGTGCCCGAGACCCTCGAGGACCCTGCCGAGCGGCTGGCCGGCGGCGAGCCCGAGACCCACGCGCCGGTTGCGAGACAGGTCGCCCGTGCAGGTGAGCACCAGATCGCCGAGACCGGTGAGCCCCATGAAGGTCTCGGCATGGGCGCCACGCGCCACGCCGAAGCGCGCGATCTCGGCGAGTCCGCGGGTGATCAGGGCCGCGCGCGCATTGTGACCGAGCGCCAGACCATCGGCGATACCCGCGGCGATCGCCATCACATTCTTGAGGGCCCCGCCCACCTCGACGCCGATGATGTCGTCGGAGCGGTAGATCCGTGCCGCGCCATGATGCAGCGCCCGGACCGCCGCCAGGCAGGCGCGCTCCTGGGGACCGGCGGCAACGAGCGCCACCGGCAGCCCGGCGGCCACTTCCTGGGCGAAACTCGGCCCGGAGATCGCCGCGCCCGCGATCTCGGGCCAGACCCGGGCGGCGATTTCATGCGGCAGACAGCCGCTGCCGCTTTCCAGGCCCTTGCAAAGCCACGCGAGCGCGATCGCATCCAGGCGACCGCAAGCCACCTCGCGCACCGCGACAAGGGTGCCGCGCAGTGCCGCGACCGGCGTGCCGACCACCAGCAACGCATGCTCGGGCGCGGCCTCGGCCAGCCAGTCGACCAGAGCGGGAAGCGACTCGCCCACCTGAAGCTGCGCGGGCAGGCTCGCCCCCGGAAGGTAGCGGGCGTTGACCCGCTGAGCGGCGATGCGGGCGGCCAGCGCCGGGTCGCGGACATGCAGCCAGACCGCGTGGCGGCGCGCCGCATGAATCGCGGCGGCGGTTCCCCAGGCGCCGGCACCGATCACCGCGACGCGCAGGGCGGCTCCGCTCACGGCCTCTCAGACTCCCCAGATGTCGGATGCGCGGACCCATCCGCTCGCGCCGTTGCGGTGTCGCACCCGCAACCAGCCGGAAATCGCGACCGGATCGAGCAGCTCGAGACCAACCCCGCGCTCGACGACGAACAGCACCTCGGCGCCTTCCTGACCGGCGCTGCGCACTGGCGCCTGAGCGCGCGCCACCACCGTGCGCTGCGCGACCAGTTCACCGCGATCGATCCAGGCGATGTCGCCCGAGGCATCGCGCACCTTCACCCAGGGCGTCACGGTGGAGAGCACCTCGAGAGGCGTGCCCCGCGGCGCGAGCCAGAGCCGACGAGCCTGCGCCGACGGACCGTCGTAGAGCACCGCGACCGCCACGCCCACCGACCGGAATTCGGCGGCTGCCGCCGGGGACAGGCTCGCGGCCATCGCGAGGGCGAACCCGGCGGCGAGCCGAGCGGGGAGCCGTGCCCGAAGCATCATCGGGGGATGCGCCGCGCGCGGACCGATGCGCAGTCCGCCGTCTCAGCGGCCGCCGGGCAGGATGATGCCCGATGGGGCGGCCGCCTCGGCCTGCTGCTGCAGACGCTGCTGATAGAGCGCCTCGAAGTTGATCTCGGCCAGATGCATCGGCGGAAAGCCGGCGCGCTGGACGACATCGGCCACGTTGGCCCGCAGGTAGGGATAGACGATATTGGCGCAGACCACGTTGAGGATCAGCGGCAGCTGCTCCTCGGGCAGGTTGCGGATCTCGAAGATGCCGGCCTGCTTGGCCTCGATCAGGAACGCGACATTCTCGCCCGCCCGGGTGGTGACCGTGACCGTGACACTGGTCTCGTAGATGCCCTCGACCAGCGCCTGGGCACCGACATCGAGCTGGATCTCGACCGCCGGCTGCTGCGTGTCGAGAAAGATCTGGGGCGCGTTCGGGATCTCGAGGGAAAGATCCTTGAGGTAGATGCGCTGGATGCCGAAGGCCGGCTCCTGGCTCTGCTGGGCTGACATGGACATTCCTTGTGAGCGAGACGCCCGGCCCGGCGAGGCTCGGGAGACCGGCGCGCAAGCGCGCCGGGCCTGGATCAGCTGGCCAGCAGGGGGACCAGACCACCTGCCCGGTCGAGGGCGGCGAGATCGTCGAAGCCCCCGACATGGGTGTCGCCGATGTAGATCTGGGGCACGGTGCGGCGGCCGGTGCGCGACATCATCTCGTCGCGCAGCGCAGGATCGGCATCGATGCGGATCTTGTCGATGGACTCGACGCCGCGCTGCCGCAGCAGCTGCTCGGCGCGCACGCAGTACGGGCAGACGGCCGTGCTGTACATCGTGACTCGGGCGGTCATGGGAGCTCCGGTTGACGAGGCGAATGAAGGCGCCGGACAGGCCCTCAGGCCTGGGAGCGGGCCACCGGCAATCCCGCCTGACGCCAGGCCTGGATGCCGCCGGCCAGATTGAAGACCTGATCGCGCCCGGCCTTGCGCAGGATGCCGGCGGCGCTGGCCGACCGGGCGCCGGTGTTGCAGAACACCAGCACCGGCTTGCCCGCAGGCAGTTCACTGGCGCGCTCGGCGAGCTGGGCGAGCGGGATGTGCCGGGCGTTGGGCAGGTGCCCGGCGCTGTGTTCGGCCTGCTCGCGGATATCGAGAATGATGGCGCCGGTGTCGTTGATCAGGCGCGTGGCGCCCAGGGTATCGAGCGCCGGGCCGCCGGCCCGCCGTTGCACCGCGGGCCAGACGAGCATCGCGCCCGAGACGAACGCGATGACGATGAGCAGGATGTTTTCGGTGATGAAGTCCACGGTGCGGAGTATAAGCCAAGCACCCGCGGCGGCCCGGTATCCTTACGGCCACGCCGGGCTTGCCCACCCCTCATTCACGTCTGCGCCTTCCGATCACCCATGCCGCACACCCTCGTCCTGCTGCGCCACGGCGAAAGCCAGTGGAATCTCGAGAACCGCTTCACCGGATGGACCGATGTCGACCTGACGCCGGCAGGTCGCGAGGAGGCGCGCCGCGCCGGCGCGCTGCTGCGTGATCAGGGCTTCGACTTCGACATCGCCTACACCTCGGTGCTGCGGCGCGCGATCCGCACGCTCTGGGGGGTGCTCGACGAGATGGATCGCATGTGGCTGCCGGTCACCCATTCCTGGCGGCTCAACGAGCGCCACTATGGTGCGCTGCAGGGCCTGAACAAGGCCGAGACTGCGGCGCGATTCGGCGACGCCCAGGTGCTGGTGTGGCGACGCGCCTACGCGATCGCCCCCGACCCCCTGCCCGCCGGCGATCCTCGCGGCTCCGAGGATGACCCTCGCTATGCCGGCATCGATCCGGCGCAGATTCCGCGCACCGAGTGTCTGCGCGACACGGTCGCACGGGTGGTGCCCTACTGGGACAGCACCATCGCGCCGGCGATCCGCGCCGGCCGCCGCGTGCTGATCGCCGCGCACGGCAATTCACTGCGGGCGCTGGTCAAGCACCTCGACGGCATGTCCGAGGATGACATCGTCGCCATGAACATCCCGACCGCACGACCGCTGGTTTACCGGCTCGACGACGATCTGCGGCCGATCTCGCGCGACTACCTCGGCGACCAGGCCGAGATCGCCGCCGCGATGGCGGCGGTGGCCGCGCAGGGCAAGGCAAGACCCTGATCGGCCTTCGGTTGCGCCGGCGGCGCGCGGCGGTACTTTGCCCGCTTGCGCCAGACACCCCCGGTTTATACTTCCCCGGGCATTGCCATCGGCCCTCACCTCACGGGCGTACCCATGAACGGTAAAGTCAAGCAGGTCGGCCTGCTCGCGGTCGGCGCGATCGCCGGCGTGCTGGTCAGCATCGGCATCTCGGCCGTCGCCCAGCGCGACGCCCGCCCGCCGCTGCCGCTCGAAGAACTGCGCCAGTTCTCCGACGTCTTCGGCGCGATCAAGTCCAACTACGTCGAGCCGGTCGAAGACAAGAAGCTGATCACCGAGGCGATCAGCGGCATGCTCTCCGGACTCGACCCGCATTCCCAGTACCTCGACGCCGAGGCCTTTCGCGAGCTGCAGGTGGGCACGCAGGGCGAGTTCGGCGGGCTCGGCATCGAGGTCGGCACCGAAGACGGCTTCGTGCGGGTGGTCGCGCCCATCGAAGACACCCCCGCCTTCAAGGCCGGCATCAAGGCCGGCGACCTGATCATCAAGATCGACGAGAAGCCGACCAAGGGCATGGCCCTCAACGAGGCGGTCAAGCTGATGCGCGGCAAGCCGCGCACCCAGGTCACGCTCACGCTGTCGCGCAAGGGCGAACCACGCCCGATCGTCGTGCAGATCACCCGCGATGTCATCCGGGTGCAGTCGGTCAAGTCCAAGGCCCTCGAACCCGGCTACGGCTACGTGCGCATCACCCAGTTCCAGGAGCACACGGTCGAGAACATGGTGCGGGCCATCGAGAACCTGTACAAGCAGCAGGGCCCGCTCAAGGGCCTGGTGCTCGATCTGCGCAATGACCCCGGCGGCCTGCTGCATGGCGCGATCGGCGTCTCGGCGGCCTTCCTGCCGCCACGCACGCTGGTCACGAGCACCGACGGCCGCACCGACGATGCCCGCCGCCGCTACCTCGCCACCGCCGAGGACTACCTGCGCGGCGGTCGCGAGGACCATGTGGCGCGCCTGCCGCGCGAGGTCAAGACCGTGCCGATGGTGGTGCTGGTCAACGGCGGGTCGGCCTCGGCCTCCGAGATCGTCGCCGGCGCCCTGCAGGATCACAAGCGGGCGGTGGTGATGGGCACCCAGACCTTTGGGAAGGGTTCGGTCCAGTCGATCCTGCCGCTCACCAACAACACCGCCATCAAGCTCACCACCGCGCGCTACTACACACCCAGTGGCCGCTCGATCCAGGCCAAGGGCATCGCGCCCGACTTCCTCGTCGAGGAAACCCCCGAGGGCGAGACCAACCAGTTCCGGGTGCGCGAGGCCGATCTTTCCCGGCATCTGTCCAACGACAGGGAGGCCGAGGAGCGTCCTGCCGCGCCGCGGCCGGACGCTGCGGCGGTCGATCCGAAGCTGCGCGATCGCAAACCGGTGGAGTTCGGCTCCGCCGACGACCACCAGCTCGCCCAGGCCATGAACCACCTGAAGGGCCGACCGGTGGTGGTGTCGCGACCGCGTGACGCGGCCACGGCGGCCACACCGGCGGCCCCGGCCGCGGCGACGCCCTCGACCGCCCCGGCGGTTCCCGCCACGAAGTCGCCCTGATCGCGCCGGGCCGGGCGTGGACGACGGCCAGCTGCTTCGCTACAGCCGCCATCTGCTGCTCGAGGCGATCGGCATCGAGGCGCAGCAGCGGCTGCTCGGTGCCACGGTGCTGATCGTCGGCGCGGGCGGGCTGGGCTCGCCGGCGGCGATGTACCTCGCCGCTGCCGGCATCGGTCGCATCGTGCTCGCCGACGATGACACGGTCGACCTCACCAACCTGCAGCGCCAGATCCTGCATCGCCACGACGCCATCGGACGGCCCAAGGCCGAGTCAGGTCGCGATGCTCTGCTCGCGCTGAATCCCGGGATCGCCGTGGTCGCGCTTCCCGAACGGCTGACCGGCGACGCGCTGCGGCGGCAGGTCGCGACCAGCAGCGTGGTGCTCGACTGCAGCGACAACTTTGCCACCCGGCATGCGATCAACGCGGCCTGCGTGCGCGCCCGTGTGCCGCTGGTGTCGGGCGCCGCGATCGGCTTCTCGGGCCAGCTCGCGGTCTTCGATCCGCGTCGGCCCGACTCGCCCTGCTACGGCTGCCTGTTTCCGGCGCGCGAGGCGCCCGAGGAGGTCGCCTGCGCCACGATGGGCGTGTTTTCGCCGCTGACCGGCATCGTCGGCACCCTGCAGGCGGCCGAGGCGCTGAAGCTGGCCGGTGCCTTCGGCGAACCGCTGGTGGGTCGGCTGCTGATGATCGAGACCCTTGCGCTGCGCTTCAGCGAGCTGCGGCTGCCGCGCGATCCCGGCTGCGCGGTCTGTGGTCGACCGCACCCGCCGGGCGAGGGCTCATAGCGGCGGCGGGTGGCGCTGCACCCAGCCGGTGGCCTCGTCGTAGGCGTGGGCGAGCGCGAGCAGCCGACGATCATCGCCGGGCGCGCCGATCAGCTGCATGCCCATCGGCACCCCGCCGGGCCCGAAGCCGACCGGCACGCTGATCGCCGGGGCGCCGGCGAGCGTGGGGCCGATCACCACTTCCATCCAGCGGTGGTAGGTATCCATCGCACGCCCGCCCACGGTGGCCGGCCAGTGGACACCGACCGGAAACGGAAAGACCTGCGCGGTCGGCAGCACCAGCACGTCGTAGCGGCCAAACAGGCCGAGCAGATGCTGGTGCCAGGCGCTGCGCTCCTTCGAGGCCTGGTAGACCTGCAATGCCGAGACGTTGAGCGCCTGCTCGACTTCCCAGACCGCCTCGGGCTTCATCTGCGCGCGGCGAGCGGGATCGGCGTAGTCGTCCCAGCGGCCACCCGCGACCAGGCAGCTGCGCAGCGTGATCCACATCCGCCACAGCCGCGCCGGGTCGAAGCCGAGACGAGCGTCATCGTCGACCACGCAGCCCAGCCCTGCGAGTGCGCCGAGCGCCTCGCGACACAGCGGCAGGATGCCGTCATCGAAAGGCAGGTAGCCTTCGAAGTCGCCGAGCCAGCCCACGCGCAGGCCGTGGGCCGGCGCCTCGAGCGGTGCGGCGAAGACCGCCGGATCGGGGCCGCGCGACAGCGGCGCGCGGGGATCGGCGCCGGCCTGGGTGGCGAGCAGCCGGGCGAGGTCGGGCACGCTGCGCGCCATCGGTCCCTCGGTGCCGAGCTGTTCGATGAAGAGCTCGGGCGCCGGGTACTTGGGCACCAGCCCGGCCGACGGGCGCATGCCGAACACGTTGTTGAAGGCCGCCGGGTTGCGCAGGGAACCGCCCATGTCGCTGCCATCGGCCACCGGCAGCAGCCGCGCGGCCAGCGCGACCGCCGCGCCACCGCTGGAGCCACCGGCGCACCGGGTGCTGTCGTAGGGGTTGCGGGTGACGCCGTGCACCGGGTTGTAGGTCTGCGATCCCAGGCCGAACTCGGGCGTGTTGGTCTTGCCGATCAGGATGGCGCCGGCCGCGCGCATGCGCTCCACGATGAGCGCATCGACCGCCGGGCGGTTGTCGCGGTACAGCGGCGAGCCCATCGTGGTCGGCAGATCGCGGGTGGCGGCGAGATCCTTGATCGCCTGCGGCATGCCGTGCATCCAGCCCATCCAGCGGCCATCGGCCGCCAGGGCATCCATTTCGCGCGCCTGCGCGAGCAGAACCTCGGGATCGCGCATCGACACGATGGCGTTCAGCGAGGGATTGAGCCGTTCGAGACGTGCGAGGTAAGCCAGCATCACCTCGACGCAGGACACGCGCCGGGCGTGGATCTCGGCCGAGAGCGCGAGCGCGCCGAGCCGGGTGATGTCATCGCTCATGAAAGCTCCCAGAAGAGGGCGGCGGCGCGAGAAGACGCGCGGCAGGTTGTGGGCCGTCGGCTCAGGCGAGCAGCAGCGGGATCTGGCGCTCGGCCAGTTCGGTGGGCACCAGCCGGAAGCCGCTCTTGGCAAAGCGCAGCCAGCGGCCCTGCACGAAGGCCACGAGGATCGCGGCCCGCGCGGTAGCGTCGGTGTCGGCCGGCAGCCGCTGCTGCGCGACCGCGAGACGGAAGCACTGCCGCAGCGAGGCTTCGATGCGATCGGCGAGCTGGTTCACGCGCGCCTGCAGCCGCTCGTGCTCGTTGACCAGCGCATCGCCGACCAGCACCCGGGTCATGCCGGGATTCTTCTCCGCAAAGCCGAGCAGCATCACGATGATGTCATGGAGCTGGCGCAGCGCGTCTTCGTGGCGACTGCCGATCTGGTTGATCAGGCCGAAGACCGTGGCCTCGATGAATTCGATCAGACCCTCGAACATCTGGGCCTTGCTCGCGAAATGCCGGTAGAGAGCCGCCTCGGAGACCTGCAGGCGGCCGGCGAGGGCCGCGGTGGTGACCCGCTCGCCCCCGGGCTGCTGGAGCATCTCGGCGAGGGTCTGGAGGATCTGGAGGCGGCGCTCGCCGGGCTTCGGGCGGCTGCGGCGCGCCGGCTGCGGGGAACTGTCGGCGTTCATCGGAGACGGGCCGCGACCCGGGGCAGGGAGACGGCCGATTGTAGCTGCACGCCGACACGCCTCGCGACACCGGCCCGCGGCCGGTGTGCCGGATGCGCGACACCATGGGTGTGGGCGGCCACCAGCACCGTGCGCATGCCCACCGCCCGCGCGTCGGCGAGGTTGGCCACGGAGTCCTCGACCAGCACGCAGGATGCGGGCGACACGCGCAGCCGCGCGCAGATCATCCGCAGCATCCGGCGCGAGGGCTTCGGATGCCAGCGCCCCGCAAAACGCATGTCCTCGATGGTGACCAGCCCGTCGAGCAGGGGCGCAACGCCGAGCAGCCGCAGCACCGCGCTGGCGTAGGCGTAAGGTCCGTTGGTCACGACGATCTTGCGCCCCGGCAGCCGGCGCAGCGCGTCGCGCAGCGCGTGATCGCGGGCGACCAGCCGGTGCAGATCGGGAAAGGGGTGCGTCTCGCGCAGAAAGGCATGCGGGTCGATCGCATGGTGGCGGATCAGGCCCAGCAGCGTGGCGCCATAACGGCGCCAGTAGTGCAGCCGCAGCGCGCTCGCGCTCGCCTCGGGCAGGCCCAGGCGCTGCGCGACCCAGTCGGTCATCGCGGTATTGATGCGCGGAAAGACCTGGCTGCCGGCGTCGTGCAGCGTGTTGTCGAGGTCGAGCAGCCAGACCGGGGGGTGGCGGCGTGGCACCCTGGCGCAGCCCGCCCGCGACTCAGTGCGAGCGGATCATGGTGCCGACACCGAGATCGGTGAGGATCTCGAGCAGCACGCAGTGATCGACCCGACCGTCGACGATGTGGACCGAGTGCACGCCGCCCCGCGCGGCGTCGAGCGCCGACGAGATCTTGGGCAGCATGCCGCCGGAGATCGTGCCGTCGGCGAAGAGTTCGTCGATCTGACGGGCGCTAAGGCCGGTGATCAGGTTGCCCTTCTGGTCGAGCACGCCCGGGGTGTTGGTGAGCAGCACGAGCTTCTCGGCACGCAGCACCTCGGCGATCTTGCCGGCGACGACGTCGGCATTGATGTTGTAGGTCTCGCCATCGCGCCCCGACCCGATCGGCGCGATCACCGGGATGAAGCCGCTCGCGCCGAGGGTCTGGATCACGCCCGGATCGATCGACTCGATCTCGCCGACCTGGCCGATGTCGATGCGGTGCTCGGGGTCCTCGCGGGAGGCCAGCGTGAGACGGCGCGCGCGGATCAGGCCGCCATCCTGTCCGGTGAGGCCCACCGCCTTGCCGCCGGCGGTGTTGATCAGCTCGACGATCTCCTTGTTGACCTGACCGGCGAGCACCATCTCGACGATGTCCATGGTCTCGGCGTCGGTGACGCGCATGCCCTGGACGAACTCGCCCTTCTTGCCCACGCGCGACAGCAGCTGCTCGATCTGCGGGCCCCCGCCGTGCACCACCACCGGGTTCATGCCGACCAGCCGCAGCATGACGACATCCTCGGCGAAGCTGCGCTTGAGGGTCTCGTCGGTCATGGCGTTGCCGCCATACTTCACGACGATGGTCTTGCCGTGGAAGCGCCGGATGTAGGGCATGGCCTCGGCGAGGATCGCAACCTTCTGGGGCCCGGCGATGGCCGGCGCGGCGGAATTCGGGGCTGAGCTCATGGCGAAGCGGTTGGCGCGCGGGCCCTCGGATAAGATGCACGATTCTACGACAGGCCTGCGACGCCACCGTACCGCGCGCCCCCATGGCCGAGCCCTCCCCGCCCCCCGCCCGGGCCGACGACATCCACGACCTGGCCGCCGCGATCGATCGCGCGATCGCGGCCAAGACCATGCCAGCCGGCGCGCTCGCCGGGCTGGCAGCGCTCGCGCGCCGCATCGCGCTCATGCAGGGCACCGTGCGTCCGCAGGTCGAACGCACCGCACTGCTGGTGTTCGCGGCCGACCACGGCGTGGTCGCCGAGGGCGTGTCGGCCTACCCGGCCGAGGTCACCGCGCAGATGCTGGCCAACTTCGCGGCGGGCGGCGCGGCGGTCAATGTGTTCTGCCGTGCCAACGGGGTGGCCCTCGAGGTGATCGATGCCGGCGTGGCCCGGCCCACCGCCAACCTGGCGCGCGAGCCGGCGATGAGCCGCGCGCAGGCGCTCGCCGGCCTGGCCGCGGGTGCGCG
>Ga0315902_10002838_pt1 | contig 26478 bp, 22 predicted proteins | sample LakEriMetagenome_9_FD_203523 | JGI IMG/M metagenome (GOLD analysis project Ga0315902, IMG submission 203523) | Freshwater fungal communities from buoy surface, Lake Erie, Ohio, United States - Buoy 12 MA117 | ecosystem: Environmental > Aquatic > Freshwater > Lake > Lake biofilm | place: USA... | reverse complement strand
TTTTCGAAATCTGGCGCGGATGGCGCCGCGGGGTCATGCGGCACGGGATGAGTGTGCTGGCCTTGATCGTGGCGGGCGGGGTTGGATGGATTTTCGCCTGGATGACCGGATTTGCTTCCGACCGCGTCATTCCTCTGCCGTATCCGGGCGGACGCCTCATTTTCGGCCTCATTGCGGCCCTCGCCTTTTACTTTGCCGCCGTGGCTCTCTCGTCGCTGCTCTTCAAAAAGACTGCCCAGCAACCGGCCGGGATCGTGCGGTTGTTTTACGGAGCGGGTGGCGGGCTCTTCGGGCTTATTTTCGGTTTGCTCATTCTTTGGGGCGGTATTTCCATTTTTCGCACCATGGGAGCGGTGGCCGAGGCACGGCAGTCGGCCTTGGGCGACGAGCAGTTGGTGGCCATCAAAGAATCGCTCGAAGAGGGCACGACGGGAAGCCTCGTCGAGCAGGTCGACATCGTGCCGTCCAACATCTACGCGCTCATCACCAAATTGCTCCGCGTGACCCAATCGCCCGAGGCCACGGCGCGATTTTTCGCCGATCCGCAGACACAGCAGTTTCTCACCCAGCCGGAGATTATGGAGTTGCTCACCGATCCCGCGGTGGCCGGGGCGGCATCGGAAGGAAACTATTTTTCCCTCCTGACCAGCCCCAAACTGGCCGAGATTGCCTCCGATCCCGAGGTGCAGGAGATGTTCAAGACATTCGAACTGGAAAAAGCGCTCGACTATGCCCTGCAGGAATCGGCACCTTCGCCCGCTCCCACGCCATGAGTCAGCAATATATCGCCACCATCGGACTCGAAGTCCACGTGCAGCTGAAAACGCGCAGCAAAATGTTCTGCGCCTGCCCGGTGGAATACGGCGCCACGCCGAACACGCACACCTGTCCCACCTGCCTCGGTTTGCCCGGTGCGCTGCCGGTCATGAACGAGGAAGCGCTGAAGCTCACCATTCTCACCGGCCTCATGCTCGGGTGCAAAATTGCGGAGGTCTGCAAGTTCGACCGGAAGAGCTACTACTACCCGGACATGCCGAAAAACTACCAGATCTCGCAATATGACATGCCGCTCTGCCTCGGCGGTGGCGTGCCGCTGCACGATCTGGCCTATCCGAAAGACGCGCAGAAAACCATTGCGACGAAAGACAAGGTCATTCGCCTGACCCGCATTCATCTCGAGGAAGACGTGGCCAAAAGCTTCCACCTTGAAAATTCCTCCGGCATCGATTTCAACCGCGCGGGCACGCCGTTGATGGAGATTGTTTCCGAGGCCGACATCGCCGGTCCCGAGGAGGCCTTCGCCTACCTGACCTCGCTCAAGCAGCATCTTCTCTACGCCGGGGTTTCCGACGCCGACATGGAGAAGGGCCAGATGCGCTGCGACGTGAACGTGTCGGTGCGGCCCGTCGGCACGGAAAGATTCGGGACCAAGATCGAATTGAAGAATCTCAACACGATCAGCGGGGTGCGCCGCGCCTTGGCCTACGAAATCGACCGTCAGATCGGTATCGTCCGCAACGGCGGGACGCTGCAGCAGGAAACCCGCCGCTGGGATGATGATTTGGGCGAGACGCAGCTCATGCGCATCAAGGAATCGGCCCACGACTACCGTTACTTCCCAGACCCGGACCTCATGCCGGTCAAAACGGAAAAACTTCTCGCTGCAGCGAAGGAGTTGCTGCCCGAGTTGCCGGCCCAGAAACGCGCGCGCTACGAAAAGGATTTCGGGGTGAGCGAATACGATGCCGCCGTGCTGGCCGACAACCTAGAGCTGGGCGGCTACTTCGAGCAGGCCGCCTCTGGCTCCCCGCGCGGCAAGCAGATTGCCAACTGGATCCTCAACGACCTGCAGAGCGCGCTTTCTTCCGCGGACAAAACCCTTGCCGATTGCCCAATCCAACCCGCGCAGCTCGACGCGCTCGTCGCCTTGGTGGCGGGCGGACAGATCAACGGCAAGCAGGCTAAGGAAGTCTTCGTCGACATGTTCGCCACGGGGCGCGATCCGTCCGTCATTGTCGAAGAGAAGGGCCTCAAGCAGGAAAGTGATGCCGGTGCGATCGGCGCGCTTTGCGATGAAGTGATCGCGGCCAACCCGCAGTCCGTGGCGGACTACAAAGCCGGCAAGGGCGCCGCGCTGAACTTCCTCAAGGGGCAGGTGATGAAACTTTCGAAGGGGAAGGCCAACCCGGCGATGGTGGGAGACCTTCTTGCGGAGAAGTTGGGCTGAGTGTTTTTAACAAAAGGTAACGAAGGAAACGAAGAGGGGGGGGCGACAGATGCAGACTAGGTGGATCGCGCCGTCCCGGCGCGATTTGTGATCTAGGAAATCGCGATGGGACATCGCGATCCACCTTGAGTTGGTATTCAGACTGCAGCCAAAATCCGCCCTATGGGTTTTTGCGGACGGGGGTTTGTCGGATTAGGATTGTTCCTCATTGTTTGCGGGGTGGTGGGATATTTGTCCAATCCGGCGGGGGCGAAGACGGCGCTGATTTCGGGTGGGGCCTTCGGGGGACTCTCCGCGGTCTGGGGTGTGCTCATGCTGAAGGGTTTTGTCTGGGCCAAGACTGCGGCTTGGGCCAGCACGATCGTTCTCATGGCCGCGTTTGCGTGGCGATCGGCGGCCGGATGGATGGCCTACGCCGAGGGACAGCCCAAACTGTTTGCCGCGTCCTTGATCACAACGATGCTTGCCGCCTCGCTTGCTTCCTTGCTTGTGCTCTGGCGCGGAAGGTCCTGATCAGTCCTCGTCCCCTCCGTCATCCTTGCCGGCGGCGCGGCGCCACTCGCGCAGGGCTTTGCGTGCATCGGAATCGGAGCCGCTCATCTCGGACCGGCCATCCTTGGTGATGAGATTGCCTTGGTCGTCGATGATGATGAGCGAGGGGATTCCGCGGATGCCGTATTTGGCCCCGAGTTCCTGACGCAGCGGGGAATCGAAAGGAATGGCCGGCCATTCCATGTCATATTCTTTCATGTAGGCTTGTTGGTCTTCGGCGCTGCGGTCGCTGCTCACGAAAACAACCTCGAATTTGTCGTCGTTGCGGTCGCGAAACTCGACCAATTGTGGCGTGAACATTTTGCACGGTCCGCACCATTCGGCGGAAAAATAGAGGCCGATCACTTTGCCCTCGAGCGACGACGCTTCCACTTTGTCGCCTTTGGCATCGACCAATTCGGCGCCGAGGAGTTCCTCGAGCGAGGCAAAGGAGGTGAGGGGCAATAGAAGCAGGAGGGAGAGCAGGGTTTTCATCGGCAAAAGTGTTCATTTTTTGGCCATCGGTTCACAGCAATAATTTAGGGTTACTAAGTCGTCCGTCGCCGGGACGCTTGGCAGTGGCGCCCCGCAGACCTAAAAGAGGGGAATGCTGAAAGTTCTGCCTTACTTGGCTTTCGCCCTCCTCGGCGGCCTGGCCTCAGCCGCTCCGGTCAAGATCGGTGCGGTCTATGCGAACGCCGGATTCCTGAAGCCACTCGACGATGCCTCCTGGCGCGGGACGCAGGCGGCTGCTGCGGTGGCCAATCGCTCCGGGCACACGATCGAGTTGATCCACGCGCCCTACGACAGCACGCCGGCCTCCGCGGCGCAGGCGGTGAAGAGTGTCCTGCAGAGCCATCCCGACGTGGCCGGCTTCGTCGGCATCTCCGATACCGGCGTCGCTCTGGCCGCGGGTCGCGAGGCGGTCAAAGCGGGCAAGGTCTTTGTTACCTCCGGGGCAACGTCGCCGCTTTTGCCGAGGCAGCTCGGCCCGCGTTTCTTTCTCGCGTGCTTCGGCGACAACGTGCAAGCGGCCGCCGCCGCGCAGTGGTTGCGCGGTGCAAAAAATATTTCCGAAGTCGTGATCATCTACAATTCCGCGCAAGATTACACGCGCCTGTTGCAGCGCTATTTCTCCGATGCGTTCGAAAAAGCGGGCGGAGTGGTGGAGGAAACCATGTCCTACCGCGGTGGCGAGCCGGTCGGTTTGCCCCGCGATCTCGGTTCCTGCCAGGCGATCTTCCTCGCGGCGGAATCGGCCAAAGAGGCGGGCCGTGTTATCGCGAAGATGCGCGCCGCCGGATTCAAGGGGCCGATCGTGGGCGGCGACGGGTATGACGATCCGTCTTACTGGACGGGCGAGCCTTTGGCGGAGGATGTTTATTTCACCACGCACGCCTACCCGGCGCAGGGTGCGCCGCCCGCCGCTTTGTCGGCTTTCCGCTCTGCCTATCGGGGCACACCCGACGACTTCGCGGGGCTTGGTTTCGATGCCCTGCGTGTTTTGCTGGCCGCCAATCCCGCTCAAGGCGGCGACTTGGCCAAGCGCCTCCAGACCGGTGCGCCCGTCGCGGGTGTGACCGGTCCGATTTCATACCAAGGAGGCAACCGGGTCCCGTCGAAACCGGTTTCGCTCGTCGCGGCCGTGCGCCCGCGGCAAACGCTGGTCCAGATCACGCCATCCTACGTTCCGGCACCCTGATCGTGACAGGCTTGCTCCGGAAAATCTTCCGTCTCGCGGCTATCGCCGTATTTCTTCCGATCACGCTGCCCGCTTATCTGTTGTTCCGGGTGCGCGGCGCAAGAAACGGCGCTCCTCCCGGCGTGCGATGGCTGCAATGGATGCTGCGTTGCGCGCTCTCCATTGTGGGCGGCCGACTGAGCGTCATCGGCGTGCCCCCGCGCAGCGGATTGATCGTCAGCAACCATCTTTCCTACATCGATATCGCCGCACTCGGCTCGTCCTGTCCGTGCAGCTTCGTGTCCAAAGCCGAGGTGGGCGCCTGGCCGTTCATCGGGTGGGCCGCCGGGCTGGCCGGAACGGTTTTCGTGCGTCGTGCACACCGCAGTGAAGTTTCGGGGCAGGTGCAGGACATCAAAAATGCCTTGGGGCGCGGGGTGCCGGTCGTGCTGTTCCCCGAGGGCACGAGCACGGACGGATTGCAGGTGCTGCCGTTTCGCAGCGCATTGCTGCAGGCCGCGCTCGAAACCGGTTGTGACGTGACGCCCGTCGCCCTCAGCTACCGGGCCGATCCTCCCGGGGATACGGTCAGAGACATTTGCTGGTGGGGCGGCGTCGGCTTTGTCCCGCACCTCTGGCGCTTCCTCGGGCTGCGCTCGTTCAAAGCTACGGTCGCTTTCGGTGTGGCTCAGCGGATCGCGACCGATCGCAAAAGCGAGGCGGTCCGCCTGCATGCCGAAGTGTCGCGCCTCAAAGATCGCGTGCGATGAGAGTTATTCGCTCTCGACGTCGTAGATGACGATTTTTCGGGAGAGAGGGCGGAGAATTTCTGTCGCGGCTTGCCGATGGATGGCGCTGTTCTCGTAGGCGGCCAAGTCCTTGCGGTTGGCGAAGCGCATGACGAAGGCGAGATCGAAGGTGTCGTCGACCACGGGCCTCTCGCTGGGGAGAGGACGGCCGTAGCTCATTCCCCGCATCACGGGCAATGCACGCTGCAATTCTTTCGACGTGGCGACAAGCTTGGCTTTGTCGTCCGCGTTGCCGGGGCGTTTGAGCCAGACGATCACGATATGGTCGATGCCGCCGCGGGATGGCCGCTCGGGCAGGGCAGCACAGGAGGCGAAGAAGAGCAGCAAGACAAGGGATGCCACGGCCTTTGAGGCCGAGATCCAGGTGCCCGGAGCGAAATTCATTTCGCCACTCCGTCGATGAAGACGTCCATTTGCTGGCCCACGTAGACCGGGGTTGCCGGCATGGTGAAGGTGTAGATGACCTGCAGGACGCGGGTGTCGACGCGTTCCGTGCTTTCGCCGGTGAGGGATTTTTTCGGCAGGATGTATGGCTCGACGCGCACGAACGTGAGGGGGATCGGTTTGTCTCGTGTTCCTTTGATGTAGGCCACGGCCGGGGCCCCCGGGCGGACGCGCCAAGCGCTGTCTTCGTCCACATCGGCCCGCAATTGCAGTGTGCTGATGTCGCCGAGCAGGATGGCTTCGGTGGCAGTTGTCGGGGCGGCGTATTCGCCGGCGCGGATGTTGACCTGCAGGATTTCGCCCTCCCTCGGGGCGGCAACGAGGGTGAGGTCCAAATCGGTCTGGGCCTCGGCGAGAAGGGCTTTGCCTTGCTGGAGCTCGGCGGCGGCCCGCGCCTGCAGGGCCTCGGCCGCGCGGTGTTGGAAGCTGGCGCGGCGCACTTCTTCCTGACTGGCCACGTTCTTCGACCCGAGTTTGTTCACCCGGTCGAGCAAATCCCTTTTTTCGGCGAGGTTGGCCTCGGCTTCCTCCAAACGCGCGGTGAGCACGGGAATCTCCGCTTCGCGGGAGGCGACCGCCGCACGCGCCTCGCGCGAGTCGACGCGGAAGAGCGGATCACCCTTCTTCACGTGGTCGCCGACTTTGACGCAAACTTCCTCGACAACGCCGGAAACCAACGGGGAAACGCGCACGTTTTCCCCGAGGGATTCGACGATTCCGCGAGCGCCGATCGCGGTCTCGTAGGGCGCGGCGGCGGGCTCGACGAGGGGAGGGGCGACGGGGTCCGGTTTCTTCAAACGCGCCACGAGGAAGAACATGGCAGCCATTCCGAGGATGGCGGCAGAGATAGTGATGTTTCTAAGCATGGCTTTTGGGTTGCGGATGAGGATGGTCTCGGAGGTAATCCGACGCGTTTTGGGACGCCGTGACAAGCCCGTCGTCCATTTCGACGATGCGGTCGGCGTAGTGGAAGATTCGCGAATCGTGCGTGACGACGATGACGCAGCGGTCCGGATGGCGGGCGGATTCGCGCAGAAGTTCCATGGCGCGCTGACCGGCGGCCGCGTCGAGCGAAGCGGTGGGTTCATCGCAGATGACGAGGCGCGGTTGGTGGACCATGGCGCGGGAGATGGCCACGCGTTGCTGTTGGCCGCCCGACATCTGCGAGGGAAAGCTTTCCTCGCGTCCGCCCAGTCCGACCTGCGCGAGCATGGCGCCGGCATCTTCTTGCGCGCGCGCGTAGGGTGTTCCGGTGAGGAGGCGCGGGATGGAAACATTTTCCCGCGCGGTGAGGGTCGGCACGAGATTGAATTGCTGGAAAATGAATCCCACGTTGCGGGCGCGGAACGCGGTGAGTTCGCGATCGGGCATCGAGGAAATGTTTTTGCCGAAGAGATCGATCGTGCCCGAATCGGCGCGCAAGGTGCCGCACATAACGCTGAGCAGCGTGGTTTTGCCGCAGCCCGACGGTCCGACGATCATGAGCAATTCTCCGAAGGTTGCCTCGAGGCTCACGCCCTTGAGGGCGCGCACGGCCATTTCGCCCTTGCCGTAGGTTTTGACCACATCGCGGCAGACCACGGCTGGTTCCGGCGCGCTCATTTGAAAACCATGGCCGCTTCGAGGCGCGCCACCTTGGCCACGCCGATCGCGGCGGAGAAACAGCAGATCAGCGCGATGACCAAACCGACGAAGACCGGCACCTGCCAAGGCATGTAAAAAGGCGGCGTGCCGTTGCGCAGGACGGCATTGCCGAAGATCGAGGCAAGACCCAGCCCGAGTCCGTAGCCGATGAAACCGGTGGAGAAAGCCTGCAGCATGACCATGCCGACCAATTTGGTCGTGCTGGCGCCCATTGCCTTGAGCGCGGCCAGGTAGCGGAGGTTGTCGTGGACGAAGAGGTAGAAGGTCTGTCCGGCGATGGCGATGCCGACCACGATGCCCATGAGTACGACGGTTCCGAACGAAACGGGGATACCGGTGTTCTTGATATACCAGATCATCGTCTCTCGGAAAAATGTCTTGTGGTCGAAGGCACGCAGACCCGGCAGGGCGTTCACCTGCTTGACCACTTCCTGAGGTGTCACGCCCGTTTTCGGCTCGGCCAGCACGTAGGCGAGCAATTTGCGCTGGGCGGGCACGTATTGCAGCGCGCGCTCGTAGGTCGTGTAAACGTAAGGCTGTCCGAGAAAGCTCCGCTCCGTGTGGCAAATGCCGACGATGCGCGCTTCGTCATCGTTGATTTCGAACGTCGTGCCGATGCGAACATCGATGCCCTTTTGCTGCAGTTTTTCCACCGCGACCTGGTCGACGATGACCGAGTTGGGCAGGCGCAGGTCCTCGATGCGTCCCTGCAGCATCACGGCGGGACGTCCGGTGAAGGAGGAGGAGTCGAGGCCGGTGAGTTGGATCGCCTGAAAAGAGCCGTCGGGGAGACGCGCTTGCACGATGCCCCAGAAAAGCGGCACGGCCCAGGCCACGCCCGGAAGGCTGCGCACCCTTTGCACATCGATATCGCGCAGGGAAATGACCTCGTTGATCTGCTGCACCTTGGCGTCGACGACCCAGACCGGCGAGTTGATGTTCCGCAGCGTCGCGGTGGTCCACATCATGATCCCGCAGAACACTCCTGCCTGCTGGCTCATGAGCAGCGAACAAAAGGTGAGTCCGCTGATCAGCATGGCATACTTCGCCTTGTCCCGAAAAAGCATGAGCAGGGCGATGCGAAACATGGCTGTGCCCGCATACTGGATGTTGCGGGTTCCCTGTCAACAGGAGTGATCTCCCGCGGGCGATTACAGGTCGTCGTCCTCGTCCGAGGCGCCTTTTTTGTAGGTGAGGCCGCGGAGTTTGCCGTGGATGAAAGCGTCGAGGTCGCCGTCCATCACGCCCTGCACGTCGCTGGTCTGCACGCCGGTGCGCAGGTCTTTGACCATCTGGTAAGGCTGGAAGACGTAGCTGCGGATCTGGTTGCCCCAGGCGATGTCGCCTTTCTCGCCGTATTGACGCTCGACTTCGGCGCGTTTCTTGTCCTGCTCGACTTGATACAGCTTTGCTTTGAGCAGCTTCATGGCCAGGTTGCGGTTTTTCAGCTGGCTGCGCTCGGCCTGGCAGGCCACGACGATGCCGGATGGGAGGTGCGTGAGGCGGACGGCGGTTTCGACTTTGTTGACGTTCTGCCCGCCTTTGCCGCCGCTGCGGTAGGTGTCGATGCGGAGGTCGCGCTCTTCGACTTCGATCGGAGCGTCCTCCGGGATCTCGGGCGTGATGTCGATGCTGGCGAAAGAGGTGTGACGGCGTTTGTTGCTGTCGAACGGACTGATGCGCACGAGGCGGTGCACTCCGCGTTCGGTCTGCAGGTAGCCGTAGGCGTGGTCGCCGGTCACTTTGAGGGTGGCCCATTTGACGCCGGTTTCATCGCCGGGTTGAATGTCGAGGATTTCGGATTTTAGTCCGTGTCGCTCGATCCAGCGCTGATACATGCGCATGAGCATGTCGGCCCAGTCGCAGGCCTCGGTCCCGCCGGCGCCGCTGTGGATGGTGACATAGGCGTCGTTGCGGTCGAATTCGCCGCCGAGCAGGCATTGGATCTCGAAGTCATCGAGGGATTTCCCGATGTCGTGGAATTCCTTGATCACTTCCTGTTCGGCCTGCGTGCGGGCGTCGCCGGGAGCCTCCTCGATGGCCATCTCATGCAGAACCGCGAGGTCTTTGATGCGGGTGTCGAGTCCGCGGAAGGGTTCGATGAGTCCGCGCAGGCGGGACACTTTTTCCACATCGGCCTGGGCCTTGTCTTTGTTGTCCCAGAAGCCCGGCTCGGCCATGCGTCCCTCGACGGCCGTCAACTCACCCGCAAGTTTGTCGTAGTCAAAGAAACCTCCGCAGCTGCGCCAGTCGTGAGGCGAGCCCGGAGGTGTCGATGGTGTCGAATTCGGGGTTGGACATGGATCAAAGGCGGATTTTTAACCACGAATCACACGGATGGCACGGATAAATGGCGGCGGCAAAAGTGGATGCGCCGACCTCGGCGCTCGAGTCCGTTGATGCGCGGCAAGATGCCGCTTCTACTTCACGAGCGCGGGATCTCCACGCGGAAAATGGTCTCGCCCGGCTTCATCATGTTGAGGCGGTCGCGGGCGATGGTTTCGAGGTATTCGGGGTCATTCTTGAGCAAATCGAGTTCGCGGCGGGCGGAGGCCAGCTGGGCCGTCTTCTCCTCTTTTTCCTGCGTCAGTGTGGCGACGCGTGCGCGCATATCCTGCTGCTTGTGCCAGACCGGGTAGAACATCACTCCGATGCCGAGGAAGACGCCCAAGACGACGAGGGCGGTGAGCACCTTGTTGATGCGGTGCCAGAAGTCCGGCTCGTTGCGGCGCCGGCGGCGGACGGTGTAGTCTTCTTCCTCGAAGAAGTTCATGCGTGCATTTTGCCGCCGTAGACGGCCTCTTTGCCGAGCATCTCCTCGATGCGGAGGAGTTGGTTGTATTTGGCCACGCGGTCGGTGCGGGAGAGGGAACCGGTCTTGATCTGTCCGGCATTGGTCGCCACGGCGATGTCGGCGATGGTCACGTCCTCGGATTCGCCCGAGCGGTGGCTGATCACCGCGGTGTAGCGGTTCTCACGGGCCAGCTCGATCGCGTCGAAAGTTTCGGTGAGTGATCCGATCTGGTTGACTTTGACGAGGATCGAGTTGCCCACGCCCTGCTCGATGCCTTTGCGCAGGAAGTCGACGTTGGTGACGAAAAGGTCGTCGCCGACCAGCTGCACTTTGTCGCCGAGGGCGTCGGTGAGTTTCTTCCATCCGGCCCAGTCGTTCTCCGCGCAACCGTCCTCGATCGAAATGATCGGGTATTTGGCGCAAAGTTTTTTGTAGTAGCCGACCATTTCATCGGCCGAGCGGACGGATTTGTCCGACTTCTTGAAAACGTAGGCTTTCTTGGTCTTGTCGTAGAACTCGCTCGAGGCGCAGTCGAGGGCGATGAAGACCTCTTTGCCGAATTTGTAGCCGGCTTTTTTCACCGCGCTGGCGATGGTGTCGAGCGCGTCTTCGGCCGAGGCGAAGTTCGGGGCGAATCCGCCTTCGTCGCCCACGCTGGTGGAAAGTCCTCGGCCTTTGAGCACGGATTTGAGCGCGTGGAAAATTTCCGCGCCGCAGCGCAGGGCTTCACGGAAAGTGGGGAGTCCGCGCGGCATGATCATGAACTCCTGGAAGTCGATCGGGGCGTCGGAATGCGCGCCGCCGTTGACGATGTTCATCATCGGCACGGGGAGCACCTTGGCGTTGGGTCCGCCGAGGTATTTGAAAAGGGGTTGGCCGAGCTGCCCTGCCGCGGCGTGGGCCGTGGCCATGGAGGCGCCGAGGATGGCGTTGGCGCCGAGTTTCTTTTTGTTCGCGGTGCCGTCGAGCTTGCGCATGGTGCGGTCGATCCCGACTTGGTCGAGCGCGTCCAGTCCCGTGATGGCCCCGGCGATGGCTTTGTTCACATGGCCGACGGCTTTCTGCACGCCTTTGCCAAGGTAGCGCGCGGCCTCGCCATCGCGCAGTTCCCAGGCCTCGTGCTCGCCGGTGCTGGCGCCGCTCGGGACAATGGCCCGGCCGGTGGCGCCGCCTTGCAGGGTGATTTCGACTTCGACAGTGGGATTGCCGCGCGAATCGATGACTTCGCGGCCGCGGACGGAGGTGATGACGGTGGATGACATGAAAAAACTGAAGGGCGGATATCGCCCTAACGCGCGTATTTGCCGCGCTTTTTACAAAATTTCAAGGTTTTTGAACGGCTCGACCGAGAGAATCTCGACCTCGCGTTCGCCCTTTTCGGAGGGCATCTGCACCGTATCGCCGGCTGTTTTGCCGATCAGCGCGGTGGCTGCCGCGGCGAGGTAGGAGACGATGTTCTTCTCCGAATTTCCGTCCCAGGCGCCGAGAATGTGGAGCTGTTCCTCGTGGCCGGTGGCTTTTTCGCGCAGGCGCACGGTGGTGCCAAGGCTGACGCGCGAAGCTTCGGGGTTTTCGAAGTTGGTGCCGCGGCAATTGGCCAGCTGGTGTTCGATTTCCGCTTTCTGGCGCATGAGAACGCCCTGCTGTTCCTTGGCGAATTTGAATCCGGCGTTTTCGCGCAGGTCGCCTTGCTCGCGCGCGACTTGGATGTCGCGGCTGTTCGCCGGGATGCGGACATTGACCAAATCGTCATAGTCCTTTTTGCGCCGCTCGAGGCTGGCCCAGGAGACAGTGAGGATTTTTGCGGCGGGTGCGGCAGTGGCGGCTGATTTTTCCTCCGCGGCCTCGAGAAGTTCCTGCAACTCGGGGCGCGCCTTGATGGCGCGGGCCAAAAGAGCGCGCTTGTCCATTTCCTCGAAGACCGGCGTGCGCTTGATCTTGCGGACAAATTCGCGCGCGGCCTCGGCATCGGAGCGGCCGACCGCTTCGCCGATGAGTTGTTTGTCGTCCGCCAACACCTTGTGGAGTTTGCCGGCGCGCTTGGAGTCTTTGATATTCTCGCGCTCGACAACGGATATGGCGGCTTCGAGCGTCTCGAGATTGATCAAGTCGGCGAGGTTGCCCGGGCGTTTGCCGAGGAGCCAGGCAAGCAACTCGGGATTCGCGCCGCGATCCGCGATGCCCTTGCGAAGATGGGCACGCAGCGTCTCGAGGTGTCCTTTTTCGAGGAGAAGACGCGTCGCTTCGGTCACGACCTTGGAGTCGCCCTCCTGCAAAACGTCGATGAGCAGGATTTCGGCTGCCGCGCCGCCCGTGGACACGCCCGATTCCAGGGCGTGGCGGATGCGCGCCGCCGGGAGAGGGGCGAGCAGGCCTGCGAGATGCGCGGGCGGATGCGACAAGAAGCTGGCGAGGGTCAGTGCGCCTTCCGGCAAGGCAGCTTTGCGGCGCTCGAGGATTTCGTCGCGGAGGCAGAGGAGATGGATGGAATGGGCCGGGTTGCGTCTTTGGTGGTCGGCCGCGGCTTTCTCGAGCAACCCGAGCACGCGGTTCAACTCGTCGGGGGAGCTGTCGAACTTGGAGAGACCTTTGAGCAACGACTCGGCGGCCGCGGCTTGATCTTTCGGTTGCCGCGCTTTTTCGAAGGCATCGACGATATCGAGGTGCGGCGAGGCGGGGCGCTCGCGCAGGGTGACAAAGTCGTTTTTCTTGGCGGGCAGGAGGAAGCGCCCATCCGCCTTGAGCTTGTTCCGCACCGAGGTCCACCAGCGTTTGAAAGCATCTTTGCTGCCGGAGGGAAAAGCGCTGTCGGGCAACACGGATCCGAGATAGTCGCCGAGCGCTTCGAGCGTGAGGCGCGAACCGAAGTCGTTGACCACCGCATGGACGAACTCGACGGGCTGATCGAGCGCCTCTTTGCGCACTGTTTCGCTATCGGCCATGCGGCGGGCCTCGACGTGCGATTCGGTGATCGGCGTGAGGGCGGCGGCGGCGAAAGCCATTTGCATGGCCTGTTTGCGTCCGCCGAGGAACTCGAGCTCGAGCTGCCCGAGGAGAAAATCGACATTGGCCACCCGGGCGCAGCCCCAGCTTTTGTGCAGGGCGAAGGCTCCGGCGGGGAGTTGTTCGAGGGTTTTGGCTTGTTGCGGGTTGATTTTTCCTTCGTCGAGGGCGGTTTGGAGCTCGGAATGCATGTGGCGGCTTGGAAATTAACGGCTCGACGCGGTCGCGGCGATTGAAAATTTGCCCGGCCACCCGTGTCCGCTATGGTGCTGGGCCTCATGACCCCGGACGACAAGAGTGGGAACCCCCACGCAGGCGGCGACGAAGTTCAGGCGCGGCGTTTGAGCGAGGAACTTGAAAGTCTTCTTGCCATCGCGCCCGGGCGCCCGATGAAGCTGCGCACCATCGTCGAGCACCTGCATTTTCGCGGACTGCCCGCGCTGATCGTGCTGCTTTGCGTTCCTTTCCTTTTTCCCGTGGCCATTCCGGGGTTGTCGATCCCGTTCGGCATTGCCATCGCGCTCTGCGGGCTGCGGCTCGGGTTGGGCCACAATTTCTGGATGCCGGATTTTCTCCTGCGGCGCGAGATTCCCTACGATCTGCTGCAAAAGCTCGTCACCACCGCGGCGGGCTTCTACCGCAAAGTGGAAAAGCTGGTGCGGCCGCGGATGCACTTCCTCCAGCGCTGGCCCGGGATGATCAACCTGATGGGATTCATGATCATGATCGGCGGCATCTTGCTCAGTCTTCCCATTCCGCCGCCCTTTCCGCTGACCAACACGATCCCGGGGTTGGCCATCATCTTCATGGCGCTCGGCATCATGGAACGCGATGGCGTTTGCACGCTTGTCGGTTACGCGTTCGCGCTGGTCGGGCTTTGCTACGTCGGCCTGATCTTTGTCCTCGGTGCCGCGGGCGTGCAGCACCTGTGGAAATGGATCGCCGGCGGCTGAGCGCGCCTCAGGCCTGACCCGGACGCAACGGCTTGCCGCTGGCCCGCATTTTGGCGAGCGAGGTGCGCACCGTGTCGGCCAAGGTGTGACGGTCGAGAATGTCGGCGATGGAATTACGCACCTCCAGCATGACCATGCGCAATCCGCAGGTTGCCTCGTCGGGGCAGGAGCATTTTTCGTATTTGCTCTGGCTGACGCAACGGATCGGGGCGAGGGGCCCGTCGACCAGGCGGACGACCTGTCCGAGTGAAATGCTGTCCATCGGCTTGGCCAGATAGTAACCGCCCTTCTTGCCCCGCTTTGTCGCGATGTAGCCGGCTTGGCGCAGTTGCATGAGGATCTGGTCGAGAAATCCCTTGGGTAGATTCTCGCGGGAAACGATTTCTTGGGCGCGGAGCAGGGGTTGTCCCGACTCGGCGGCGATACCGAGGTCGATGAGCGCGCGCAGCGCGTATTCCCCGCGTTTCGAGACCTTCATCCTTGTCAATGTTAGGGCGTTGATCTTTGGCCGCAAGCCTCGCGGATTGCTGCGCGGCATTGCCACGGGCTTCGACCCGATTTAGAAATCCTCTGATGAAGATTGTTTGCGCGTATTCGGGCGGCCTCGACACCTCGGTCTTGCTGCAGTGGCTCAAGGAAACTTACGGTGCCGAGGTCATCGCTTTCTGCGCCAACATCGGCCAGGAAGAGGAACTCGACGGCTTGGAGCAGAAAGCGCTCAGCACCGGCGCGTCCAAGTGCTTCGTCGACGATTTGCAGGAGGAATTCGCGCGCGATTTCATTTTCCCCATGTTCCGCGCCGGGGCGCTTTACGAGGGACAGTATTTTCTCGGCACGAGCATCGCCCGTCCGCTCATCGCCAAGCGCATGGTGGGGATCGCCAAAGCGGAGGGCGCGCAGGCCGTGGCCCATGGCGCCACGGGCAAAGGCAACGACCAAGTGCGCTTCGAACTGACCGCGGCGGCCCTTGCGCCCCAACTCGAGATCATCGCGCCGTGGAGGCAGGAGCGCTTCCGCGAAAAATTCCCCGGTCGCGCGGAGATGATCGCGTATGCCGAGACGCACGGTATTCCCGTGCCGGTCACGGCGAAAAAACCCTACTCGATGGACCGCAATCTTCTGCACATCAGCTACGAGAGCGGCATCTTGGAAGACCCGTGGTTCGATGCGAGCGACGAGGAGAACAAAGACATGTTCCGCTTGAGCGTCTCGCCGGAGGATGCGCCCGATGCGGCAGAGCACGTGACCTTACATTTCGAGAAGGGTGACTGCATCGGTCTGGAGGGCGAAGGTGTGGCGCAAGCGCTGAATGGCCTCGGTGACAAAGGCGACGGCAAAAAGCTGGGCCCGCTCATGGTGATGAAAGTTCTGAACAAGCTCGGCGGAAAACACGGTATCGGCCGCGTCGACATGGTGGAGAACCGCTTCGTCGGCATGAAAAGCCGCGGGGTTTACGAGACACCGGGCGGGGCCATACTGCACTTCGCCCACCGCCAGATGGAATCCCTCACCATGGATCGCGAGGCCATGCATTTGCGCGACTCGCTCATCCCGAAATACAGCGCGCTCGTTTACAACGGATTCTGGTTTGCGCCGGAGCGAGAGGCGCTGCAGGCGCTGGTCGAGGAAACGCAAAAAAACGTGACCGGCGAAGTGCGGGTCAAGCTTTACAAAGGCAATGTCATAGCCGCTGGTCGCCGCAGCCTGCTCAGTCTGTACGATCCGCACATGGCCACGATGGAAGCCGATCCGACCAAGGCTTATGACCAGTCTGATGCCACCGGCTTCATCCGGCTCAACGCGCTGCGTCTGAAAGTGGCCGCCGCGGTGGAGGGCCGCTGAAAGTCAGACAAGCGTCAGTAGCAACAAAATCCCCACGGTCAAAAGCACGGCGAGCAAGGCAAAGCCGAACGCAATCGTCCTGCCTTTTCCTCCGAGGCGTTGTGATCCGGGTCTGGATCCGCGGGTGCGGCGCGAATTTCCGCGCGGGCGCCTGTCTTCCGGAGCGGCAGCGGGCAAGGTCGGCGCCGCCGGGGCACCGGTCTTCACGCTCTGCGCTGCAATTTGCTTGGCGTCCTCGGCAGAAAAAGGGAATTCGCCGACCGGTTTCCATTGGTCGAGACCCTCGTGCCAATAAAGCGCATCGTGCTCGAACCACGCCGTGCGGATTCCCGCCATCACTTCGTCCCGAGTCGAAGGGCCGTAGACCTTTCCGCCCCATGAGAGATAGATGGCTCCTTTCGTCGACCCGGGGCCGGGTAATGGCCGGTTGGTGGGCCGCTCTTCGGGTCTCGCCGCTTCGCTGGTGTTTGGCGTTTCGGACATGCTTTCGGTTGACGCTATCAAGTTCGTTGCTCGAGCGCGCGAACTTTCCTTTTTGCTGGTGAGGGCTCTACCACGCTTTTCTTTGTTTATGCCTGAGCCACAGCACCGTGGCCAAGACGGCGAACAAGAGACCGAGGAGAATCGTGCGCCAAGGGGGTCGCCATGGTGGTTCTGTCGGGACGAGAAACTCGCCGGTCGGGGTGAGAGATTCTTCGCCGGCCAATGGAACCAGGCGCCACATGGTGGCGGTGCCGGCTTTGAGGCCATCAATCGTGGCGACCACAGCGGAGAGCTTCTTTCCTTCGTATTCGGCCGCGGACGCACCGAGAATGGTGACCTGCCCTTCGTGCTGGATGGGCTCGTATCTCGGGCGAAGTGGAATTCCGGTGACCGGATCGATCTCCGACACCATCTCGCAGCGCTCCAAACGATAGCCCGTGATATCCGGCTCTGCTTCGATGGCAACGATCACCTTCGCCCGCGTGCGCTCGGCTGTGACGGCTGTCGCGTGGATTTTTCGGGCGGCTTGTATTCTGTCGTCGGTTCTCCGTGCGAGAACCGGCGTTGTTCTTTCCGGCATCGGCGAACCTGCGGCCTGCGCGGTCGGGATATTTTCTTCGACGGTGGTTTGTCGTTCCGCAGCAGCCAGCAACCAGCCTGGCACATCCGCCACGAAATCTTCGGATACACTCTCTCTGGAGTCCGAGTCCCGGTCTCGCGCGGTGAGTCGCCAGCGCAAGTCGGGATTGGCCAGATCTTGCGGCAGGATTTCCGCGCTCCGTCTCTCCGCTTTTTCCGGATCCTCGACGGGCGCATCGTCGATCTCTTCACCGGGGACGGTGTTTCGATCCTTGAACTTCTTTTCGATGTCTGCACGGGCTTTTTCGACTTCGGCGGTGCGTCCCGACCACCAAGCGACAAGCGACGACCACCAGCCTTGTGGCTCGGGTTCCGCCGGATACGGCCGTTCGCCCTCGGCCTCGATGACTTGCAAAGTCGCGTCGGTCCATCCGTCTTTCTCCACGACCCAAGCCACAAAAACTTTTCCGTCCTCGGATTTCTCCAACTGCAAATCCTCATTCAGCTTCCACGGCTTCGCGGGAGCGGTCGGCAGGATCTTCGGCGACGGCGTGGCGACAACCGGTGTCGGTGTGGGTGTGGGCGAGGGCTCGGCAAACAAGAGCGCCACGGGTATCTTGCCACCTCGGCCCAAATCGACCATCAAAGTGGCGGTGCCCCGTTCGCTGCTGTTTTTACGAAGGAGGCGTGCGCTTTTCGACTCCCCGGCAGCCACGGCGAAACTTGTTGCCCCGTCGAGGGATTGAAGCTGTGGCGGCAGCTCGAGCGTGAATCGTCCGGCCACGCCGCCCATGTTTTGCACTTCGAGGCTGGCTTCTTCGTTGCCTCGTCGGAAATCCAGTTCCGGGGTGAGCAATTCGAGTTTGGGCGGAACGGCGGGCGCCTGCATGGGCAGTTCGACGGCATAGAACTCGTCCGCAAGACGAGCGCGGAATTCGAGCAGACCGCCCTTTTTGTCCAGCCCGATGCGCACGGGAATCTCGGCGGTTCCCCCCACGGCGATTTTGCGCTCGGGCACCAACTCCGCCACGCCTTCGGGCTGCAGTTGCAGCGAGAGGTTCAACGGGTAGGAGCAAAAGTTGGTCACGACGATGCGACCCGTGCGGCTTCCATCGGGTTGAACCTCCATGGCGCCCGCCTCCGCGGCAAACGGGACTTTGGCTTCCGCGGCGAGCACGATGACTCCGCCCGGGTCCGCGCGAGAGGGGGTGATTTTTTGCGGACGCACGGCCTCGACCGACTTCGGCGAAAAGCCGATCGACAAACTGACCGACTCGCCGCGGCCCAGCCGGAAACGTCCGTCGCCCTCGACATAAAACGGTTCCTCCGGCGCGAGGCGCCCCTCGAGAACGGCCCCGCCCGCATTGGTCAGCCCGATGACACGGAAGTCGCTTTCGCCCGCCACCGCGGAAAATTCGATGCGCGAGGGCGCGGCGAGCCGCGGCGGTTGGTCGATAATGCGGATCTTGACCGCGATGGGACTGCTCACGCCTCCTCCTTCGGCGCGCGCTTTGAACGCGAACGCGTCTTCGTAGGATGTCTCGCTGTCGTTGTGTTGATAGATGACCGTGGCAAAGCCCTGACGGTTGGAATCGGCCTGGCGAAACTCAACCAGCCTGCCGTGCTCCGGTGGTCGCACGATTTCGTAGACGAGGGGGTTGTTGCGGCCCTCGTAGGCTTTGAGCGTGATGGTCGCGCGCCCGCCGCGCATCACTTCGACCGAGAGTGTTTCGCCCACCGGAGGCCTGCGTATTTCCTTGGGCGCGGCCAGAATGCAGGACACGGAAAGGAACAGAGCTGCCGCGGCGACGGGCCAAATGGGGGTTCGCACCATGCGAACAGAGCAAATGGGATTGAAAATGGCCAGTGGAACCCTACGTTGCCCCTCGTGTCGCCTGCAGCCGTAGCGTCTTTGGCCATGATCCTCGCCCTCGCCGCCTCGCGTGGCGAGGACGCTCCCGCGCCGGCGGGGCCGCGTCCGCTCGCAGAGCTTTTCGCTCCGCAGGAACCGCCCAACGTGGTGCCGCGCCTTCTGGAGGGGGCCGATCCCGGACAGACGAGCATCCACATTTCGCTCGGGCGGCAACGCGCTTACCTTTCGGTCGGCAACGAAGTGGCCATCGACACGCCCGTCTCGACCGGCAAGCCGCGCGCCAGGACGCCGAAAGGACAATTCGCGGTGCAGGAAAAAGAATCATCCTTCTCCTCGGCGCTGTTCGGCGAATACGTGGATGCACAGGGGTGCATCGTCAGTTTCCCGGTCAGCGCCCGCACGGATGTCGCGCCGGCGGGCACGACTTTCCGCGCCGTGCCGGTGCAATATTATCTTCGCCTGAATGAGGAGGGCCTCGCTTTGCACGCCGGACCTTTGCCCGGCCACGCGGCGTCCGATCTGACGGTGCGCCTTCCCGCCAACATCGCTCCTCTTTTTTTCCAGCGGGTCAAAGTGGGAACGCCGGTCAAGATCGGCGATTGATTCCGTCTATTTGCCGATCCCGCGGAGAGGTGCTCCATCGAGCAGTTTCTTCTCGATCGACTCGAGCGAAACTCCTTTCGTCTCCGGCACATAGAGCACGAAGAACAGCATGAAGGCCGCGTTGAGCGCACCGTAGAGCAGGAAGGTGTTGCCCGGCCCGAGACCGCTCAGCATGGTGAGGAAGGTCATGCCCACCACGGCGTTGGCCGCCCAATTGGTCATTGTGCTGCAAGTGATGCCGAAATCGCGGCCGGCCAGCGGATAAATCTCCGAGCAGATGATCCAGATGATGGGGCCCGCGCTCATGGCGAAGCCGATGATGAAAACGACGAGCGAGGCAACGGCCAGGTAGCTCATGGTCATGTTGTGGTTTGCGCCGCCGATGCCGAGGTGGAACAGGGTGCCGAGGGAGATCATGCCGAGGCCCATGACGGTGAAGCCGGCGAACATGATCGGTTTGCGCCCCAAGCGGTCGACAAAAGCGATGGCGATGAAGGTGGCCAGCACGTTTATCGTGCCGATGAGCACCGTGCCCCACATCTGCTCCGCAGTGGTGTTGAAACCCGCCTCCTGCAGGATGCGCGGGGCGTAATACATGATGACGTTGATGCCGGTGAACTGCTGGATGACCTGCAGTCCGATGCCGAGATAGACTGCACGGCGGAAATTCACGTTGCCCCGGAAGAGCGCGTAGCCCTTTTGCTCGACGCGCAGGCCGTTTTCGATGTCCCCCAACTCGCGCTCCGCGTCCTTATCGCTCGTGGACATCCGGCGCAGAACCCGCCGTGCCTCCTCGATGCGCTTCTTCAGCACGAGCCAGCGCGGGCTTTCCGGCAGAAAAAGCATGCCGACGAACATGAGCAGGGCCGGCACGGCGATGACTCCAAGCATCCAGCGCCACGGCATGGCGAAGTAGGCTTCCATCACCATCTGACCCCGCCCCCCCGCCAGCGAACTGACCGACCGGCTGATGTCAGTGGCGAGCGGAGTGAGGTTCGCGTAGCTGGCAAAGAAAGTGTCGCTGAGAAAGGCCAGCACGATGCCGATGGTGATCATCAACTGGTACAACGAGATGAGCGCACCGCGCACGCTCTGCGGGGCGATTTCCGAGAGATAGAGCGGCGCGACAAACGAGGCCATGCCGATCGCGATCCCGAGGAAAAACCGCGCTGCAATGAGAAATCCGGGCGACGGTGAAAGCGCGCAGAAAACGGAACCGGCGGCGAAGACGAGGGCGCTGACCAAAATGGTGCCCCGGCGGCCGAGGCGTGCGGAAAAGAAGCCGCTGACCAGCACGCCGAACACGGCGCCCCAGAGCAGTGAACTGACGATGTGTTCGACCTTCGTGTCGTCGATCCGGAAATCTTTTTGGATGAACTCGTTCGCGCCCGAGATAACGCCGACGTCGAGTCCGAAGAGCAGCCCGGCCAGCGCGGCGGTCAGGCCGACGAAGTAGACGATGGGTTTGATTTTCCCGCGTGGTCCCGAGGGAGCCGCGCCGGCGGGGGGTATGACGGCGGACATGCTGCAAGTTGAGGGGTGAGGGATGAGAGTTGAGGGAGGGAAAGAACTAAATCCAAGTGCCGTCGGGAATCACCGCATTTTTGGGTATGATGACCACGCCGTCGCGGACGAAAAAGTTGTCGCCGTCCATCTCTTGCGGTTTGCCCTCCGGGCTGATGACGACGCGCTCGCCGATGCGCGCGTTCTTGTCGACGATCGCGTCCTTGATCGTGGTGTTGCGTCCGATGCCCACCGGCGGTGCCCCGGGCGGGCAAGCAGTCTCGGACTCGTAGTAGTCGGCGCCCATCATGACCACGTTTTGCATCACGGCGCCGGATTCGATGATGCTGCGTATGCCGACGAGGCAGCGATCGAGCGACGCATCGGTGATGATGCAGCCGTCCGAAACCACGGCGCGTTTCACTGTGGCGCCGTTGATCTTGCTCGCGGGAAGAAAGCGCGGGCGCGAGTAAACCGTGGCCTTGGACCGGTAAAAACTGAAGGGAGGTTCGAGGTCGGCAAGGGCGAGGTTGGCCTCGAAGAACGAGCGGATCGTCCCGATGTCCTCCCAGTAGCCTTGAAAAACATGCGCACCGACCGGCATCGATTCGATCGCCGCGGGAATGACGTTTTTGCCGAAATCCTCGAAGTTGTTGTCGAGGCACCTTTCCAGCGCGGCGCGGTTGAAAAGGTAGATGCCCATCGAAGCCTGGTAAAATTCGCCGTCTTGCGGGAGACCGAGTTCTCCGAGCAGTGGCTCGGGAATACGCAGGCTGTCGAGCGCCGCGTTGTCCGTTGGTTTTTCGACAAAGCGCGTGATGCGCCGTTGCGCGTCCGTTTGCATGATGCCGAATCCTTCTGCTTCGCGGCGCGCGACCGGGATGGTCGCAATGGTCAACTCCGCTCCGGAGGCAAGATGGGCCGCCATGAGTTCGCGGAAGTCCATCTGGTAAAGCTGGTCGCCGCTGAGGATGAGGAAATGATCCCACGGGCGCTCGAGGAAATAGCGCAGGTTTTGCCGCACGGCGTCCGCCGTCCCCTGATACCAACCGGCGCCGGTTGGCGTCTGCTGCGCGGCCAGAATTTCAACGAAGCTGCCCGCGCTGAAGATGTCGAACTTGTACGTCCGGCTGATGTGCTGGTGCAACGACACGCTGTTGAACTGCGTGAGCACGTAGATGCCGCGGATGCCGGCATTGAGGCAATTGCTGATCGGGATGTCGACGAGGCGGTATTTTCCCCCGAGCGGCACGGCCGGCTTGGAGCGGTCTTTGGTCAGGGGGTAAAGCCGCTTGCCTGCTCCGCCGCCCATGATGATACCCAGTGTTCTGGAGAGGGCGGCTTCTGCCTTGAGGGGGTCGGGGGTCACATCAGAGGGGTCTCGCAAAGAGACTCTGATGTCACGTCCGGATTTCCGCTGTTGCTTCCGGTGGTTGCAACTGGTCGGCACTTCCCGCATGCTAGAAGTTGCTATGTGTGGAATTGTCGGCTACGTCGGCCCGGCGGAAGCAGCGCCTATCCTTCTGGACGGGCTGCGCCGTCTGGAGTATCGCGGCTATGATTCGGCCGGTGTTGCCCTCGGCAACAACGGCTCCCTCGAGATCCGCAAGGCGGTCGGCCGCATCCAGAACCTCGCCCAGCTGATCATCGACGAGCCGGTTCATGGCAACCGCGGGATCTGCCACACACGCTGGGCCACGCACGGGGCGGTGACCCGCGAAAACGCCCATCCGCACACCGACCAGAGCGGCCGCATCGTTCTCGTCCACAACGGCGTCATCGAGAACTACGAGAAGCTTCGCGATGAGTTGGAGCACGAAGGCCATGTTTTCCAATCGCAGACCGACACCGAAGTTTTGGCTCATCTCATCGGCAAATACGCCATCCAGCTCGGCGAACCCTCGGCTGATCACTTGGTCGAAGCGGTGCGCATGGCCTTGCGCGAAGTCCACGGCACCTACGGTATCGCCGTCATGCACCGCGACGTGCCCGACCTGCTCATCGGCGCGCGCCGCGGCAGCCCGCTCGTCCTCGGCGTGGGCAAAGGCGAGAACTTTCTGGCCAGCGATCCGCTCGCTTTGGTCAACCACACGCGCGACGTCGTTTATCTGAAAGATTTCGAGATCGTCCTGCTGCGTCCCGACAATTTCCAGATCCAGTCACTGGCCGGCGACGGACGCGACTACGAGATCAGCACGGTCGATTTCGACGCGGAGGAAGCGTCCAAGGGCGATTACCCGCACTTCATGCTCAAGGAGATCTTCGAGCAGGCTTCGACCGTGCGCGACGCGATGCGCGGACGCCTCTCCGCGGAGGAAGCCACGGCCAAGTTGGGCGGGCTCAACATGACGCCCGGCGAATTGCGCGAAGTCGAACGCATCATCCTCATCGGCTGCGGCACGGCCTACCACGCGGCCATGGTCGGTGAATACGCCATGGAAACCCTGGCCAGCCTGCCGACCGAAGTGGAGGTGGCCAGCGAGTTCCGCTACCGGAACATGCCGCTCGACAAATACACGCTCACTTTTGTCATCAGCCAGAGCGGCGAAACCGCGGATACCCTGGCCGCCTTGCGCGAGAGCCAGCGCAAAGGCCACCGCACGCTCGGCATCTGCAACAATGTGGCCAGCACCATCGCGCGCGAAAGCGACGGAGGCGTCTACATGCACGCCGGGCCGGAGATCGGCGTGGCTGCGACGAAATCATTCACCTCGCAAGTCACCATTCTCACGTTGCTTTCCCTTTTGATGGGGCGCATCCGCAATCTTTCCAGCTTCGACGGCCTGCGCATCATCGAGGCGCTCGAGCAACTGCCCGACAAAGTGGCGCGCGTCCTGGAGATGAACCCGCACTTGCCCGAGGTGGCCGAGAAATATGCCAACTCCCACGGCATGCTCTTCATGGGGCGCCAGTTCCAATATCCCGTAGCCATGGAAGCCGCGCTCAAGTTGAAGGAGATCAGCTACATGTTCTGCTCGGGTTATCCGAGTGCCGAGCTGAAGCACGGTGTCATTGCGCTGGTCAATCCCGACACGCCTTCGGTCTTCATTGCGCCCGACGACGCGCTCTTCGAAAAGAACGCGAGCAATATCCAGGAAGTTCGCGCCCGCAAAGGCCCGGTCATCGGCGTGGGCACGGAAGGCCACGGCGCGCTGGAAAGAATCACCGATGATGTCCTTTGGGTGCCGTCCGCCCCGGATTATCTCATGCCGGTGCTGACCATCATCCCGCTGCAGCTCTTGGCCTATCACATCGCGGTCCAGCGCGGTTGCGACGTGGACAAACCGCGCAACTTGGCCAAGAGCGTCACCGTCGAGTAGGCCGCCGGCGCATCAAAGCGCCGAGAGTATCCGGTTGAACGTGGCGCTGGGACGCATGGCGGCCGAGGCTTTGTCCTCGTCCGGCCGGTAGTAACCCCCGATGTCGGCCGGCTTGCCCTGCACTGCGGCGAGTTCGGCCGCGATGGTTTTCTCGTGGGCGGTCAATTCTCCCGCGACCGGCGAGAAAAGCGCTTTCAGCTCCGCGTCCTCGTTCTGCGCGGCGAGGGCTTGGGCCCAATAAAGCGCGAGATAAAAATGACTGCCGCGGTTGTCGAGCGTGCCGAGTTTTCGGCCCGGACTTTTGTCGTTCTCGAGAAATTTCCCGGTGGCTGCATCGAGCGTCTCGGCCAGGACCTTGGCCTTCTTGTTGCCGGTTGTTTCGGCCAGATGTTCGAGCGAGGCGGCGAGGGCGAAAAATTCGCCGAGCGAATCCCAGCGCAGGTAGTTCTCCGCGGTGAACTGCTGCACGTGCTTGGGGGCGGATCCGCCCGCACCCGTCTCGAACAAACCGCCGCCGTTCATCAGCGGAACGATGGAGAGCATCTTCGCGCTGGTGCCGACCTCGAGGATGGGAAAGAGATCGGTGAGGTAGTCGCGGAGGACATTGCCGGTCACGGAGATGGTGTCTTCGCCCTTGGCGATGCGATCGAGACTGAACCGGCACGCATCGGCTGGCGCCATGATGCGGAGATCGAGACCGGCCGTGTCGTGTTCTTTGAGATAAGCCCCGACCTTCGCGATGAGCTGCGCGTCGTGGGCGCGCTTCTCGTCGAGCCAGAAGACAGCCGGTGCGCTGGTGGCCCGCGCGCGTTTCACGGCGAGTTTCACCCAATCGCGGACGGGTGCATCTTTCGTCTGGCAGGCGCGCCAGATGTCGCCCATTTCCACGCGGTGCTCGGTCAGGACTTTGCCCTCTGTATCAACGATGCGCACGATTCCGTCCGACGGTATTTCGAACGTCTTGTTGTGCGACCCGTATTCCTCGGCCGCCTGCGCCATGAGCCCGACATTGGGAACGGAACCCATGGTGGTCGGATCGAGTGCTCCGTGCTTCTGGCAAAATTCGATCACGGCTTGGTAAACCGGCGCGTAGGAGCTGTCCGGAATGACGGCAAGCGTGTCCTGGGTTTTGCTCTCCGCGTTCCACATTTTGCCGCCCTCGCGGATCATCGCGGGCATCGAGGCGTCGACGATGACGTCGCTGGGGACGTGCAGATTGGTGATGCCCTTTTCCGAATTGACCATGGCCAGCGGCGGACGCGAGGCGATGGCCGCGCGCAGGTCGGCCTCGAGCGCGGCTTTCTCCGAGGCGGGAAGTTTTTCCATTTTGGCCGCGAGATCGCCGAGGCCGTTGTTGAAGTCGACGCCGAGGGCTTCGAGGGCGGCCCGGTTTTTCGCGACAAAGCCGTCGAGAAAAGTTGTCACCGCGTGTCCGAAGAGGATGGGATCGGACACCTTCATCATGGTGGCCTTGAGATGCAGGGAGAAAAGAAGACCGAGATCGGCGGCCGCGGCAATCTGCTTTTCCAGAAAGGCGATGAGCGCCTTCTTGCCCATGAAGGTGGCGTCGACGACTTCGCCGGGCTGAAGCTTGATGCCGTCCTTGAGCACGACCGGCGCCCCGCCGGACGCGGGGCTGAGTTCGATGCGGACGGTGGTCGCCGCCGGAACGGTTACCGATTGCTCGTTGGAGAAAAAGTCGCCCGCGTCCATGGTGGCCACCCGTGTCTTCGAGTCCGCGGCCCAGGCGCCCATCTTGTGCGGGTGTTTGCGCGCGTAGTCTTTCACCGCTTTGGGTGCGCGCCGGTCGGAATTTCCCTCGCGCAGCACGGGATTCACCGCGCTGCCTTTCACTTTGTCATAGCGCTCCTTGGTATCCTTTTCCGCGTCGTTGCCCGGATTCTCGGGATAGTCCGGCAGGGCGAAACCCTGTTTTTGCAATTCGGCGATGGCGGCTTTGAGCTGCGGGATGGATGCGCTGATGTTGGGCAACTTGATGATGTTGGCCTCGGGCCGGAGGGAGAGGGCGCCCAGTTCGGCCAGCGCATCGGGCATTTTCTGGTCCGCGGGCAGACGGTCGGCGAAAGCCGCGAGGATGCGGCCGGCGAGCGAGATGTCGCGCAGTTCGACGCCGATTCCGGCGTGTTTGGTGAACGCCCCGACAACGGGCAGGAAAGAATAAGTGGCGA
>Ga0315902_10002836_pt1 | contig 26494 bp, 20 predicted proteins | sample LakEriMetagenome_9_FD_203523 | JGI IMG/M metagenome (GOLD analysis project Ga0315902, IMG submission 203523) | Freshwater fungal communities from buoy surface, Lake Erie, Ohio, United States - Buoy 12 MA117 | ecosystem: Environmental > Aquatic > Freshwater > Lake > Lake biofilm | place: USA... | reverse complement strand
ACTATTACAAGTAGAGGTGCTGGTGACACTACTGGTATTGCGTTTCAAACAGAAAATAGCAGCGGAGTAGCTCGTGCGGTCATCCTCGACGAAGGCACAATGACCATAACCGAATCAAATACGGGTATGACTGCAAGCCGTTGCACCTTGGCGCTTGTGGGAACGAAGGCCGACTATCAGCGGGGCTCACTCGAAATCCGACACACGAATGTTTCGAACCCGTTTACCTCGATTTTTAGCGCAAATACATGCGGCCAAGTTGTAGCCGCCGACTACGTCACAGGCGGAATTGCAGTGCAAGGGGTTTCCACTACAACAGCTACAGCCCAGCCGTTCTTTTTTGGCGGGATACACGGAAGCACCGCGCCCACTACAGCTTTATTGACCTTTCAAGGCCAGAAAAACAATGGAACGGGAGGCTATGCGGTGATAGCAAATACCGAGAAGCTGGTACGGTTTCGGAACTTGAACACAGAAATAATTGCAATCCTTGGAAGCAGAGCGGTAGGTATCGGCAACACCGCGCCAACATCTACCACATCACTGACCGTACGGGGGCAGGGTACTACTACTGGAATTTCTTTTAGGACAGAAGACAGTGGAGGTGCCGAACAGTTTCGGATTCAAGACAACGGCCAAACATTTCTATTTGAAGATAGCGGCGTGTCTACGGGTAGTCACAGCTTAATACTTTCGGGCGCGAAGAATGAATACTGGCGACCGTCTATCAGTTTCCGTAGCTCTCAAATCAGCTCCAGCTTCAACGGATTTTGGGCGGGAGATAACAGTGCTATGGGAATCATTGCCCCCGGCAACAACCCAGTAGGAGGCGGCCTATTTTTTAACGGCGTGACAACAAGCGGAAGCACAGCGTACTACGGAGTGCAATTTGGCGGATATCAAGGCAGCACCGCGCCGACCGTTGCAAATACCTTAATCTTTGGTGCAAAGTGGTCGGGCACAGGAACCACACTTACAGATTTAGCGGCGGGCGAAATTTTGTTTCAATGCACGAATAATGCCACGGGGAGGTTCTACGTCTTCGGCGGTGGCGGGGTAGGTATTCGCAACAGCGCACCGACAAACACTAACGGCCTCACTATACGAGGGCAAGGCACCACTACTGCGCTTCTTCTTTTAGCTGAAACAAGCGCAGGCACCGCGCGCTTCACCGTACGGGATGACGGCGCGTATGCATTTGCAGGAGGAACTGTAGGGGCGGCGCAAACAGGCTACACAACCCCAACTAACCTTACAACGGATAGAACATTCGATGCAAATGCCACTACTATTGACGAACTTGCAGACGTTCTTGGGACTCTTATTGAAGACTTGAAAACTAAAGGAATAATTGCAGCATAATGCCTAGACTCGGAGCCTTATCGTCAAACACGGAGATAGCTACTGTAGTTGACAACGCAAATACTTCATTTACTCTTGCATTAACTGATGCTGGAGAGTACATTCGTTGCACGGCAGCAACAGCCATAACTATTACCGTCCCTCCACAGTCGAGTGTTACTTGGTTGGCTGACACTGAGATTTATTTTGAACAAAATAACACAGGACAGATTACAATAGCTGCTGGAGCTGGGGTAACCATCAATAGTAGCGAAACTTTAAAGAGTTTTGCTAGGTATTCCGTTATAGCTTTAAAGCGGGTTGCTTCTGACACTTGGACACTAATTGGAGAAAGAGCATTAGTCTAATGTTGATTAAAGCAGTAAGCGCCGCACGGCGCACCTATCCCGTAGTGACGAACGGACTCAAGCTGTATCTCGACGCTTACAACACGCGCAGCTATCCGGGCACAGGAACTACGTGGTACGACCTGTCAAATAGCGGGTACAACCTCACCAACAATGGAGGCACGTGGACGGTTTCGGGAGGCCGCAGGTACTTTGAGCTAGACGGTGTAAACGATTATATAACGGGCACGAGTAATACTACTTTGTTTAGTATTAACACGGTAGGTTACACGTGGTCGATTTGGATTTATTACGTTACATCTCCAGCTTGGCTTGACGGTATAATTGAGGAAAGGCACAACGGTAGCGGGCAGTCGTATTATTTCGACAATCGAAACACGGGAAACACGAACGGCAACGGGTGGGGTATTAGAACGTATGTACCTACTCCCGCAGTAGAACGGGGCACAACTTTTAATCAAACAATTACGACGGGGACGTGGCAGCACGCTTGCGCAACCTTTACGTACACAACGGCCACAACGGGAACATTTATAATATATCTGAACGGCTCGGTAGTTATAACCACAGCGCAAACCCTACCGAGTTCGAACTGGCAAGCCGCAAACGTGAATACCTATCCCGTTATAGGTGCGCTAGATTTGAACGGAGTTCTGCAGAGATTCAATAACATACGGGTAGGTGAAGTATTAAACTACAATAGGCCGTTAACGGCTACGGAGATTTCTAATAACTACAACTCAACCAAATCAAATTACGGGCTATGAACTGGTACCACGTCTATCATAAAGACCAGCTGCCTAGCGTTCCGTGGAACTTATTCCTACAGTTCGTGCGGTGGAACCTTGCGGCAACTGAATTTATCCTCGAATACAAAGAGGAACCAGCCGACAAAACGGGTGTATTGAGTCGCAATGAAGCGGCGGCCTACACAAAGAACACCGACTGGGAGGTATACGATGTCTACCCGAACGCAAACAATGGCGAAGGTTAAAAAATAAAAACAACTAACTTTGCAACATGGCATTACAAAAAAACATTGAAACACAGTATGGCGTTACGCTCTCATACTGGAAGGTTACTCGATTGAATATTGAGTGGCACAACAAGATTGCTGAGGTATTCTTAGCTGGATGGCCTAGTCAGCAAGTCAGAGACAATGGGGTTGAACCATTAGAGTACAAATCGTTTGTGTTTAGACACGACGATTGGCCATTCACCTTTGATGGCAATAACGTAAGCGAGGCTTACGAGAGAATGAAGCTGCCTATGCAAACCCATATGGGTGGGGGCAATATGCACGAACAAAATCCATTTGTCGGAGCTACCGACGTAATATAATTAACATGAACAATTACAAGATTAACGAAGAGACCGTACAGGCTCTGTTGGCTTACTTGGCACAACGTCCGTATGTAGAAGTAGTACAGGGTATCGAAGCCCTACAAAAACTAGAAAAACTAAATGAGTGACGGTAGAATAAAAAGCATCCTAAAGGCCAACGGCCTGTCTGGAGTAAACAAGCCCAAGGCTACACCTTCGCACCCTAAAAAGTCACACGTAGTGCTTGCTAAAGAGGGGGGTAAGACAAAACTGATTCGATTCGGTCAGCAAGGGGTGTCTGGTTCCCCAAAGAAGCAGGGTGAGTCAGAATCCTATGCCAATAGAAGACAATCATTTAAGGCTCGTCATGCGAAGAATATCGCAAAAGGCAAGATGAGCGCGGCTTACTGGGCTAACAGAGTAAAGTGGTAATGCAAGATATTTACTATTTTTGCAAAGCAATGGACATCAGCATTTATCAGATAATTATACTCGCAGCTGGGGTTGTGGGCGTATACGTTAAGCTCAACATCGACATGTCCAAGCTGTCGTTGAGACTTGACATACATGAGAGACAGACAATAGCTCTGCAAAACAGCATAGACAAACTGCTTAAGGATGTCCAGGAAATCAAGATTCTACTGGCTAGAAAGCAGATAGACGATTAAGATTTATATTTGCAAAAAATACACACATGGCAACCACGACCGCAACGATTACTCTCTCCAGTGCTGATTTGACCAACGACACGCTGGCGCTGACTCAAACCACCAACCTCAACAAGGCTGGAACGGTTACGGGTCTCGACCAGACGACTGGCGTTGGCCGTATCACGAGAGGGTCCACTGCCGACTACACCCTGTTCGATTCAGCTAACTACTCTGACGCTAAGGCTCACAAAGTATACCTGAAGAACACCTCATCTACGGCTACCGAGTACATCACCCTGAAGGTTAACACCCAGGAGATTGGTAGACTGTACGCTGGTGACTGGGCATTCATGCCTTGGAACGGTGGGCCTACGGCAAACATCATCGTAAACAACAGCGTAGCTACCAACATGACGTTGGAGTACGCCCTTATCTACGAAGCCTAATGGGTACACTTAGCGCATCCCTTTCCCTTAACAGCCCAGACGTACTGTCTAGCGTTGTTAACGTCTCTGTGGGTGTCGCGGTGAATGCAGACTCTGGGAACTTTACCAGAGCTAAAGTTGCTGCAACTGGCCTTACAGGGGCTGTTACGGTGTACAAGGCAAACGACAAACTTGACTCTGCTTACTTGTATGTGAAGAACATGCATCAAGAGCGCGAGAAGTTTGCGTATGTCTTTGCTGACACCAATGCAGATGACCCTGTGTTCCTAAAGCTGGCTGGCAACGAGTTTGCATTTATGCCTGTGAAAAACGACGTGACGCTCAAGGCGTACGTTACCGAAGTGGACCAAATCATTGAGTACGGTGTATTTGGTCTTGATAGCTCATCTGTAACCTTATCGTAAGCCATGCATCCAGCCGATTACCAATCGCCAAAATCAGTTTATGTGTCGGGCACTGTTACTGGAGTGACTGCTCCAGAAAAAAGCTATTTCTATAAACTAAGCTTTTACGACACTACAACACTTACTTCACTTGTAGCCGTTACTGGAGCTCATTGTGTCGGCAGCAATTACTCGGTATCCTCTACAGGAATTGTAGGGGCCACTGGCTTAACTGCTGGCAACTTTACTGCATCACAATTTACTGAACCAATTTATGGTAAGTTTAAGGCTTTTAGTACTGGTGCAGGCACGTCAAAGGTCATAGCTTATTATGCTTAATTTAATTAATCCATAGATGGAAAAATTTGAAATTCTTGGCTCTGAAGAGGAGCTTGTAAAAAGCATGGAGGCTGATACAGCCTCTTTGCCTGTGGTAGAAACTGATTCTACCCCCGAACCATTTGCTGAACAAACTATTGATGATAGTGAACAGCATGGTGCGGATGGTTTTAACCAACAGCCGCCGTCTGAGACATTCGACAGTGGCAGCGAACAATCGTTCAGCAACGAGGACATAGAAGACGCAGTTGTCACGTACCTAAGCGAAAGGCTTGGGAGACAGTTCTCTTCTATAGACGAATTGATGAATGTTGAGAGCAGCCCTATCGATGAGAGGATTGCAGCCATCGCAAAGTTCGTTCAGGACACAGGTCGCGCTCCCGAAGACTGGTTCAGGTACCAGGCCCTCAACCCATCCGAAATGGATGACATGACGGCTATAAGAATCCAAATGGCTTCTGAGTACCCAAATCTGGCTTACGACGAGATTGAACTGCTTCTGAACTCTAAGTACAAGCTGGACCCAGACATGTACGATGAAGGGGACGTCAAGCTGTCTATGTTGCAACTTAAGATTGACGCTCAGAAAGCTAAGCAGTCTATCGAGTCGCTTCGTAGTCAGTATGCCGCTCCAGACCAAGCTGCACAGCAGTACGAGTCATTCATCGACGACAACTGGGTACAGAATATGTACACTGAGGTTGATGCCCTTGAGGGAGTTGAGTTCGATTTGGGGAACGGAAATACGTTCACGTTCGGAATCAACGACCAGTATAAGAATCAACTAAAGCAAAAGAACGAGCGACTGGAGAATTTCTTCGACTCATACGTGCGGAATGATGGCTCTTGGGACTACGACCTTCTGTCGTCTCATATGACTGTGCTTGACAATATCGACTCTATTGTGAAGTCGGCTTATCAAAAAGGTCTTGGTGACGGTCAGAAGAATCTGGTTAACAAGGCAGCCAACGTGTCGGTTAACACACCACAACAAACTAACAACAACCAAGCTGACCCCATTATTGACCAACTAAAAAGCATAATGGGGATGAGCAACACTCTAACCTTTAAAATCTAAGAAAAATGGCTATTACGCAAACCAACGCCAGCTCTTCTGCTGGTAATTTGGCTGCTGGTACGATTAAGGCGGACCCGTCCAAGTACGCTGCTATTGGCGACTTGTTGACGGGTGAAGATGCGTACAACAGACCTGACGTCCGTGAGATGCTCGTCAAGACCTTTGGCGACCAAGGCATCACTGGGTTTCTGACCCTCACGGGCGCCACGAAGAACGCTGGTCAAGCCGACCAGGTTGAATACTTCGAAGAAAGACGCAGACACAAGAGACTTGTCGTTAATAATATTGGAACCGCAGCAGGCGTTACAGCCGTGGGGGTTTCCTTTGATGACACCCTCCAGCCGCTTGTTAATGATGTATTGATTAACATCGCTACTGGCGCCAGATATATCTGCGCTACTGCGAACGGAACGGGAACTGGCACTTCTTGCTCTCTTGTTGCTCTTACTGGTGATGTTGCCGCCGTAGTCGCAGACCAAGAGCTTGCAATTATCGGTAACATGTATGCTCAGGGCACCGACCAGCCTGCTGGGTTTACGGAGCCTGGTGTTGACAGATATGTAAATCCGTTCATGATTATTAAAGAGCGCTTCCAAGTTAACGGCTCTCAAGCAACTAACATCGGATACATCAACACTGGCAACGGAGACTACAGATGGTTCATGTACGGTGAGCAAGAGGCTCGTAAGCGTTTCATGGACAAGCGTGAGATGATGATGTTGTTTGCCAACAAGCTCGGCGACACGAATGACGGCGTATTGGGAAGAGCTGGCTCTGAAGGGTACTTCAGTGCAGTGGAAGCAAGAGGTAACATTGCGAGCGGCACGTTCGAAACAATGAACGATATTGACAACATTATCATTGAGCTTGACAAGCAGGGCGCTCCGTCTGAGTATGCTGTCTACGTCAATAGAGCCTTTGACTTGGCTATTGACGATTTGCTTGCTCAGGGCATTGCAACTCAAACCACGGCTGGTCTCCCTGGACAGTTTGGGGCATTCAATAACAGCGCAGACATGGCTGTTCAGTTGGGCTTCAAATCATTCACGAGAGGTGGTTACACCTTCCACAAGCACAGCTGGAAATTGCTGAACGACCCGACGCTGTTGGCTGGTTCTAAGTATGCTGGTGCAATGATTCCTATGACTCAAGTTGCTGACGCTCGCACTGGTGTGAAGTCTCCTGCTTTGGAGATGAACTACAAGGCTGCAAATGGCTACAGCAGAGAGCTTGAGCATTGGGTAACTGGTGGCGGTGTGTTGGGTTACACAAACAACGGTGATGCTGGTAAGGACGTTGCTACGTTCCACTACCGTTCGGAGTGCAACCTCATTACGCGTGCGGCCAACCAACATGTTGTACTGAAGTCTGCATAAACTAAACCGAGGAAAGGGAGGGGCTTCGGCCCTTCCCTCTACTCTCAAATCAAGAAATCATGGCAACAACGCACGTTTTTCCTTTATTCTTGGGTGCGACGGCAGTAGGTGTTACGGCCACATCTGGTAACTTGCCTGTAAATACCAGCTACGTGGTAATTGACCAGGCAAGTACAACTACAGCCACACTTCCAAATGGTACTATTCTTGGACAGATGATGACTATAGTAAGTCTTGGCAATGGTCAAAAAACCATAACTGTAACAAACGGCATTTCTACAGCCTCCGATAGTATTGTTCTTGCAGCCTCTAATCCTGGTCAATCAGTTCTTCTGATGTGGACTGGTTCAAAGTGGGCTACTCTTATGGCTGAAGGAGCTGGGACTGTCTCCTAATCTGAATTTGCAAAGGGGCTTCGGCCCCCTTGCTTTTCTACTTAAATTTACTTCATGATAAATAAGTTCTTCCTTTTTAATAAGGAGAAGGTTAATACGGGCAGCACGTCAGAGTCAGATACTGGTGTAGGTATCAGCGTAATTGCCCTTCAATCCAATAACCTAGCCTATATGACTGCTAGTCAGGGTAGGGTTACGATGGTGTTTAACGATTCTGGCATATACGATTTCGTGCAGACTGTTGAGGGGGAGGCCTATAGAAAGACTACTATAGACGTAGAGTGTGAGATTGGTCAAGAACAGTCGCTCATAGAGGACATCCTCAACTTCATAGCAAACTCTCCTCCGAACAGGAATGTGATGAGCTTTGACTATACTGGCAAGTCCAGCTTTAAGCAGGCCACTATAAAGACACCCAAGAGTATTGAGAGCAAGGTGTTTACATCTCCAGAACTTATGAAGCCAAAAGAACTGCTTCTGGGGGAGACAGGTCTCACAGCATTCAACATAGATGGGATTGAGTTTACAGAGCTTTCGTATCCTATTGTAGACTACAGCCCAATTGGGGTTCCTACTGGCGCTACAGTATTCTCCTACGCTTCAGCTGGAGTTGGCATTACTTATGTGCCTGGCGGTGTTTCTTCATGGAAAAACAACTCACTTCTTCCAAATAACGCAGGGCCTACTGGGTACGATTTAAATGCGTTTATCACTTTGAATCCGCATATTGTTATACCTGGCTTTGCCTCAAATACAGGTGTTGGTAGTACATCTGTTTTTATTAGCAGGGCAAGAGCACTTGAAATACCAGTTCCGATTGACATACAAGAGGATTATACATCATATGTATGCTTTGGTATTCCAGATGATGATTCAGCCGCTTCTTCTATAGCCCCAAGAGAAAACTTTAAATCATTTGGTTCTATTTATGGAAGCACTGATTATAAAGGAGTTGCTTCTTTTGACATAAGTCAGCCATCTTCTTTTGCGGTAAGACATTTTGGATTAGGAGGAGCACCTTCTAGAGGCGTAACAAATACCGATGACAATGGCACAATTCCATATAAGATACCAGACAATAGGGGTGTTGGAATGCAACAGACATGCTATGTCTTTGTGATAAGAAGAGATAAGTCTTACAATATATATCTACACAACCATCAGGGAGACCTTGTGTGCGTGATACCAGCTAAAACAATAGAAAGTGGTTCTATAAACGAAAGAACTGACGGTGTTTTCAACTTCTACACTCTTGGGTATGGAAACGTAGCTGGAGAATCAACTGCAAATTCAATAGACCACGACTTCTGGGGATTCATGACCCGCTTTGGAATAGTTCAAAGAGACATCGGCCCATCAGAGGCATCTAGACTTGCTAAGGCGCTTTACGAGAAATACAAACCACTTAAATAAAATGGAACAAACCAGAAGACCTGGGAGACCCGCTGCTAAGCAAGAGGTCTCAGAAGAGACGATTCAACTCGTTTCTGACAAGGCTAATAAGCCTGTTTTGTCGCACGACTACAAGGCTCCAGAGGGCCCACAGAATGCGATTTATGAGATTAAACAAGGAGGCGGGATTGCTTATTTGTTGTCTCAATCAAGCGTAACTGTTTACGATAGGCAGAAAGACTCTGTAAGGCAGATTAGATACTGCCCTAACGAGCCCAGCGTATTTGTTGACGAGCAGAGCCACAACGCAAAAAAGGAAGCAATTATTTTTAGAAACGGATACCTTATGGTTCCGTACGACAAGCCGAATCTTAAAAAGTTCTTGGACCTTCATCCGTCAAACATAGCTAATGGTGGCTCTGTGTTTAACAAAGTTGACAACACGTTTAATATTGAAAAAGAGCTTGAACAAGAGTTCAATGTATTTGATTCGGTAGCTTTGGTTAGAGATAAAAGCATAGATGAACTGCTTCCAGTAGCCATTTACTATGGAGTATCCATAGACAGACCAGTGTCTGACATTAAGTATGACCTGCTTAAAATCGCAAAGTCTAAGCCAGATGATTTTGTAAAGGCGTTTGACAATCCGATTGTAAAGACTCGTTCCATCATCCACAAAGCATCACAATATCAAGTAGTTAGTTTGAAGTCTGATGGGTGTTACTGGACTGATAGCAACGGACTTATTGTTGCCGTTCCAGTTGGACAAGACCCTCTCGATACTCTTACTAGATTCTGTATGACAGAAAGAGGCGCTTCTGTAATGGCAACTATAGAAGATAGACTGGTCAACACTTGATTGATAGACAGATAGATGAGAGGGCTGCCTGCGGGTGGCCCTTTCTTTTTTTATATTTGCATTATGGTGAGCGTATACAGGGTTTACACTGCCCTTAAAAATCTAGCAAACAAAGAGCAGAAAGGATTTGTCACCCCTGAGGTGTTCAACTCATTCGCTCATATGGCTCAGTTGAATATATTCAACGAGATTATGACCGAGACTATTGACGCCAAAAGATTGGCTAAGTCTGGGTTTGACACGGGTTCAGTCTTGTCTCTTAGAGAGCGCAAGACGGAGGACATGACGTACTTCTATAAAAAGGCAGTATCTACCACCAACTCTGGATACACGTCAGTAATCATCAAGCCTTCTGACTTGTACAAGATTATATACGTCACCTTTGCCGACACACAAGATGCTACTACTGCAAATCTTGATAACGATTACGGGAAGTGCGAGATTCTATACAATCCGTTTCTATTTGAAGAGTTGAAGATTAGCAGGCTTTCTGCGCCTACAGACCAATACAAGGTAGCACTTGTGGGCTCAGATAAAATCGAAGTATGGCCACAAGACACAACAGAGGAGTACTGGCTTCACTACTACAGCACCCCTGGCTCTTATCAAAACCAGGCATCTGTAAACCAATCTATTGCTGGCACTAGAGTAAACCTCCCGCCAGTGTACTCTATGAACATCATAAACAATGTAGAAGTATATGACTCATTTTCTTCTAGAGATTTTGACCTTCCGCCTGCATACGAGTCTGAACTAGTGTCTGAACTGGCTAAGATGGTTGGATTGAACCTTAGGGACAATGATGTTCAGCAATACGCACAAGAGAAAACAGCATCTGAATAATGAGCATGAACACTGTACCGCTCAGCGTAGTTCTCGCTGACTTCAGGATAGGCCTGGATTCTGATGATTACATCAGCAATGTATCAGACATACAGCTGAGAAACATTGCCCTTAGAGGCATTAGAGACATTGGTTTTGACATCGGAAAGAAGGTTAAGTCATTGAAGTTGACGGTGAACTCTAATGACACTGTAACGCTTCCAGATGACTATGTGGATATGATAAAGATTGGTGTTGTTGGTGAAGATGGAAGGGTATATGTATTTTTTGAAAATAAGAATCTAAACTATTCCCACAAAAAAGTGACAACAGGCTCTACGACGTCGTTTAGCGCTGGTCCTCTTGACATAACTGCCAATAGAATTGTAAACATAGAAGAGAGCAAAACGTCTACAGATACCGACGTGTCAACTGCTAATGACTTCTACGAATTTGTTTTTGAAAACTACATCTACGAGGGTGGAGTTGGAAGATTGTATGGCATGGGCGGCGGCCATGGGATTGGAGAGTATAGAATCAATCTCGACCAAAATAGAATAGAGCTTTCTGCAAATTCTTCTGTTTCTGAAGTGGTTATGGAATACATAGGTGATGAGGCTAGGTCGTCTAACCCATCTGTACATGTATATGCAGAGGAGGCGCTCAGAGCCTATATCTACTATAAGCTGGTTGAGAAGAAGTCTACTGTTCCAGCCAATGAAAAGGCAAGAGCTAGGGCTGAATACTATAACGAAAGAAGACTGGCTAACGCTAGACTGTCTACCTTCACAAAAGACGAAGCGCTTAAGACTATAAGAAAGAACTTTAAGCTAGCCCCTAAATTCTAATGATTGACAAGATTGTCCCCAGGAAACTGGACACGTCAATGGACCTTAAGCTCACGCCTAAGGATTCTATGATTGATGCGCTAAACGTAAGAGTTACAGAATCAACGTCTGTGGGTGATGAAGGCACGTCTGATGTAGGCGTTCTTAAAAACGTACTTGGAAACACAAACGTGCTTGGCTTCAATACGTTTGACTTTCTTCCACCAGACAACGACTACAGGATTATAGGCAGCGTTACGGACATAAAGAGTAAGATTATATACTTCTTTGTGTACTCAAATCAGCAGTCTGTAAATTCTATTTTTGCCTATGACCCGCTGGGGAAACTGCCTAAGTCAAAGACCGCACCACAGGGCAGGCCCAATAGCGTTAGACTCATTATGTCGTCTACGCGCTTTATGTTTCCTCAGGACGGCTTTGTAAAGGCTGATGTGGTGCACATCAAGCGTTCAGAGTTCTCAAAATATCCCGCCATAAGAAGCAGGATGGAGAGCGAGGGATGTTGGGAAGACATGAACGCTGACGCGCTTTTGTACTTTACCGACAACAAAAACGAACCAAGAAAGATAAACGTATATAGAGCGCTGCTTAACAACTCTGAGCAAGAGGGATTCTTTAACCAGGGTCAGCCTGTATACTATGGATACAGCAACTACACCCTCCCAGAAGTAGATGACTTTATTTCTGCGTGCCCTAGAACGCCGCTGATAAAAGCAAAGTTTGAATTTGGGTATGACCCATCATTCTCTGGTTCAAACTTCAAGGCAGGCTCTTGCTTTACGTTTGCGTATCAGTATGTGTATAAGGACGGCATTGAGTCACCTATATCCTCTTATTCCGACCTTGCTGTACCCAAGTCTACCCTGACTCAAGGAGCTAGCTCATACGTTGATGCCAACGCACTAAACGTCTGTAATCTTGAGATACCATATCCAAATAGAGAGGTAGAGAAAATAAAAATACTGGCCAGGCAGTATGACACGTCTTCGTTTCTGCTTATTGATGAGGTTGCCAGAGAAAACTTTAATGGCAACTATCTGTTTTACAACAACAAAATACTTACCTCTGTAAGCGAAGAGACTGTTGCTAAACAGTTTGAAGCAGTCCCTAAGAAAGCATATACACAGACTATTTCAAACAATAGGCTGTTTTATGGAAACTATGTAGAGGGGTTTGACAACGTGTCCGTAGAGGCCACTATAACTCCAGTATATGAGAATGAACCCAAGGAAACAGACCTTCGTATATACATCAAGCCGTCTGTTCGTTCTAGCGCCATTCACACCGCTACTGAAAATGATGTACAGAAGAAGCTAAAGAACAGATTTTTTGACGGAGGTGCATCCTTCATTCTTGATGTAGACGCATCAGACACTGCCTTAATCTCAGATTCAATCGTAAGATTTTCTCTGAAGATAGCGCCAGACAAGAACTTTCATCTCTATAAAAAGAACGGATGGTCTATGCCATCTGCTGACAGCAATAGCGCCAGAAGATATGTAGATGAGGGTAGCCTTTCGCAGGAATACCCAACTAGCTTTGATGATGTAGACTCATACTCCACTCCATTGCCAGAGGCACAGCAAGGAGGAATAATAAATACAAGATGGTATTACTACGATACAAATGCAAATCAAGAGCAGATAGGAGTTAAGATAGGCAGTGCTGTAGATAGACCGCTTATTATACCAGGAGGACAGCTTTCGTATAACATAGAGTTTAGATATATAGGCAACTCACTGTTTGGTCAAGAGGCTGCTGGAAAGATTTCTGATACTATTACCAGGATTCTTTGCAACATAGACACTACAAACGACATAGAAGTAATTACTGCACAAAACATATACGTGCACGATTATAAACTAAATCTGGTTAACTTTCAAAAGATAGCCTCGTTTGGGCCTAAGAAAACATCTATTGATAATGTTGAGCCTTCTGACAGCAAAGCATATCTAATATCCCCATTGTTTAGAGCTGATGGAACTGGCGCTCCAGTTGGATACGCTATAGCTGAATCAGCTAAGGTAACGTTTGGCTTTCAGAAAGTAAGCTCTGAATTAGAGTTTAATTCTGTTAATGAGATTCTTCTTTCAGTCAACAAGATAGCTGACCTAGAGCTTTCTTCTTGCATAAGGAGGCCTAATCACGACGCAGACTGGATAGTCCTAAAGAAGGACTTTATGGATGTAAACCAGTCCAGCGCATACAGTATACTACAACAGTTTTTGACTGAAGTTGAGCAAGAATCACTTGACCGTTTCTATCAGATAGATACTGGTAACGAAGCAGCTTTTGGGATTGAGTTAGATATAAACAACTTGCCATCTGAAGTTCAATTACTTATAAACAACTATACTAAGCAGTTTGGATATATTGATTTAAATCCAAACCCAATAAACATAACAAGAAACTTCTTTACATCAACCTCAGCCCCAAACACAACCCTGATTGGCACATGTGTGATTGATGGAGAGGCTGGCATTGGAGGCGGACCTGGATATGGGACGTATAGCAACCTTAGATATGACAACCCAGGTTCTATATTTATTCAATCATATAGATTGCCTCTTTCAAATGATTTAATAATTGGAGGGTACTTTTTCTTAGGGGCTTTTGGCGGATATTTCTCTTCTGATATAAGAGCTAAACGCATAGTAGTAAACTCAACTCCAGGAGGTCAAACAACGTATACAATTTCTGATATACTTCCATCTGACATTGGTGACGGTTCTGCGTCTATGCCCCTTAGAAAGGCTATTACGGCTCAACAAAACAACCCTACGCCTTACAAACTCATACCACCAAGCATACAGCAAGAGACTCACGCGCACATTGAAGTAACTGATAAGTTTATAGACGCTTTTGTAGTTGGTGATATATATGACTATAGAAGTTTTAAAACAAATTCTTTCCACGAATTTGGTGTTGTTTACTACGATAAAAGAGGTAGACACGGATTCGTGAACACATTGAAACCAGTTTACATTCCAGGTTATTCTGATGCAGATAGGGGTGGTTCTGGCAAAGGCAAAGTGAATGTACAGCTTCAGGTTACATCATCTCACCCTTCTTGGGCGGACACATTTAAGATAGTCCATTCTCGTTCTACATCTACAGAGCGATTTATACAGTATACCGCTGGAGGTGCGTTCGTAAGGCATTCTCCTCAAAGCGAAGACGAAGAGAACATATATGTTTCTTTGAATTACCTGCAAAGCAGTGTGGTATCTTACAGCAGTTCTTTTGGGGCTAGAAGCCCAGAAGGAGGGATTGACCTCTATAAATTTGCTCCAGGTGACAGAGTTAGGATTATTTCATTTCAACCTACCACTGAAGCAAAAGTATATCCACAAAATTTTGATTTTGAGGTAGTTGATTTAGTTAATCTAGGTGAAGACAATAACCCTTTGTTTGAAGGGACTAGCAACATACCTTATAATAAGCAGGGATATTTCTTGGTGCTTAGAGACAATCCCGCTATAAATGACTTCAACTACAACAGCGTAAAGAACTCTCTTGATAAGTGGGGCAACAACTGCCTCATAGAAGTGTACACGCCGTCTAGGGCTAAAGACCAGTCGTCTAAGATTTTCTATGAGCTTACGAATCCAATTCCAACTAATGCGGTAGCTGGACTAACCCCAATTACGCTGAAAAACGGAGATGTATGGTGGAGGCCCATTGCTTTAAATATTAGGAATTTCGATGAAGACTCTGGTTCATTTACAGACCTGCTCATAGACTCTGACGACATATCTGAGTCCAATCCATCTAGACCCAACTTTAGAAGCAGGTATGTGGAGTCCATGACATTTACAGACCTATACAAAGGTGATTCTCATGGCCTTGGAAGGCCTAACGTCTATCTTCCTGACGCACAAGAGGTTAGGAATGAATCTGGTATAGTTTACTCTCAGCCAACCGCTCAGTCAGCTAGCAGAATTAAGTATTCAGACTTCAACTCGTCTTTGTTGAACTTCAAAGACGTGCCAGAGGCTTATGGACCAGTTGTATATCTTGTAGACAGAGGAGACTCTTTACTTTGCATACAAGACAGCAAGTGTTCTTTGATGCCAATAGGAAGGTCAATTTTATCTGACACTGCTGGAAACGAGCTTATATCGTCGTCTACCAATGTGCTTGGGACCGAAAGATATATGGCTGGACAGGTGGGGTGTGACAACACTCCTGAGTCTGTGGTTGATGTGGATGGCACGGTTTATTTCGTAAATAAGTCATTAGGAAAAGTTTTTGCTGTTGGTGACTCTTCTTATGAAGAGATTAGCTCTATAGGTATGAAGTCTCATCTTAGAGATGAGTTTAAGCGTTCTATGGAACAGGCTGCCGCAAACAGCAAGATTATAAAAGTTCCAGCAGGATTTGACCCTATAAATGATGAATACATATTCACCATACGTTTATTTGACAAGCTGCCTGAATCCATTCCATTTGAGCCAGCTTATGTGTACGGATGTGTAGACAACACGTCGTGCAACTATAACCCAGATGCAAACATTGACGACGGAACTTGCAGATATGCAGAGCCTTTTAGAAACTGTGCTGGGGGGTGCATAAATGACACTGACGGAGATGGCATCTGTGATGAGCTTGAAATCGGGGGGTGTCAAGACCCAAATGCAGACAATTACGACCCATTGGCGACTGACGCTGGCACATGTATCTACTATGGGTGCACAAATCAATCTGCGTGTAATTATGATTCTAGTGCTACTCACGACAATGGAACATGTATCTTCCCTAGCCCATACAGAGACTGCAACGGTAATTGTACCGAAACGGCTAGAATAATAATAAATGGAGAGGAAATAGACACTGGAATATGCCTTGATATAGCCACTCCAGATACTATAGTTGTGGCGTGTGATGACCCAGAATCATGCGGTTATCAAGACCCAACACCAAACGTTTTCTACCATCCATCAGCATGCACATATCCAAATCTTGGGTTTAATTGTAATGGAGAACCAGTCGGTGAGGCTGTAGACAATTTCATTACGCATGTCAATGCATTTGGGTTAACCTACAGGGGGCTTTCTTTCCTGAATAATTATGCTGGAACTCCATCATACATTTCCACTGGGTATGACTTTGACCAAGACGGATTTGTAACTATTGCTGATTTCCAAACGCTAAATACAGCGTATGGAGTATTTATTGACCCAGAAGCATACGTAATACAGCCAAGCATTCAACCAGAGGTAGTTGCTCTTAGAGGTGGAAGACTTGTGGGTGACTTTCCTCCTGGCGGAGAAAATATTGAAAACATACAAGGCCTGTTGGATTATTTAGCCTCATATGACCCATCCAATCCACCCCCGCCTAGCGAACCCTCAAATAACTTTACAGAAGACAACCCTATCCCATCTTCTAGACTGGAACCAACGGAAACATCCGTCGGGTATGTAGACAGATTTAACAAGCCACTCCCAGACGTTCCTGTTATTGGGGGTGAAAAACTTAAGGGTTCATATAGATTGCTCCACGCCTTGGCCGTAGGAGAACTTAGCAAAGCTCAACTTCAGTACATACTTGTGAATCTTCTTAATTATACTGGAAGACCAGATTGGCATGAAGACACTAATGCTTTGACGAAGTGGTTTGAAAAAGGCAGGATAAATACTGATTCGATTCCATCGCTCGATACTTTGGATGAGGATAGAGTTAATATCACTAAGAAGGCGTTTACAGGTATATTTATTGGTGCTATAAGCAAAAATCCAATAAACGACCCGCTGTTCTACGCTGTAGACCAGACAAACGTACTAGACTTCTTCCAAGTCTGGAATAAGCCAGTCCCTTCAAACCCAACTCTTTCGTTCCAGGATAAAGTGTTCTCTTATAATCCAACTGCATACAACGCCGCTAAGTCTTTAACCGCTGGAGTGTTTTCTTCTGATTCTCAACTTCCAGCTGGGGCAACTGGAGTTTCAAGTGTGAATGACTTGTTAAATTTCTTGTCTAATCAGTAAGCATGGCAACATATTCATTTTCAACATCTGGTAATTTCTGGAAAACGAAATACAGCTTCGAGCCAGATTGCTATGGAAGCACCGACAATTACTTTTTGTCGATGAAACCAATACAGCCCATCATACCAGGATATGGCAATGCTAGGTTTTGCTGGTTACACAATTCAAACCAAAGCAGAAATAAGTTTTACGAGCAAAGTTTTCCTAGCAGATTTAGTGTGGTGTCAAATCAAGACCCATCTATGGAAAAGGTGTACAAGGCTGTATCTATAGAAAGCAATCAAAATGTGTTTGAGGCAGTTTTGTATACGAATCTAGACTTGTCTTCCTCTTCAGTTACAAAACCACAACAGACAGATAAAAGGTCTTTTTCTGCAAGAGAAGAAGGTCTGTACGCTAGCGTAGGCCCTTCGCTTATAAATTCCACTAGAAACTTTGGTGTTATTGGAAGAATATCTGGAGTTCCGATTCCTCTCAATAGTTCTGGACTGTCTCAGAACAAGTTTATAAAAATCATAGAGCCTGGGTATGCGTATAAAGCATTTAAGATTCAGATAGTAGGGAACTCTTCGTCAGTAAACGAATCTTCAAAATACAAGGCGGCTTTCTCTACTTTTAGCCCGTCAGCTGGCATGTCTTTGCCAAAGTTTATCAGCTATTCAGCAAATACTGCAATAGAGAATGAGTTTTCTGTAGGAGAGTGTTATTCTAGGTCTTCATACCATATAGCGGCCATAAGGAGCAACGTAAGCCCTGCATACCCAGATACTTATATAGTGATAGGATATAGGGCTTTTCAACAAGGTGCTTTGTCAAACCCAGCAACCAACAGCTTAAAAGGTTTTGACACTGGAAACATTATATACTATGTTTCTAATCCAGCCATAGATGGCGATGACATGCGCGGTAAGTACTCTATGATTACAATCGAGACAAAACAAAATTTATATAATACACCATTTGAACTATTTGCGGTAAATACTGAGTTTGCTCAGTCAAAATTAGACGCTAGTTCCTAACTAAATAATTACCTTTGCAAAATGGCGGCTACTGGTGCATTCGACTGGAACATGTTTATGACTGGATGGAATCCATCTGGTGGTGGCACAGACATATTCGGCAACCCCATCCCTATGCAAATCCCAGGAGGCGGTGGCGCACAGGGGATTGCTGGGGTGGTGGGTGGCGTTGCTGACCTGCTCACGTACAGAAAAGACAAGAAGGAGCAGGAGGGTTATCTGAGTGCAGCAAAGAAGGATGTAGAGAAGTACAAGAGCGACTTTGCTTCTGGGCTGTACAATCAGCGAGTTGCTCAGGCTCAGAGAGACCTGGCTATGGCTGGGGTAAGGCCTACTGATACCTCTGGCATTCAGTCGTCAGCTTCTACAGCGTTGCAGGCTGCTGCCGCAGACCCTAGGGTACTGGGAGGACTGCTCGGAAACATCCAACGCAATCAGGCCCAGCAGATGCAGCAGCAGCAGATGGCTGATGTGCAGAGAGAGATTGCGTCTAAGTCTAATCTTGCGAACCTTGAGCAGAGCGTGCTGGCTCAGAATATCGGCCTGAAGCAGAACATGGGGATGATGGGACTGGCAGAGGCCACTGCTGCTAGGAACCAAGCATTGCAGAACCTAGAACAGCTTAAGCAGAACAAGCGTGATGCCTTTGGCAACATCATCGGAGGGGCGGCTGACATCGGGATGACCTTGGCTGGGCTGCCACAGATTGGGGGAGCGGGCGCTGGAGCTGAAGCGGCTGGAGCTGCGGCTGGGTTGGGCCAGGCGGCTTCCACTGTGCCTCAAGGAGGTGGAAATGTTAGCAGTCTTTTAAACTATCTTGGTGGAGTCAATGGGGGAAATCCATTAGAAAGTTTATTAAAACAACTTTCATCAGCTCCTGGAGCCGTCGTTGCAAATGGTGAAAAAGGCATGAAGGTTCAGAAGACTCCTGGAGAGTTCAGCCACAAGACCAACCCTATTGACATCATGAAGGATGGCAAGAAGGTAGGGGAGATGACTGGGGGAGAGTATGTGATTAATCCAGAGCAGGCCGATGCTATAGAAGACGCATACGAAAAGATTTCAGAAAAGAAGGCATCTGGCAAGAAGATTAGCAGGCAGGAGCTTATGATGCTGTACGATGTAATACGCGGAATCTTCTCTCAACCTCAGTTCCAGGAGGAAGAAGACGACGAAGAAGAAATGGAAGATTAAGCATGGCAGAGTACCAAGGATATGTAGCTCCAGTTGGACAGGCACCCTCATATGCTGAGGCTTTGCAGAAGCGAATGGATAGAATCCAGGAGCAGCAAAGACAGAATGTGGAGTTGCTTATGAAGGTCCAGCAGGACAAGAACGAACTCCGCGCTAAGCAGCTGGAGCGCCTGTATGGGTTTAAAACAAACGGATGGGGTGATATGCCTGTCCAGATGTTCAACGAGCAGAGACAGCGCGTAACAGACAAGTTGAAGTCTAACGCGTACACCACGCTTGAGGACTTTTACACGGACCTCAACGGCCTCAATTCAACACACTCATTCTTTACCAATCACTACGACGTAACGAATCCTGTGATGCAGGAGACGATGAAATACGCAGTGAACCCTGGGCTTTATCCTGACAAGACCAAGCGGGTTTTGGACACACCAGAAACTGCCTCACAAAAGTTTCAACTTCAAAGAGACCTGGGTATACAGGGTTACACGATAGGCGACAATGGTGAAATAACTGTAGAGATAGATGACCCGACTGGAGGCACTGGAAGAAAGCAAGTGTCTTTGTTTGATAGCCCATACGCAGGTAACGTAGTTGCATACGGGCCAGAGATAGATTGGAACTATGTCGCTCCAGAAACCATCTCCCTGGATTATGATGGCCTAGCTAATCAGGCAGTAAATAATGGAAAGACTGGTAATCAGTTTGTTTCTGACATGCTTCCTCAAACTACTGCTAGAGTCTTGGAGGACCCAGCTCTAATGGTTTCTGCTCAACGTCTCTGGATGCAACAGAACGGTTCAGCGCAAGTAGACAAGGATAGTGGTGAGGCAAACGAGCAGTACGCTAGACTTTATGCTGAGGCAGTTTTGAATCCGTTCAAGGGTCAACGAAAAATGTATGCCCCTCAAAGAGTTTCTACTGGAAGAGCTTCTGGCACTACTAAGCCAGACCCAATCCTTTCTGTAGTTGGAAAACCGATACAAGTTGACGTGCCGCAAACCCCTGGCGTTGGCAAGGCCAGAAACATTGTATTTGGAAGAAAGCCAGAAAAAGAATCTGGGTACCAATATGCATTAGTAAACATTGCCGATAGCAAGGCGGCAGTAACTCAGATAAATATGTCCAATCTAATCCCTCAAGACTTAAGAGAAGAACTTGAGGGAGACGTTATGGTGACTCCAAGGAACATTAGATTCTTGAAGGACAGGATGGTGATATTAAATGCAACTACTTCTGACGGTAGGGACCTTGGAGACATCACAGTCCCATACGAGTCTACTGAAGCTAGTGAAATAGCCGCAATAATTCAAGAGGTGTATGGACCTCAATACCCAATAAGTCGTTGGAGAAGCGGGGAGATAGCAAGGCTTGGTGGGGCGCCGCAGACGCAGCAAAGTAATATTGGTGTAAACCCAAATGGTTATAAGCTCAACGGAGGAAGAAAATGAACGAGAATTATCAACAGTTGTACGATTACCTTAAATCAAATCAACTTACAGACTTAGACGCTGATACGTTCTTTCAAGAGTATAGCGGAAACAAAGATAACTACAACGAGCTGTACGGCTATCTCGTTCAGAATCAGTTGACAGACCTGTCTTCTGACAGCTTTTATAACGAGTACTTCGGGGGAGGTCAAAAAAAAAAAGAACCATCGGCTCCTTCTTCAAGAGGCTTCTCTGTAAGTGGTGCTCCAGGTGAGGAGCAAGTTCGCCAGCAGGCTGGCATAAGGCCCTACAGCGGCTCATATACACCGCCAGCTCCGTCTAGATACGGGCAGGTGATGAACACCTTTGTTAAGTCTAACATACTGCAAGGTAGAGATTTAGGAGATATTTCTAACGAGGCTGAGTCTAAATATAACTTCACGGAGGACGACTGGAGGGCATCGCAGATTTCTCAGGCTCTTGAGGCCCCTATGGAGGAACTGCCTACGATGATTGAGCGTGAGGAGGCAAAAAGAAAAAGAGAAGAGCAGGCTGCGCTTGAGGCCAAAGCAAACGAGGCTTTCCTGCCTAGACTTGTTAAGGATACGTTCCCCAACTCACCAGACCTGTACGAGGCAGTGCAGACTCTTGCTGATGCGGCTTCGTCACCGTACAATCCAGTTGGGGGTGTATTGTTTGACTTTGCAGATGATATGATGAGGGGCGTTGCTGGTTCCCTGTATGGGAACGACCAGGTTGCAGAGGTAAGAAACGTCATGACCTCTAAAGGAAAAGCCACCTTGGAACAGGCAGAGGCGTTGATGAATGCTGCTGACCAGCATCAAAAGTTTGTGGACAGATACGGGTTGTCATCCGAGATGCTTGACTTTCAGCAGTCAATTCAGGAAGCAGAAGCAAAAGGTGAGAATAGCACTCTTGCTGCATTGTACGCCATAGGCAGAAACCCTAGCTTGCTTCCAGAACTTACCGCGTCATCTCTTGCTGGGTTGTTTAACACAACGTCTGGTGCTGCATTTACTGGAACCATTGCCGCTGGAGCTGGTATAGGTGCTGCCGCAGGCCCTGGTGGAGCTTTGGTTGGTGCTGCTGGGGGAGCTGTTGCAGCATTCCCAGTTGCTATGGGTGCCGCTTCTATGGCGCTGGAAACCTCTGCTTCGTTTGTAGACTTGCTTAAAACAGAGATGCAGGAGAGGGGGATGGCATGGACTCCAGCCAACATCCAGGCCGCACTAAACAATGACGACATCTACGACCGCGTAAGAAATCGCTCTGTAGCTAGAGGCGCGGTGATTGGTACCGTAGACGCCCTTGGCGCTAAGGCTGCCTCGTCAGCCGCAAGGGGCATATCATCTGCGCTTGGAAAGGCTGGGGCGGCTACTACGATTGAAGCTGGTGCTGGTGCGTTTGGAGAGTACGCAGGACAGAAAGTAGCAGGACAGCGCATTTCTGGAGCAGACATTCTGGTAGAGGGCCTTGCTGAGGCTGGCACGTCCCCGCTGTCACTTGGTACAGCATACTTGGAGGACGTTACGGCTAAGACCATGCCTTCATACACCATAAACAATCAGAAGGTAAATCGCAAGCAAGTAGCAGCAGTCATTTCTTCCTCTACACCAGAGGAGTTGAAGACTATGAACATCGTGGTCAACAACGACCAAGAGACATCAGCTCTGCTCCGAGACAGAGTAGAGCGTTCTGAGATTGCTGACTTGATTGACCAGTCTATCTCTTCTGAAGATAGAAGAGCCCTTATTAACCTTGAGCTTGAGAGAAGAGAGCTGACCAGAGACATCACTGAGAAGAAAGGCTTCAAAGCAACTGACTTCGGCGTTGACCAAGTTAGAAGACAGCGTATAGCGGCTATAGAAGCCGAGATTGCAGACATCAACAACTCGTACTTAAACAGAGCCACCGAAGAGCAGGTGGTGGCTGATACAGCTCCTGAGGCAGTTGTAGAGGCTGTTGCTGAACCTGTAGTGCAGAGACAGGGTGTTAGCGTAGATGAAGTGGTTAACAGGCCAGCTACGCTTACGTCATTTGGGGGGACTGTTTTTGAGCAGCCACTTCAGGGTGAGGTATACTTGGATGGCCAGCAGGTTGTATTTGAGTCTCAGGACAAGATATACGAGCTTGGCAACTACGCAGAGCTTAGAGACAAGGATGTCGAAGACGCAGGGCTTCTTGCTCAGCAATCACCGATAAGAGTCAATGCTGATGAGACTATTGAGGTAGAGAACGAACAGTTTGAGATTCAAAGAGACCTGCCTAGATTTGGAATTGAATATGATGATAGTGGACAGGTAACCAGAGTCAGCCTGAAGAAGGTGGATAGCGACCAGCGTAAGATGTTCTCTGGCCAACTTGCAGAAGACATCGCCTACCAGGTCCTGCTGTCTGCCGCAGAGACACCAGAACAGATTCAACGTATAGACGAAATACTTGCACAGGATGAAGAACTCCAATCCCTCCACGACCAATATGTCGCAGAAAAGCTCCAGCGTCAGTCTGCCAAACCTAGAGAAGCTCAAGCAGCTCCCCAAGCAGCAGCAGATAAAGCTGTTGCAGAAGACGTTAGACCAGCTGAACCAAAAGTAAAAAAGAAGGCATCTCCTGTAAAAGAGAAGGCGGCTGCGCCTCCTCCGTCAAATGCCGCTGCGACCCGCATCACGAGGCTGTTGGCTATTGAGACTGACCCAACTCGCATGGCGAACTACGCTGGTCAGCTTGAAGAACTTGTGGCTCGTGGAGTTGCCCTTACTGATGCTCAGAAGAAAGAGCTAGACGACGCAAGAGAACAGCTTAGAGGCGCTGGGTACACATACACATCTCCAACTATCGGAGAGGCCTACGTGCAGAATGATAACGACGAGGTTGTGTTTGTTCCCGACTCGTCTATCCCTGCTGGAGAAACGTCTGTAGTTTCTGTGTCCAGACCAGAAGTGCGCAAGGACGGTCAGGTTATGCAGCCTGCCAAGGTCGTTGTCGCTCGTGGGACGGGTGATATGAGAGACAACAAGTCTAGTCAATCACAGGCGGCTGACAAAATCAACAACCCCAGAAACAAAAAGGAGTTGGCGGTCACCATGCAGAAGGTGTTCAAACTGCCTAAAGCACAAGCTCGTGCCAATGCAGAGGTCGCCGACAGGATGATTGGAACTATGGCTGAGAGAGCAGGCATCTCTAAAGAAGAGATGTACGGCAGAATCTCTTGGCAGAGAGCAAAGGCGGTGGACGCGAAGGGGAACTTTATCCCAGACTCTGAGGAGGATATTGTGCTGTTCCAAAAGAATATTGAGGACAGCGAGCTGAAGATTGCTCAGGAATACTTTAAAAACACTGAAGAGTTCCAAAGACTAAAAGATGAAGGGTATTTAGATGACAATGCAGACATATCATCTATATACAATCAGGATGGCGTTGTTTTCCACACTCCAGATAAGTTTGCTGGATTTTCGTTGTCTAGAAACGGTGACTTGATTATGCGGGGCCAAGGCGGTGTCTTCTACCCGCTCCTGCCAGGTCACCATGAAAACGGATACTTCTGGGCATCTACAAAAGCAGCCGCAAACATTTTAGCTAGACAGTTAAATGAGGCGGCTAAAGTCAGCAAGGACGGCAAGGTAAGACTTGTGCTTGTTAGCACAAACCTTGAAAAAATGCTGTCTAACACAAACTTCAATCAAGGCTTAGTTAATCTCTTGATGTCGTTTATGAATGACAGGTCATTCCCTCTTTACAAAGCTGACGTAAGAGCGGCATTTATGGCTGGAAGCCTAAGAAAACCTGATGTTCCAGTAGGACAAGAGCCAATCCCTATTTATGCTGACATAAAAGCAGGGATGCCTATAGAGCAAATGGCTGAAGTGTTGGCAAACAAGTTGAAACCAGAAAACAGTTCATTTGCACAGAGAAAAGCATTTGCTCAGGGAGTTATAGCGTCTTTGGCTAAATCAGCTCAGGCTAATGAAAAAACCAGGAAGGGGTTAATAAAACTGTTTCAATCTTTCTCTGGCATAGAAAATTGGGCCCCCATAAATGGCACTAACAGACAAGTTGGTAAGCTAGCACAGAAAGATATAATGATGGCTCTTGAGTATGCTTTTACTGAGCCTGCATTAAGAGATATTGGTACTTCTAGTTATGATGTTGACAGAAGTAAGAATGGAAGAGTTTATGCAGTCATTGAGGCAGATGTAAACCCAGACGGGCCTACGTTTGAGGCTGTACTTACAGCCGAAAAAGGACTTCCTACTCACGATTCTTATCCAGCAGCCATAAGGCTGTTGGCTCCTGGTTCTAAAACTACTGTACGACTATTTAATTCTACCAAGCAGTGGAATGAAATAGCCTTGGACCCATTGACAGGTCTTCCTATAACTGACGAAAAAAGAATATCTCAAATACTGCCAGCTGGAGCTGGGATAAGCAAGGGTGTGCTTTCTACGGTTAATCTATCAGAAGACAAGACAGACATGAACACTGTCCTCTTTCAGTCGCCTACGATTAACGAAGAGAGCATCAACAAGAACACCAAGGAGGAGGTAGATAGAATCAAAGGTCTTCCAGAGGCAGATGAGGACGGTGCCACGTTCAACATTGACGGCACCAAGTACGAAGAGGGTCAAGGAACCATTGTTCCAGTTGCTTCTTTCAATACCACGCAAGAGGAACTGACTCCAGAACTAATCTCCAACTACGTAAAGAGCATGCAGCAGGTGTTCTCTACGAAGAGCGTGAGATTCGGGCTTTACAAGTTTGCTGACTCTACTAAGGTCTCTATCGACATCAACATCGTAGTAGACGAGTCTAAGAAAGAAGAGGCAATTAAGTTCTCTCGTTTTGCTGGTCAGTTCTCCGTGTTCAACCTGTCTGACTTCAGCACAACACCTACGGGGGCCAGCGGGAAGAATCCAAAGACCTTTACTGTAGAGCAGTATGCTGAGATTGCTCAAAGACTTGAGGACGAGACAATCGACGTGTTCATCCAGAACAACTTCGAATACTCAATACCAGAGGAGGTGGCTGAGACGTTGACGGATGACGGAGAAGGCAACTACGTGTTTAAGCATTTCTCTGCCGAGGCGAGGGATGTCATCAAGCCTATGAGCGGCAATAACACATGGACATCTAGGGAGGAGGCTTCTGCTATAAGCACCGTGGGAGGGGTAGCGATGTATTACGTAGATAACACCAGAGACGTGTCTGCTAACGTGCCCCACT
>Ga0315902_10002833_pt1 | contig 26519 bp, 19 predicted proteins | sample LakEriMetagenome_9_FD_203523 | JGI IMG/M metagenome (GOLD analysis project Ga0315902, IMG submission 203523) | Freshwater fungal communities from buoy surface, Lake Erie, Ohio, United States - Buoy 12 MA117 | ecosystem: Environmental > Aquatic > Freshwater > Lake > Lake biofilm | place: USA... | reverse complement strand
GTTTTCAGGTTGATGGTTTGCCATGCAGGTGTTCCTTTGGCAGTAGCGTATTGGGCATTGTCTTCGCCATCAGCACTGTATTGGTCAAGTTTTTTCCAGCCATTGAACAACATGGTCAATTCTGCGAATAGCTTCTGGTTGTCATATCCTATGCTGATTTTTCCAAAAGCAGGTGGAATATGATCAAGGGGCTTTGAGCTAACCCTGGATTGAACCAATGCATAGTTGCCATTCGATTGCATTTGATAGACCAGGGAGGGTTTGGTGGCATCGGTGCGGAACCTGCCTTTGGTGAAATTATAGGTTGAGTTGAATTTCCATCTTTTCCCGGCTTTTACAGAAAGCCTGATGTTTCCTCCAAGGATATAGGCCTGGTTGGCATTTTGGCTGGCCAATACCTGCGATTGTACACCATTGTAATTGATCGAGTCCTTCCCATTCAACCTGAATGGTGCTTTGATGATGGCATTGGTAAAATCGGTGTAAAAAGCCCCAACCTCAAATTCAACTGCTTTTCCAAGGGCCTTTACCATCTCCGCATCAAAACCATGGGTGAATTCAGGTTTAAGGTTTGCGTTGGGTATAACCACTTGTCTAGCTGCTGTGCTTGACTCAAAAATTTTAGCAAGGTCATCTGTGTTCGGGGCCCTGAAGCCTGATGCATAACCAAATTTGATTCTGGTGCTTGTCGATGGCATATAGACCATTCCTATGTTTCCCGTAATCGCGGTGTTTTGCTGAACAATATTTGTAACGGGAAGTGAGAAAAATGAATTGTTGACAATACTTGATTTCAATGCAATGTATTGAATCCGAACCCCTTCATTGAGAACCCATTTTTGTCCCTTGAACTTGTGAATGTGTTGTGTGTATACAGCAAAATTGTTCATCCTGTTCTTTCCATCAGGATACCTGGTGTCGAGTGGGGCAACTGTTCCAGACAACAAATTCGTTCTGCTGGCAGTTGAATTCAAATCATTCAATTGTATATCGATACCAGTGGTAATTTCATCCTGCTTTATTTTTTTTCTCGCATCTATTGTTAGTCCGACAACACCCACCTGCTCAATTCTTTTGTCGAAGCGGTCATATCTTTTGTATTCCCTTGTAATCCTGCTTTCTTCTATGGATTGGTAGCTCAATGTTGCATTGTATTCATTGAAAAAACCCCTTTTGTTGGCCGCAGAAAAATTATAGGCAAAAAGTGATCTTTTTTGCGGCCCATAATACCAGGAGGCAAATCTTAGTACACCGCCCCTGGTGTCCTGAAGACGGTCATACCTGGGCACATCAGAACTGGTTGAATACTGGATGTTCAATCCGTGGGAAACATTGGCATTGGGTTTGTACAAAATCTTTTGCGTAAAATCGGTTTGCGAATAACCGGAGAATCGTTGTATACGGTCATTGCTGTTTTTCACAATGGTGTCGCCTGTGATGCCATTGAAAGGTTGAATATAATATGGCCTAGTGCCGAATCCCTCGAATCCCTTCATGTCTCGTCTTCCCATTTTTGCATCACCGAAATTGCTTTGGGTAATGCTGGTGAGGAGTCCGAATTTTTTCCACCCTGCGCTCAGGTCAGCATGGATTGTGGTTTCCCTGTTCGCAGTTGAAAAACGGCTGAATGCATTGGAGCTGATTTTTGTTTTTCCTTTAACGTCAGACAAAACAGGTTGTTTGCTGATCATGTGAACGGCACCACCCAGTGCATCACTGCCAAACAAGGTTGAAGAAGGCCCCTGCAGGAGTTCTACACTTTCCAACATGTTCTGGTCAACCGTGATGATGTTTTGCAAATGCCCTGACCGATAAATCAGGTTGTTCATGCGCACGCCATCAACAACAAATAATACGCGACTGGCTTCGAAACCCCTGATGACAGGGCTGCTTCCCCCTTGCTGGCTTTTCTGAACAAAAACATTGCCCGTAGACATCAGGAGGTCGCCCATGTTTTGTGCATTGGCCTTCTTGATGTAAGAGGAAGAAATGATGTCTATTTTCTGAACAATGTTTTTTTTCTTTTCTGCAAACTTGTTTCCTGATACCACTACTTCAACCAGGTCTTTTTGTGCAATACTGTCAACGGTTTGTTGTGCATGCGCAAGAAAAGTCATGCCCATGAAAAGCAGCAATGTTGCCGCCTTGATTGATGCGGTGATTATGGGGTGTATGTTTTGCATTAGTCCACCAGCACTTCTCCGGTCATTTCTGCTGGAACGGGCAGGCCCATGAAATGAAGAATGGTGGGCGCAATATCGCCAAGCTTGCCAGGCTTTACCTTGCCTTTCCAATGTTTGTCAATCACAAATAGCGGAACAGGGTTCAGTGTATGCGCAGTATTGGGGCTGCCATCTTCATTTTTCATGAAGTCTGCATTGCCATGGTCTGCCGTAAGGAAGACAGTGTAATCGTTTTCAAGTGCTGCTTCCACGACCTGTTTCACACAGGCATCTACAGTTTCTACTGCTTTGACAGCTGCCTCCCAGACACCGGTATGTCCAACCATGTCTGCATTGGCATAATTGAGGCAGATGAAGTCAGCGCTTTTCGCATTTATTTCAGGCACAATTTTCTCTGTCAGTTCATGCGCACTCATTTCTGGCTGAAGGTCATAGGTGGCTACTTTTGGAGAGGCCGCCATGATTCTTCTTTCCCCTTCAAAAGGAACTTCCCGCCCACCATTGAAAAAGAAGGTGACATGCGGATATTTTTCCGTTTCGGCAATCCTGATCTGTGTCTTGCCATACGATGCCAATACTTCTCCTAGGGTATGGGTGAGGTTGTCGTTTCTGAAGATGACATCCACCTGTTTGAAACTGCTGTCATACTCGGTCATGGTGGTATATACAAGCGGAAGTTTCTGCATGCCGAATTCAGGGAAATCTTTTTGCGTCAAAACTTCTGTAATCTCCCTGCACCTGTCGGTCCTGAAATTGAAACATATTACTGCGTCATCTGCAGCAATGGTAGCAAGTGGTTGATTGTTTTCACCAGTGATGATGACGGGTTTAATGAACTCATCTGTGGTGTTTTCTGCGTATGCATTTTTAATGGCATCTGTTGCAGCGCTCGCTTTGGTGCCCACTCCATTGACCATGGCATCATACGCCAACTGAACCCTTTCCCAGCGTTTATCTCGGTCCATGGCATAATACCTGCCAATGACCGAAGCGATTTTGCCTGTACTTTCTTTCAAGTGCTCCTCAAGTGAGTTGACAAAACCAAGTCCGCTTTTAGGATCGGTATCACGGCCATCAGTAAATGCATGGATGTATACAGAAGACAATCCTTCGGCCTTGCAAAGGTCTGTGATCGCCTTCAGGTGGGAAGTGTGGGAATGAACGCCGCCATCACTGACCAACCCTATGAGGTGCAATTTTTTGTTGTTCTTTTTTGCATAGTGGATGGCATTCAACAAGGCTGGATTCTGTTGAAATTCCCCAGTTCGAATCGCAACATTGATTCTTTGCAGTTCCTGGTAAACAATCCTGCCTGCTCCGAGGTTCAAGTGCCCGACCTCACTGTTTCCCATTTGGCCATCCGGCAAGCCAACTGGCTCGCCACAGGTAACCAGTGTTGAATTTGGATACTGGGTATACAGGGATGATACAAATGGCACATGGGCATGTTGAATCACATCACTTTGTTCAACTGCACCAAGGCCCCATCCATCCATGATCACGAGGATACATTTTTTATTTTCCATCCTGCAAAATTACTTCATTTCATTTTATCTTCATTCAGGATAAGGGCTGGCATAATTGTCAAAAAGCATGATTACCCAATCCCATTCAGGTTGAGCCATTAAACACATGAACATGAGCAAAAAAAAAGACAACGTATCTTTTTTGGTATACAGCACCAATCCTGATTTTAAGATCGAGGATGATGAGGCACCACTTGAAACATTGCCTCCGCTGCAACAGGTGTTGAAGATTACGCTGGAAACCAAGCACCGTGCAGGAAAAACAGTTACCCTGATAACAGGGTTCATAGGCCGGGAAGAAGACATGGCCATCTTGGGAAAGCAATTGAAAAACCATTGTGGCACAGGAGGGTCGGCCAAGGATGGGGAAATTATCCTACAGGGAGACCATAGGGAAAAAGTGAGGGGATGGCTGCAAAAAAGCCAGTACAAGACCAAATGAAAAAGACAGGCCAGGGGCCTGTCTTGAAGAATATGTGCAGTTGACTACTACCAATCCTGCTTTGCTGTTCCAGCTTTGATGGCAGCAAGTGCTTTTGCTTCACCAAGCAGTGCTGTCAATTTGTTGCCCTTGCCATCATGTCCTTTGGCAATGTATCCGCCTTTTGCAGTCTTGCTGACGACTGCATCCTGCATGGGAACATTTTTTTCTTTTGTTTTGACATTGTAAGCTGTGAGCATGTTTTCGTTTGCCATTGTGATTGTTTTAATTGTTAGTAAAGATGATTAAATATCGAGTTTTGCGTATTTCGCGTGTGATTCAATGAATTCCCTTCTGGGCCCTACTTCATCTCCCATGAGCATGCTGAATACCCTGTCGGCCTCTGCTGCACTTTCAATGCTTACCTTTTTGAGTGTTCTGGAACCCGGGTTCATGGTGGTGTCCCATAGCTGGCTTGCATTCATCTCTCCAAGACCTTTGTATCGCTGCACGTTTACACTGTCTTCTTTTCCTGCACCGAGGCGCTCCACATAGGCCTTTCTCTGTTCCTCATTCCATGCATAGAACTGCTCTTTGCCTTTTTTTACGAGGTAAAGGGGTGGTTGGGCAATGTACACATATCCCTGCTCAACCATTTCCTTCATGTAGCGGAAAAGGAATGTAAGGATAAGGGTTGCAATATGGCTACCATCCACATCGGCATCGGTCATGATGATGAGCTTGTGGTAACGGAGTTTGGAAAGGTCAAGTGCTTTGGGGTCTTCCGCAGTACCAATTTTTACACCAAGGGCAGTGAACATGTTCCGGATCTCTTCGTTGTCGTAGATCCTGTGTTCCATTGCTTTTTCAACGTTGAGGATCTTACCCCTGAGAGGCAAAATAGCCTGAAAGTTCCTGTCGCGGCCTTGTTTGGCCGTTCCACCTGCTGAGTCACCCTCAACAAGGAACAATTCACTTTTCGTTGGGTCCCGCTCTGAGCAGTCAGAGAGTTTTCCTGGCAATCCGCCTCCGGACAGAACGGTTTTCCTTTGAACCAGTTCCCTGGCTTTTCTTGCAGCGGCCCTGGCTTGCGCAGCCAGAATGACCTTGCTGATGATATTTTTGGCATCCCTTGGGTTTTCTTCCAGGTATGCTTCAAGTGTGCGGGATACAGTAACATCAACGATACCGATTACTTCAGAGTTGCCCAGTTTTGTTTTCGTCTGTCCTTCAAACTGAGGTTCAGGAACTTTGACCGAAATGATGGCAGAGAGTCCTTCCCTGAAATCATCGCCTTCCACTTCCACTTTGGATTTTTCAAACAGTCCGAGTTTCTTGCCGTACTGTTGGAATACCCTGGTAATGGCTCTTCTGAAGCCCGCCACATGGGTACCGCCTTCAATGGTGTTGATGTTGTTGACGTATGAGAAAATGTGTTCGTTGTAAGAGTCGTTGTAGTTGATGGCCACTTCAACGGCTACATTGGAGTCTGCATCATGCCCTTCCATGTAGATGATGTTCGGGATAAGCGAGCTGCGCTTTCCGTTCCTGTCCAGCATCTCCACAAACTCAATGATTCCGCCTTCGCTGTAAAATACCTGTTGGTAATGATTGCCCGCCTCATCCAGTTCACGCAGGTCATTCAGGGTGATGCGGATGCGTTTGTTCAGGTAAGACAGTTCGCGCAGCCTTCCTTCCAGGATGTCCTTGTTGTATACACTGGCAGTAAAGATCGTGGTATCTGGCCAAAAATGAACCCTTGTACCAGTGGTAGAACTGCTTCCGATTTCCCTTACCGCATATTTGGGAACACCGCGCTCGTATTCCTGTTCGAAGGTTTTCCCATCGCGGTTCACTGTTACCTGCAATTTGGTACTCAATGCGTTGACGCAACTCACACCCACACCATGCAACCCCCCTGAAACCTTGTAGGTGTTTTTGTCAAATTTACCACCTGCATGCAACACGGTCATGACCACTTCAAGGGCACTGCGTTGCTCCTTGTGGTGCATGCCAGTTGGGATACCCCTTCCATTGTCTTCTACAGAAATGGAGTTGTCTTCATGAATATTGACAATGATGTTGTCACAATGGCCTGCGAGGGCCTCATCAATCGAGTTGTCTACTACCTCATAAACAAGGTGGTGAAGACCTTTCACCCCAATATCACCAATGTACATGGCTGGTCTTTTCCTGACCGCCTCCAGGCCTTCCAGCACCTGAATGCTGTCTGCACCATAACTGTTGTTGGGTTGTTCTAAATTTTCATCAATTTCCATGCTCATAATTAACTTCTACCTCTGGTTTTGTATTTTGATTCCCCGGTCTACAAATTTACTGAAATTCAGGGGGCTTACCTCATTTTTAGCCGTAAAACAGCCTTTCTTTTTTAAGATGATTTCCACATATTCCTTACCGTTTTTTGACAAAGCACTGGCCTTGAGCTCAGTCATAAGGTGTATCTTTGCCTGTTCATGGCAGATAATCTTACCATACCGCTCAGGATGATGTCAGAATGGAACCATTTTGACGGACTTCCGGTCTTGTTTTCAAGTGAAAAGAAGATTCCGGGATCCTGGCAGTATGCCCTCAGGAGGCATCCCCTGACCAGTTCTCTCAGGGTGGATGACCATGGAACCCTGGTCTACCATTATGACGAGTTGGTGGAGAACCGCTACCTCGAGCTGCGGTTCTGCGTCAATGGGCAGACCTTTTGCAAGGAACCCAACACCAGTTGTGAGGATTGTAAGCTGAACCGCAATGCCCAGTGTGTGGAGCAGACTGGTACAATGGACCTGCTTCAGTTCAGGTTTGAACCGCTTCACCTCAGCAACCTTATCAAATCAGAGGGGACCAATCCTGAAGCTGATGCCATCCTTAATTTCCGGTTCAACCATACCTTCAGCAAGCCCATTTTGATATCTGGAAGGATCAGGCATACCCTTTCTTCCATCCTCAACCATCGCTATGCCGATGCCGTTGAAAACATTTTTATCAATGCCCAAACGCAAATTCTCTTGCTTTATACGCTGGAGTCGATGAGTACCATCAGGGAAGATGAGGTTCCTGCCTGTAAATTTCTCGCCCATCAGGATGAAAGAGAGAAGATCATCAAGGCAAGGGAAATCCTGCTTGCGCACATCTGCGATCCCATCACCATAAGGGAGCTGAGCAGAAAAGCAGCCATCAATGAATGCTATCTCAAAAAAGGATTCAAGGTGATGTTTGGCGCTACTATTTTTGATTTTTACCAGGACCAGCGGATGGAACATGCCAGGTACCTGCTCTATGAAAAAGGCTTTACCGTTTCTGAAGTTTCAGCCCAGTTGGGTTATTCCTCCATTTCACATTTTTCTACCGCCTTCAAAAAACATACCGGTCTCAAGCCCTGTGAAATGTTGAACAAAACAACCTATTCCAAGCGATAGTTTTTGTTTAGGATTCAGCCTAAATTCCATCAGTTCGTTCAATCCTCGTCATTGAATTGTCATAATTCATTGAAGGTTACTCATCTGACAATCTCATGATAAAACTTGGCCCCAAGTGAGCCAGTTTTGCATCCGATTTCAACGCATGAGGATTTTTTTTCAAATATTGTTTTTGTTGACAACCACAGCGGCCTTTGCGCAGCGCAGCAAAGATTCCTTGCTCTCAAGCCTGGAAGAAGTGGTGGTAACGGCCACAAGGACTCCAAGGTCAATGGGAAATGTTGCCATACCTGTGTCAGTCATTTCCGCTAAAACCCTTTATCAAAACGGATCGCTTCGCTTGAATGATATCCTTGCTGAACAAACCGGAATTATCGTGGTGGATAATTTTGGCAAAGGGGTACAGGTGCAGGGCCTTTCATCGGAGTACACACTCATCCTCGTTGATGGAGAACCCCTGATAGGCAGAACAGCGGGTGTGCTTGACCTTTCAAAAATTACCGTCAGGAATATCAGGAAAATTGAAATCGTTAAGGGACCATCCTCCAGCCTCTACGGTTCAGAGGCCATGGGTGGGGTGATCAATATTATCACGGATCGTGCCGGTCAAAACAAGACGGATCTTGGATTGCGCTACGGAAGGTTCAATACGGTAGACGGAAACCTCAACTTTTCAAGAAGAATCAATAAAACAGATATTGCTGCCTCGTTCAATTACAACCAATCCAAAGGGTACAGCCTCAAACCCAATGCTGTTCAGAAAACAGTTGAACCCTTCAGGCGGTCAACGCAAAACCTGAGCATACACCAGCAACTTGGAAAACAATGGAAAGCGGGCGCATCCTTCAGGGCCAATTCAAGCCATATCGACAACACCATCTTTGTACAGAACCTTGGTACCACCATTGCTTCAAGGGGTTTTGAGAAGAATGAAGAATATAATTTTACCCCATACCTTCAGTTCAACAAGGAACAGAAAATAAAATCAATCCTCCGCGGGTACCTCACCGGGTTCAATGCTGTACAGCAACTGGATGTAAAAAATGCAAGCGGGGGCTATGATGACAGGTTCAGGCAAATGTTTTCAAGGGTTGAAAACCAGACAGACTGGCAAATCAATGAGAATGCCTCATTCACTGCTGGTGCAGGCCTTGTGCGTGAAACGGTTCGTTCAAACCGCTACGACACTGCTTCAACATTGAGGACCAATACCATTGCCTATTTTTTTGCACAACACGAGCAAAAAATTTCTTCCAAGCTCACCTGGATTGGAGGCTTGAGGTTTGATGCCAACCAGGCCTATGCCTCCGTATGGAGCCCTAAAATTGCGCTCCAGTACAAGCCTTCTGACAAGGTGAAACTGAATGTTTCTTATGGACGTGGTTTCAAGGCACCTGATTTCAGGCAGTTGTACCTCAATTTCACCAATGTTGCCGCTGGTGCATATTCTGTTTTTGGATCTGAAGTGGCTGTCAGCGAATTAAAAAGACTTTCTGCAGCACAATTGCTGGACCAGACCACAGCACTCTCCGGATCTTTGTCTGCACTGAAGCCGGAGGTTTCGGGTGGACTCAATGCAGGCATTGTTTACAACCTCAACGCAACAACACAGTTCACTGCCAACATCTTCAGGAATGACCTGAAAAACATGATTGTTACCGATGTCATTGCTTTCAAGAAAAACGGAGGTCAGATTTTCAGTTATTTCAACCTCAAGCGTGCACTTACCCAGGGTGTTGAACTGGGTGCACAGAAAAAAATTGGGCAATGGATCCAACTCAATGCAGGCTATCAATTCCTGTATGCTGCTGACAAGGAAGTGCTGGAATCTATCAGAAAAGGAGAGGTCTTTCAACGATCGCTGACCACCGGGCAAGCTTATCGGATGGTCCTTTCAGACTATGGCGGATTACCCAACCGGTCCAGGCATACTGCAAACCTCAAGTTTAATGCTGAAAATGCAAAGGGATATTTTTCTACCATAAGAATCATTTACAGGAGCAGGTGGGGTACTTCCGACCTGGATGGCAATGGGCTGATCAACCGTGCTGATGAATATGCAAGAGGACATGTGCTGGTCAATACAAGCATCGGGCTTCCATTGAATGCGCACTGGAAATTCATGGCTGGCGTAGACAACCTGTTCAATTACAAAGACATCCAGTTTCTTCCAGGTAATCCAGGAAGGACGGCATACCTAGACATTCAATTCATTTTTTAATTTCCAATAAACAAGAAACAATGAGAAGTTCAAGGATCATCGGAAGTGCAATGTTAGCATTAGTTGTTTTTCAGGCTTGTGAAAAGAATGAGGCTCCAGCTGTTGTCTCCACACTGACTGAAAAAACAGTTTCAGGCATCCCTGCTGACACGATTGTAGGACTGGTCAATGGCCAACCTGTGGGTACGGGCAAGTTTACTTTTTTCAGTTTCGAAACAAATGCTGTTGTACCCAGCACTGACTCCAATTCAGTGAAGTGGGATGTGGCAGTAAGGGGTACAACCATCATCACCAATGGCGGAAACAGTGGGCCTGGAGTAGGTGGTGCCTTTGTTTACGTAGGAACATTTGATGATTTGAAGGCTGTGCCCAAGGATTCGGTTTTCAGACAAGACAATGCACCCGTTTCTTATGCAGTACCCAACACCAGCAACAGAGGATGGTATGTTTACAGCCCTGTTACTTTACTCATCACCCCCATTCCTGGAAGGGTTTTGGTGTTCAGAACCGCAAAGGGTAAATATGCCAAAGTTGAAATCCTGAATTACTATAGGGGAGGGGTAACGCCTGCAGCAAACGCTTCTGATGCTGAGAAATTAAAGAACCAGCGTTATTATACCTTTCGCTTTGCCTACCAGGCCGATGGAAGCATGAATTTCAAGTAAAACCCTTAAACTTTTTTCTACCTTTGCCTCCTTAGAAAAAAGTATGGGAAAGACTTATAAAGAATACGAGCAACTCAACCTCCCCGCGTTTGAAAAGGAAATCCTGGCAAACTGGGAACAGGAAGATGCATTTGGAGGAAGCATCCGCAACAGGGAAGGGGCAAAGCCCTTTGTTTTCTACGAAGGACCGCCCAGCGCCAACGGCATGCCGGGCATACACCATGTGATTTCCCGGACGCTGAAGGACCTTGTTTGCAGGTACAAGACCATGAAGGGCTTTCAGGTGAAAAGAAAAGGTGGGTGGGATACCCATGGACTTCCCGTTGAGCTTGGTGTAGAAAAAGAGCTTGGCATCACCAAAGAGGATATTGGTAAGACAATCAGTGTAGAAGCATACAACCAGAAATGCCGCGAGGCAGTGTTGCGTTACAAGGACAAATGGGATGAGATCACCACCAAAATGGGCTATTGGGTTGATTTGCAGCACCCTTATGTAACCTTCGAAAATGATTATATCGAGTCTCTTTGGTGGTGTTTAAAGCGGTTGTACGAGAAAGGCTTTTTGTACGAGAGCGTCAGCATCCAGCCTTACTCTCCAGCTGCTGGCACAGGGCTGAGCTCACATGAACTCAACCAGCCCGGAACCTACAAAGACGTAAAAGATACTTCTGCTGTTGCCCTTTTCAGGCTTTCAGAAAATGGCAACGAGAATCACGCTTCGTTTTCAGCATTGAAGGAAATGAACACAGGCAAAGGCAGGGTTTATTTCATGGCCTGGACCACCACGCCCTGGACCCTGCCTTCCAACCTTGGATTGACCGTGGGGCCTGCCATAGAATATTCATTGGTATCAAGTTTCAACCCCTACACCGGTGAGCCATTGACAGTGGTTTGCGCAACAGCCCTGCTGCCCAAATACTTTAAAGAAGAGGCCAGGGAATTGTCATTTGAGGAATTCAAGGCAGGAGACAAATTGATTCCCTGGAAAGTATTGGGTACCATCAAAGGCAAAGCACTTGAAGGACTTTATTACGAACAATTGATGCCCTCTGCTGCCAATGCGCTGAGCGTTATACAAGAGATTACGCCCGGTGCAGACCCCTTCAAGGTGGTTGTAGGTGATTTCGTCACAACTGAAGATGGAACCGGTATTGTGCACACTGCACCAGCATTTGGTGCTGATGACTACAAGGTGGGAAAAAAATATGGCCTTGGTATCCTCACACTAGTTGACCGTGAAGGTAAATTTGTTGATGGCTTGGGTGAATTCAGCCACAGGTACGTCAAGAACTACAAGAACGAAGAAAATTATGTAGATGTCAACATTGACATCTGTGTACAACTCAAGAAAGATGGTAAGGCTTTCAAAGTAGAAAAATACGAGCACAATTATCCCCATTGCTGGAGAACAGACAAGCCCATCCTTTATTATCCATTGGACGCCTGGTTCATCAAAACAACTGCAATCAAGGATCGGATGGTGGAGCTCAACAAGACCATCCAATGGAAGCCCAAATCAACCGGTGAAGGCAGGTTCGGAAACTGGCTCGAGAACATGGTTGACTGGAACCTCAGCCGCAGCCGGTTCTGGGGAACGCCATTGCCCATCTGGAGAACCGAAGATGGCGCTGAACAAATCTGCATTGGTTCTGTAGCAGAGCTGAATACAGAAATCAGAAAAGCGGCTTCAGTGCTTGGTGGAGATACCAACAAACAATTTATAGAAAATGGTCTGGCAGACCTGCACAAGCCATTTGTTGATGATGTGATCCTGGTGAGTGCCTCTGGTAAGGCAATGAAGCGTGTGCCGGATCTGGTGGATGTCTGGTTTGACAGCGGTGCCATGCCATATGCCCAGTGGCATTATCCGTTTGAAAACCGTGAAATGGTAGAAAGCGGTAATGCTTTTCCTGCTGATTTTATTGCTGAAGGGGTAGACCAGACCCGTGGATGGTTTTATACCCTGCATGCACTGGGAGCACTGTTGTTTGACAGTGTCGCCTACAAGACCGTTGTTTCCAATGGTCTTGTACTGGACAAGAATGGCAACAAGATGAGCAAACGCCTGGGCAATGTTGTTGATCCTTTCAGTACTATCGAAACCTATGGTGCGGATGCCACCCGCTGGTACCTCATCACCAATGCCTCTCCCTGGGATAACCTCAAGTTTGACATCGAGGGAATCAAGGAGGTGCAACGAAAGTTCTTCGGTACTTTGTACAATACCTATCAATTCTTTTCTCTCTATTCCAATGTTGATGGGTTTACTTACGGTGAAGCAGATGTTCCTTTTGATGAAAGGCCTGAAATTGACCGTTGGATCCTTTCAAGCCTTCAAAGCCTGATCAAACAGGTCAGCCAGCACATGGAGGACTATGAACCCACCCTTGCGGGAAGGGCCATTGATGAGTTTGTTGATGAGTTGCTCAGCAACTGGTACGTAAGGCTTTCAAGAAGACGGTTCTGGAAGGGCGAGTATGGAACGGACAAAATCAGTGCATATCAGACACTCTACAATTGCTTGGTGACAGTTGCGAAATTGGCTGCGCCAATTTCGCCGTTTTTCACCGATTCCATTTACCGTAACCTGAATGCAGTTACGGGTAAAGAGCCTTTCACCTCAGTACACCATGCAGATTTTCCTGTGGCCAATGAAGCCTGGATTGATGTTGCACTGGAGGAGAGAATGACCATGGCAAAGGAAATATCCTCTCTTGTACTGTCCATCAGGAAAAAAGTAAATATCCGGGTGCGTCAACCCCTCCAGAAAATGCTGATTCCCGTCAAAGATGCGGCGATGAGAGTTCAGTTGGAGAAGGTGGAGGACCTCATCTTGGCTGAGGTCAATGTCAAAGAAATGGAATACCTCCCGGCTGACAATGATTTCATCCGCAAAAAGATCAAGGCCAATTTTGTGATATTGGGCAAGCGGCTGGGTGGAAAGATGAAACTCGCTGCCGCGGCCATTGCCGCCATGACCCAAGAAGAGATCAGGCAATTGGAATCTGCAGGGGCATTTGAACTTGTAGTAGAGGGAGAATCAATTCAACTTTTGAAGGAGGAGGTTGATATCCAGAGCGAAGATGTTGAGGGTTGGATGGTAGCTTCCAGGAATGCACTTACCGTAGCACTGGATGTAGTGGTAAGCCCTGCACTTGAGCAGGAAGGGAATGCGAGGGAGCTGGTGAACAGGGTTCAAAAGATCAGGAAGGACCTGGATCTGGAGTTGACAGACAGAATTATTGTTGAAATTCAGTCTGATCCGGGGCTGGACGACGCGTTTACACAATTTAATGCATATATTTGCGCGGAAATTTTGGCTGACCATGTCTTGCTTAAAACGGGATTATCTGAAGGGCTTGATACCGAGATCAATGGTAAAACGCTGAAGATCAATGTTATAAAAAAAGGGTAAGTATTATGGCAACAAAGAAACCAGCACCAGCAAAAACTGCGAAACCAGTTCAAAAATCAGCACCGGCAAAAAAAGCAGCTGCTCCCAAGGCTCCTGTAAAGAAGGTTGCTGCGCCAGCCCCTAAAAAATCTGTTCCAGCCAAGGCGGCTCCTGCAAAAGCAGCTCCAGCCAAGGCCGCTCCTGCAAAAGCAGCACCAGCCAAGTCGGCTCCTGCAAAAGCAGTTCCAGCCAAGGCGGCTCCTTTAAAAGCAGCACCAGCCAAGGCGGCTCCTTCAAAAGCAGCACCAGCCAAGGCGGCTCCTGCAAAAGCAGCTCCAGCCAAGGCGGCTCCCGCGAAAACAGCTCCAGCCAAGTCGGCTCCTGCAAAAGCAGCTCCAGCCAAGTCGGCTCCTGCAAAAGCAGCTCCAGCCAAGGCGGCTCCTGCGAAAGCAGCTCCAGCCAAGGCGGCTCCTGCAAAAGCAGCACCAGCCAAGGCGGCTCCTGCAAAAGCAGCCCCTGCAAAAGCGGCACCAGCCAAGGCGGCTCCTGCGAAAGTAGCACCAGCTCCCGCGAAAGCAGCTCCTGTAAAACCTGCAGCTAAAGCCCCAGGAAAAAAAGTTCCCACGATTTCTCCTGAAGTAAGGTTTGCTGAGACCAGCAAGGCGCCAGCCAGCCCTGCAGAAATCCGCAAGGCACTCAGGGCCAAAGAAGCCCAAAAAGAGACCAAGGCTGTTGCCATGCCCAAAATCAACTCGAAATCTTCCCGAAAATATGAGCCAGAGTTTACCAAATCTGTGCTTGATGCAAAAGAAGTTGTAACCCCAATGGCACCAACGCAGCGTTACTCTGATGCTGAGCTTGGTGAATTCCGTGAGCTGGTGCAAAACAAGCTCAATGCAGCCAAGCAAGAACTCAACTACCTTAACGGTTTGATCACCAGAAAGGATTCTATGAGTGGTGGAGATTCAGACAACCGCTACATGACCATGGAAGATGGAAGCCTCAGCATGGAACGCGAGCAACTCAGCCAGATGGCCAGCAGGCAGATTGACTTCATTGAAAAGCTTGAAAAAGCAATGATGAGGATCGAAAACAAAACCTATGGCATTTGCAGGGTTACAGGCAAGTTGATTGACAGGGCGAGGTTAAGGGCAGTTCCGCATGCAACCCTCAGCATGGAAGCCAAGACCAACATGAACAAGCCTGGCAATTCCTCGAATCAGTAACAATCACTTGTTCAATGCATCTGTTGCATCGATACAAGTTTGCTGTAGATTCCATTTAATTGAATCAGTTCATCATGCTTGCCTCTCTCGGCAATCATGCCCTCGTGTAATACGATAATTTCATCTGCATGCCTGATGGTGGAAAGCCTGTGCGCAATGATGATGCTGGTCCGGTCTTTCATCAGGTTATTGATGGCATCCTGAACCCATTTTTCACTCTCGGTATCCAATGAAGAGGTTGCCTCATCCAGGATTAAAATCGGGGGATTCTTTAATACGGCCCTTGCAATGGTCAGCCTTTGTCTTTCCCCGCCACTTAGTTTTGACCCACGGTCGCCAACCATGCTTGCGTAACTTTCTTCTTTGTTTTCTATGAACAGGTGCGCATTGGCAATTTTGGCAGCAGACATGACATCTTCAATTGATGCTTTCTCATTGCCCAGCGAGATGTTGGCCCGGATGGTATCGTTGAAAAGAATGGGCTCCTGGGTTACAATGCCCATGAGGTTGCGCAGGTCTTTGATCTTGTATTTTTTGATGTTGACGCCATCAATCAGCACCTCACCGGATGTTGCATCATGAAAACGCGGAATGAGGTCGGCCAGGGTGGATTTTCCTGCTCCTGATGATCCGACCAGGGCAATGGTCTGCCCTTTTTTGATGGTCAGGTTGATCTTGTTCAAAATGCTTTTATCCGGGTAGGAAAAAACAACATCCCTGAGTTCGATTGTTTCATGGAAGCCTTTGATGGGCAATGGATTGGCGTCCTCCATAACGGCCTGCTCTTCCATGATCAGTTTTTGAATGCGTTCGATGCTGGCCGCCCCTTTTTGGATATTATAGGAGGCTGTACTGAATGCTTTCAGGGGGTTGATGATTTGGGTAAAAATGGCAATGAACGTGAGAAAATCCGGTCCGTTCAGTGAAAAATCATGGTTCAATACCAGGGTTCCTCCGTAATACAATACACAGGAAACGGCGATGATGCCCAAGGTTTCTGAAACAGGCGAGGCCAGGTCCCTTCTTCGAATGGCCCTGTTCTTGATTTCAAAAAGATCATGGTTTTCTTTCTTGAAACGCCTTAGTTGCTGTCCCTCTGCATTGAATGCCTTCACAACCCGTATCCCACCAAGGGTTTCTTCTATGGTGCTGAGGATTTCTCCCAGTTTCTCCTGCACACCTGTCGACACTTTTTTCAGTGACCTTCCAATTCTGCCGATCACCAGTCCTGCAATCGGCAGGAAAAGCAGCAGGAATACAGACAATTCAGGGCTGAGGCTTACCATGGCAAACAGGTAGAAAGCAATCAGTATGGGTTCCCTGAAAAAACTTTCCAGAAAACTGATGGTGGAAAATTCCACGTCCTGGAGATCGTTGGTGAGGCGGCTCATGATGTCACCCTTTCTTTGCTCATTGAAAAAGCCAACCGGTAAATCAAGGATTTTGCGGAACATGTCCGTTCGCATGTCGTTGATGATGCTGTTTCTGATGGGGGTCAACAGGTACAGTGAAAAATAGAGGAACAGGTTTTTGAGCATGATGGCGGTTATCAACACAATGCAAATGATGCCCAATGCCTTGATTTTTCCCTCTTCTGTTTGAGTTAAGATGGTCAGTTGATTGTACAGCAGGTCTGAAAGGTTTCCAAGCTTGAACCTTGAGGTTTGGATGCCGCCACTTCCCTGCAGTCCAAAAATCAGGGTGAGAAAGGGGGCCAGCATGGCAAGTGAGATCAGGGAAAACAGTGCAGACAGAATATTGAGTGAAAAATATCCAATCACCAATTTTGGATACTTTTTTATATAGGAAAAGATGATTCGGAGGCTTTTCATTTGCGTTCGCTACGTTTTTTCAGAATTAGCACCAAAAGTAACTAATTTTACATCCATCAAGTGATCAGTTATGGAGGAAAGCAAAAGACAGAAACAGGTGGCCGGTGTGATTCAGGAGGAAATGAACGATATTTTTCTCCGCATGGGATTGAACATGATCAATGGTGGTATGGTATCCATTGCAGCGGTGAAGGTTACACCAGACCTGCTGGAAGCCAGGTTTTACCTCAGTTTATTTCAGGTAAAGGATGCTGAAGCCGTACTTGCAAAAATAGAAGATCGGAAAGGGGAGCTGAGAAGACAGTTGGGCGACAGGGTCAAGCAGCAATTGAGAAGGGTTCCTGAGCTGCGTTTTTTCAAGGACGATACCCTTGATCATGTGTTTAAGATGGAGGAAATCTTCAAAAAGATCAACGAAGAACGCAACAAATGAACCTTTCAATGATCCTGAAATTTTCATGGCGTTATTTCAGGGCCAAAAAATCAACCAATGCCATCAACATCATCTCCTGGGTGAGTGTTGTTGCCATCATGTTTGGCACAGCTTCACTGATCATTATCCTCAGCGCCTTCAACGGATTTGAATCACTTGTAAAATCACTCTACTCTTCTTTTTATCCAGAACTAAGGATAGGTCCTGAGAAAGGAAAGACAATCAACCTAACTGCTGAACAACTCAATCAGCTGAGGGGAATTCCTGGTGTTACTGCCATTGCACTGGTAGCAGAGGAGAGGGCCTTGTTGCAAAATGGGTCTTTGCAAACAGTCGTCAACATCAAAGGAGTAGACAACCAATATGCACTGGTTTCCGGATTACCAGACAATATCTACAGGGGTAATTTCAACACCGGAGATGATCAAAAACCTGGACTTGTCTTGGGAGTTGGTGTTGAACAGATGCTGGGATTGGCATCTGACAGGAGTATTTATCCGGTATCCATTTATTTGCCCAGAAAAAATGTACCCTCTGCTGACCCTTCTGCAGCCCTAGGCCTTGCCATGGGATATCCCCAGGGTAGCTTTGCCATCCAAACCGAATTTGACAACAAGTATGTAATTACCAACCTTGATTTTGTAAAAGCATATACAGGATTGGGTGTTGATGAGTTCAGTGGGGTGGAAATCAAAACCAATAGTAGTGTCAAGCCGGAAACCATTTCTTCTGCAATGAAATCCCTGTTGGGGAAGGGTTACAAAATTGAAAACAGGTTTGAGCAGAACAGGATGTTGTATACCACTATTCGTCTTGAGAAGCTTGCTATTTATGGGATCTTCTCATTGATCCTGCTTGTAGCAGCCTTTAACATGGTTGGGGCATTGAGCATGCTGGTGCTGGAAAAGAAAAAAGATATTCAGGTATTGAAGGCCATGGGTGCCGACAAGGGATTGTTGCAAAAAATATTTTTGGCAGAGGGTATGCTGCTTTCCAGCATTGGCATGGCTGGTGGAATGGCCATCGCATTGATGCTTTATTTTTTGCAGACGCGTTTCAAGCTGGTGCCGCTTGAGGGAGCTACCTTTTTGATTGATTACTATCCGGTAAAACTCATCATGACAGATTTTCTGCTCGTTGCTTCTACAGTGCTATTGATCGGCATCCTTGCCTCATGGATACCAGCAAGAAGGGCTGCATTGGCTGTGGTAGACCTGAGAGGCTGAAATCAATAATCTCCCATTGTTTCTGGAAGCTGGGCCAGGGCTTTTGCCAATTGATCGTCATTGGGTGCAATGCCATGCCAGCCATGGTCGTTTTCCATGAAGTCAACACCTTTTCCCATCAGGGTATGCATCATGATGGCAACGGGTTTACCCTTCCCAGTCAATGACTGTGCTTCTTCCAGCACCTTGACTACATCGTTCATGTCATTGCCTTGCATGCTGAGGGTAGTCCATCCGAAAGCCTCAAATTTTTCACTGATGTTGCCAAGTGATATGACCTGTTCTGTCGGGCCGTCAATCTGTTGGCCATTCCAGTCAATGGTTGCAATCAGGTTGTCAACCTTGTGGTGAGCTGCAAACATCACCGCTTCCCAAACCTGGCCTTCCTGCAGTTCTCCATCTCCGTGGAGTGTGTAAACCAGCCTGTCATCACCATTGAGCTTTTTGGCCAGGGCTGCGCCAATGCCTACACTAAGTCCCTGCCCAAGTGATCCGGAGGCAATCCTTACACCTGGCAGGTGTTCATGGGTGGTAGGATGCCCTTGAAGCCTGGTGTTTAATTTTCTAAAAGTTCCCAGTTCACTGACAGGAAAGTACCCTGTACGGGCAAGGCATGAATAAAGCAATGGAGAGATATGCCCATTGGAAAGGAAAAAAAGATCCTCACCAACCCCGTCCATGTTGAAGGAGGGGTCATGTTTCATAATCTTGAAGTACAATGCTGTCAGGAAGTCCGTACATCCCAAAGATCCGCCTGGGTGACCGCTTTGCACACCATGAACCATGCGCACAATATCTCTTCTGATCTGGGAGGCTGATTCCTGCAATGAAGCCATGGGATGAGTATTTTCGCAAAACTAAGGCTTTTGGGAAATTTACGCTGTGCGGATGATTTATTTATTAAAAATCATATTCAAACACAATCTGGCATTATGCTTTTCGTTTATTATTTTCTAACTTCGGGTTGTTAAGCAATTCCCAAAGTTTTGGAAAGAGAAATTGGTTTACGCTTTGCATAACCTAAAATACCATTGATGGGTTTAGTTTTATTGGCCTCTCTTGTTTCTTTTATTGTTGCTTTTACAGCGATACCAGTGGTCATCAAGATTGCGGATGCCAAAAAGTTATTTGACCTTCCTGATGAGAGGAAAATACATTTCATTCCCATCCCTTCTTTGGGGGGGGTTGGCATTTTTGCTGCACTCATGTTATCGGTTTCAACAATGGTTTCTTTTTCAGAAACGCCTGGACTTCAGTATTTTTTAGGGGCTTCTGTCATTATTTTTTTCCTTGGGTTGAAAGATGATATTCTATTGATTTCTCCCATGAAAAAATTTGCAGGACAATTGATAGCTGCTTCCTTGCTGGTGTATTCAGGCAATTTTCAGTTAACCTCTTTGCATGGATTTTTGGGTTTGACTGCTTTGCCTCCGGTATTTTCAATGCTTTTCTCCTATATCACTATCCTGGTAGTGGTGAATGCCTTCAACCTCATCGATGGGGTTGATGGTCTGGCTGGCAGCCTGGGATTGATTTCCACTTTGTTTTTTGGTGTTGTATTTGCCATTGAAGGGGATTTTTCTTTTGCTATTCTTTCTTTTTCCATGGCAGCAAGCCTGCTGGCATTCCTCAGTTATAATTATTCCCCTGCTAAAATTTTTATGGGAGACACTGGCTCCTTGTTGCTGGGATTGGTGAATGCAGTGTTGGTCATCAGGTTCATCAATACCGCAAGTTTGCCTGGAACAGTGTTACAATTTTCAGCTGCTCCTGCCATTGGTTTTGCTGCGCTGTTCGTTCCCCTTATGGATACCCTTAGGGTAACTGTTTTGAGGGTTTACCGTGGACGTTCTCCGTTTGATCCGGATGCAAACCATATCCATCACTTGTTGATGAAGAGGGGGCTTTCTCACATGCAGATTACAGGTGTACTTGGCCTTTTTGCGATTGGATTCATTGCTTTTGCCATTTTAACTCAGTCTATGGGCATTAATTTTGTGATTGCTGGTCTTTTCTTTATGGGCACCGCCATTGCTGCATATTGTAAACTAATGCCAATTCCTTCTTCTACATCTTCAAAGGCTATCAAAGTACCTGAATCTGCCAATGATAATGGGCCTACGATTATCCTTAAAAATATTTCTTCCAAGTCAGAACTGAACAATTAGCCTCAGTTTTATCTTCCACAATTTCTTTTCATTCAGTAGATTTGCAGACAAAATTTCCTTTTATGTCTGAAGAACTTGAATTGCACATGTTAGATGCCACTGCCACGATGGAAAAGGCAATTTCACATCTTGAATCAGAGCTGACCAAGATACGAGCTGGCAGGGCAAATCCTCAGATGTTTGATGGACTTACAGTCGATTATTATGGGTCACCAACAGGCATTGCCCAGGTGGCCAACATTTCTGTTGCTGATGCAAGGACCCTTACCATCCAGCCCTGGGAGAAGAACATGTTGCAGCTGATTGAACGTTCGATTATCGCAGCCAATCTGGGCGTTACCCCACAAAACGATGGCAGCATCATCCGGATTTTCCTTCCCCCAATGACAGAGGAACGCAGGAAAGAAATTGTAAAGAGGGTTCAGAGTGAAGGGGAGCAATCCAAAGTGGCCATCCGCAACATCAGAAGGGATGCGATTGAACAAGTGAAAAAAATGCAGAAAAACGGATTGAGTGAAGATATTGCCACTGATGCTGAAAAGGAAATCCAGGAAATGACCAACAAGTTCATCGCATTGGTTGAAAAGCATCTTGCCGACAAGGCAAAAGAGATCATGAGCGTATAAGCCTATTTGTTCGCCAGCCTCACACCTGCAAGGATCACCACCATACCCATGATTTGCATTGTTGTAATGGTCTCTCCGGCAACAAACCCCCATCCAATGGCCACCAAAGGAATCCCATAGGTTACCATCGATGCAAAAACAGGACCTGCTTTTTTCATCAGTGTATAGAAAATAACAGATGCAAGGCAGGTACCTACAATTCCCAGCACTGCCCCGGCAATTGTTCCCTTGGTAAACTGGCCGCTCAAAAGGTTAGGATCTGAGAAATAGCCTGTTGAGGCCAGGATGATCAGGTTCGGAATGATCAATGCTGTGAAGGCAATTGTGGCAACATGCAGTGGCGCAACATCCTTCAGGTATTGGTTCACCACGTTCACATTCAGGCCATAGCAGATGGTGGCGAGAATGACGAAAAAGGTATAACCAAGATATTGCAGGTTAATTTGCCTTGATGCACCCAATACCAATACCAGCATTCCGGCAAATCCCATCAACATGCCGACCCATTTGATCCACCCCACCTTGAGGTTAAAGAAAAACATTCCGATGGCCAGGGTGAAAATTGGTGTCAGGGCATTGAGTATTCCGGCAACGGAACTGTCAATTTTGGTCTGGGCTATGCAAAAAAGGTAAGCAGGAAAAAGGGTTCCGAGAAATCCAGAGAGGATCAGGGCCGGCACTGCTTTTTTGGGAACAGACCTATAGGCCTTAAAAATCCATGGAAGCATGACAATACCGGCAGAGATAATCCTGATGGAGGCCAGTTGGTATGGACTCAGCAATTCCATTCCTTCTTTCATGATGATGAAAGAACTTCCCCAGGTGAGGCAGAGAATGATGAACAGAATCCATTTCACGCTAAATGATTTTTGGACTGCGAAGGTCGTTAAATTTGCCTACCCATCTTCATTCTTTTGCATCAATTTCCTATATTTGTCGCCTTACCTACTTCAACTCAACCGTTTTGAACACTGCCTCTTATCAGATCAGATTACCTCAGTTTGAAGGTCCGTTTGACCTTTTGCTCTTCTTTATTGAGAGAGATGAACTTGATATTTATAATATCCCCATCACCAGCATCATCGATGACTTCCTGGCATTTATTAAAAAGTCTGAGGAGGACAATATCGAATTGAGCAGTGAGTTTATCCTCTTTATATCAACGCTCATCAGGATCAAAGCAAAAATGTTGCTTCCCCGAAAAGAGTTGGATGACCAGGGAAATGAGATTGATCCAAGGAAAGAACTGATTGATAAAATTCTTGAGTATAAAAAATTCAAGGAGGCTTCATTGAAACTTGCGGAGCTTGAACAACAGCGGATGTTCATGGTAAAAAGGGGTAATCTCCAACAGGATCTGCATGCCATAGGAGAGGAGTCATCAGAAGGAACAGAGATTCAATCCATCTCTCTTTTCAAACTGATGAAAGTTTTTGAAAAGGTGATGCAGCGGGTGCATGATCGCCAGAACAAGCCCCAGCATGTTGTCTACAGGTACAACTATACAATGGACGAGACCCGTGAATATGTGTTGAAGGTCAGTGCCCAGGAAAAGACCATGTCTTTTGAGAAGGTGTTTGACGTTTGTCAGGACAGGCTGCATGCCATTTTTCTGTTTCTTACCGTATTGGAGCTTGTCCAACAAAGTTATCTTGCCATCATCATTGGTGAAGGAAAGAACAATTTCATCATTGAATTCAATGATGAACGCCCTGAGGATCAGTTGGTCAGCATTATTGAATAACGCTGACAACAGCTTTCATCATCTCCCTTGCAGTAGCCGCAATTGCATCTGCATCATATTGGCATTCCTTGTGTAATTCCTTCTGTGATCCGTGTTCAACAATGCGATCCGGGATTCCCAGAATCTTGATATCTGCCTTGTATTCATGTTCAGCCATGAATTCCAGAATGGCAGCACCGATTCCTCCAACCACAGTTCCATCTTCAACGGTAATGATCTTGCTGTATTTTGAGAATACCTCGTGCAGCATTTCTTCATCTAAAGGTTTTGCAAACCGCATGTCATAGTGACCAGGGGTGATACCATCAGCCATCAGGTTCCTGATGGCAGCAGCTGCAAAATTACCTGGATGTCCAAATGAAAGAATGGCGAGGTCTTTTCCTTCTTTGAGTTTTCGTCCTTTGCCTATCTCAATAGCCTTCATGGTTGTTTTCCACTCAGGCATCATGCCTTCCCCTCTCGGGTAGCGGATAACAAAGGGCAGATTGGTTGAGTCAAGTTGTGCCGTGTACATGAGATCCCTCAACTCCGCCTCATTCATGGGGGCAGACACAATCATGTTGGGAATACAGCGCATGTAGGGGATATCATACACACCGTGGTGTGTAGGCCCATCATCGCCAACCAGTCCTGCACGGTCAAGGCAGAATACCACAGGCAGTTTCTGAATGGCGACATCATGCACCACTTGGTCATAAGCACGCTGCATGAAAGAGGAATAAATATTACAAAAGACTTTCAGTCCCTGTGTTGCCATTCCAGCACTCAACGTAACAGCATGCTGTTCACAGATGCCAACGTCAAAGGCCCTGTCAGGCATTTCTTCCATCATGAACTTCAGGGATGATCCTGAAGGCATGGCAGGGGTGATGCCAAAAATCCTCTTGTTTTTCTCAGCTAACTCAACAATGGTCTTACCAAATACATCCTGGTATTTTGGAGGCTGGGGTGTTTCAAATGTTTTTTTATAAATCTCACCAGTTACTTTGTCAAAGAGCCCTGGGGCATGCCATTTGGTCTGGTCCTTTTCGGCTAATGCATATCCTTTTCCTTTTGTGGTGATGATATGGAGTAGTTTGGGGCCTGGTATATCCCTCAGGTCTTTCAGGGTATCAACAAGTTTGGTGATGTTGTGTCCATCAATAGGCCCGAAATACCGCATGTTCATGGATTCGAACAGGTTGCTTCTTTTGTTGATGAAACCCTTGATGCTGTGTTCCAGCTTACTGGCCATTTCCCTGCTGAAATTTCCTCCGATGGGAAGCTTTCCAAGGGTATTCCAGATATCATCTTTCAGTTTGTTGTAGGTATGGGAGGTGGTGATGTCTGTCAGGTATTCCCTCAACGATCCTACGTTGGGGTCAATGCTCATGCAATTGTCATTCAGGATGACCAGCATATCGGCATCTGTTACCCCTGCATGGTTCATGGCTTCGAAGGCCATGCCAGCTGTCATTGAACCATCGCCAATAACAGCCACAGATTTTCTGTCTTTTTCACCATTGTATTTTGCTGCAATGGCCATCCCCAGGGCAGCTGAAATGGAAGTGGAGGAGTGGCCTACGCCAAAAGCATCATAAGGGCTTTCTGACCTCTTGGGAAACCCACTGAGTCCGCCATATTTTCTGTTGGTGTGGAAATTATCCCTTCTCCCAGTGAGTATTTTGTGTCCATAAGCCTGATGGCCTACATCCCAGACCAACTGGTCATAGGGGGTATTGTAAACATAGTGCAAGGCTACAGAAAGTTCAACAACACCAAGACTGGCTGCAAAATGACCGCCATGCACACTGACCACATCCACAATGTATTGTCTCAGTTCATCACAAACCTTATAAAGTTCGTCTTTCCCGATTTTTTTAAGGTCCTCAGGGGAGTTAATCTGTTTCAGCAATGCTCCAGCCTCGATTTGTGTCATATTGTATGCAGTTTGTCGCTTTGTCCCTTTTAACAAGGTCTTTTTCTTTTTGTTCGGGCTTAGCCCCTCTTGAACAATATAAAGTTAATCAAAATAAGGTCGAATGCATCAAACAAAAAAGACCTCATGTTGAGGCCTTCTTTTTTATAGGGGTACGGATCAATTTTTGAGTACTCTGGCAACCTGGGTTTCACCAGTGCCTGTTTTTTTTATGGATACCAGATAAAGGCCTCTTGGCAGTTTACTGGTCAACAGCCTGATGTTGTTTTGCCCAACTTTCAACGCATATTGAGCTGTCAGCACTATCTGACCTGCAGGAGACATGATATTGATCATCAGAACATCCTCTTTTGTGGCGTACTGACTCAGGCCAAGATAATCTGTGAATGGATTGGGTGCGATGCTGACAAGCTGACTACCACTGGAGGATTTTATCAGGTTGACAACCCTGGAATGGCTTGTCTTGTTGTTGTCATCTGTCATGGCCAGCCTGAAGAAGCTTGGTGGTCCGGCTTCGCTGGTGTAGACAATGTTTTGTAAACCCACCCGATCTGCAAAAGGAATGTCTGCAACTTTGTTGAACTTCTTGCCATCAAGGCTGGATTCCAGGGCAAGCATTTTCATGTCGGCATCTGTTTCAATGTCGATGTTGAACCTGTTGAATTTGCCGATGTTGGTACCGGTGAATTGCCTGAGTTTGATGGCCATGGTGATGCAAGGGCCAATTTCAAAGGTGAAAAATTTCTGGTTACAACCTGTAGCGGGCTCCAGCACAATATTGTAAGAACCAAGACTGAGGCCTGTCAATTGAATGGAAGGAGCCGTATTGTCAGTTCCATTGGTATAAAAATCATTGTTGTCAAAAATCCCATCTCCATTGTTATCAAAGCCCATTATATATGTAAAGGGGAAAAAGGAAGCAGGAGTAGGGCTGGTATTGGTTACTGTGAAGGTGGCACTTCCTCCGGTACAATTTTCATTGATGGCATAGGTTTCCGTCATCGTGAGTGTTGAAGCCTCTCCAGCATTGTTGTTGGTGGCACCTGCACTTTGCTGGGGATCCTTTTCCCATTTACAGTCGCCATCCATTTTTCTGGCAAAACTGTTTCCTCTTCCCTGAGATTCACCTATTTCCTCGTAGAGGATACTCAGGTTGTCGAGGTCAAAACTGAAACTTGTGCACGTTCCAATGCTTTTGGTGGTAATTGTACTGGAGGTTTCTATTTCCGTAATCTTTCTTACAACAGCATCGATAATTTGACCGGAAGGATTGAATAAAACCAGCTGCTCTCCAGCAGTTCCCCCATCAGTGAGAAGCCCGTCTGTTTCTGCTGCAATGTTACCGCTCGTACAGCCGCAGGTATTCCAGTTCAGGTTTACGGTAACATTTCTGGTGAGGTTGGCGCAGGGAGCATTGATGACATTTTGTCCTCCCAAAACAAAAAATTCTCCGGGTCCAAGCATGGTATTGGCTGGGATGGTGATGGCAAAATCACCATCAGTAATGA
>Ga0315902_10002832_pt1 | contig 26531 bp, 22 predicted proteins | sample LakEriMetagenome_9_FD_203523 | JGI IMG/M metagenome (GOLD analysis project Ga0315902, IMG submission 203523) | Freshwater fungal communities from buoy surface, Lake Erie, Ohio, United States - Buoy 12 MA117 | ecosystem: Environmental > Aquatic > Freshwater > Lake > Lake biofilm | place: USA... | reverse complement strand
CACGGACTGTACGCTCTGTTCCGTGCCTCTGACTCTGCCTAGTATAAATAGCTCATGCTGCAGTAAAAGAAGTGACCCCGTCAAAAAATCTCACAATAGCCACGCTCGCACTCGCGACCACCACACCTCCCACCACACCTTCCACACCACCTTCCACCACACCTCCCACACCTCCCACACCACAACACCTCCCACACCGCATCCCTCACCCGCACCCTCCCACACCTCTCCTACATCCCCATCATCCTCACACACAGCTGCACCATCATCTGCACCAATAGCACCATCATCTGCACCACCATCTCACATCCTATGCTCTTAAGCTCCTGCCCACATGTGTGTCTGCGCTGCGCTCGCACCTGCTCTGCTTCGCTTCGCCCCCCGCATGTAGTATTCATGCACCCAATGGTTGCTGCGATGCGCGCGCTATCTCTGCTTCCGAAGTACATACGTCCTTTGTATAACGAGCCGTCACACCGAATGGGTATCTCGTCTACGTAGCATAAGCTCTGCTTCCGAAGGTCTGTTGTCCTTTGAAGTTCACTGAAAGTGAACGATCATAATCGGAGATGATGATCAGATCACTTACGCCCCCTTCGGGTGCGTGACCGTCAATACGACCACGCCCCCGACTGGTGATACTACAGCTCCCTAAGCTCTGCCTCGCATCGCACACCGAAGGGTGATACACCCAAATTTACTGCACATATCGACGAATTGAACATGTAACTATGCAACTATTTCCGGATATATCGCGCCCCACATATTACACGTTCTCCGTGGTGCCCCTAAGGACGCGCACCAACGAGGTACGTACGTCTTTCATAGTACTTCGTATCAACATCGCTTGCGATGCCGCACCCCCCTGCGGTGTTGTGATGGCAATCCGAGATTGCTTTTTCCGGTATCATGATGATCTATGATCATCATGATCAGCATTGCTTGCATAGCACACGCTGCTTCACCTCTGGGCACCCCCCCTGCGGTGGTGTGATGGCAATCAGATATTGCTCTTTCCTGTATCATGATGATCTATGATCATCATGATCAGCAGTTGGATCGAATATCCACCTGCTGCACCTCTGGGCAGCCCCCCTGCGGGGGTGTTGCAGCAGCGCTAGCGCTGCTGCACCCCCCCTGCGGGGGTGTACTGGTGGCCATATTGGATGGCCACAATCGCCTCGCGATTGCACGTCCTCCGTGGTGGTTCGCACCTACGATGTACGTACGTCTTTCAGAGTATTTCGTATCAGCATCTCCTGCACTGCTGCACCTCTGGCCACATAGCTCTCCAAATGACCCATAGGTTAGCCGCTGCGTTGCACTCGAAGGTGCGCCGCACCACGTATACCCTGGAACGCGTAGCCTCAACGCATAGTATGGCTGTGTGTAGCAGCAGCGCTAGCGCTGCTGCACCCCCCCTGCGGGGGTGTACTGGTGGCCATATTGGATGGCCACAATCGCCTCGCGATTGCACGTCCTCCGTGTTGCTTCGCACCTACGAGGTACGTACGTCTTTCCGAGTACTTCGTGATGGCAATCATAGATTGCTCTTTCCGGTATCATGATGATCTATGATCATCATGAGCAGCATCGCACGCGCTGATGCACCCCCCTGCGGGGTTGTGGTGCTGGCCATATTATATGGCCACAATCTCCACGCGATTGCACGTCCTCCGTGGTGCGCCTAAGGAAGCGCACCTACGATGTACGTAAGCTCGTGCATCCTAGGGTGTCGGTGCTGGTCGCGCTCAAGCTCCGCTTCGCTTCGCCCCCCGAATGGGGATCTCCGCTTCGCCACGCCCCCCGAATGTACCGCTTCACCTCTGGCGGCTTCGACAAATAGACTTTGTTCACATCGCCCCCCGATGGGTGAGCTCTGCTTCGAACACCACACTTTGTTCACATCGCCCCCCGACGGGTGCGCTTCACCTCTGGGGGCTTCGATAAACATACCACGCCACCCCATGGGGATGTACTTGGTACGAAAAGTGCGCAATGTGTATGCGCTATATTGATATCCTGCTGCGAGTTTGATATATCACCCGGGATGGATGAACAACTCTTTGATTTATTTGAACAATCAAATTACTTCAATCGTCTATCTTTGTATCCATATGCGTATCAGCTTCAGAACTTCCAATATCACCATGCTGATCGCCACCGTAGTAATACATGGAATTAGTTGATTACAAGGATTGGCGCCGAAAACGTTTGTAAATCCCGTACCGACCGCATCCAATGTATATGGGATGGCCTCGCGAAATACCCAATTATTTATCCAATAAAGAGCATCTCTACACCATATGGCCATCGCTGAAATACTGTTTCCTGCAGTTTGAAGTCCGTAATTGCATGCAGTGATAATACCATTGCCCATCCACTTAAATCCGTTAATAAAAAAACGTGTCAAGCCTTCTAACTGTTGCCATATCCAATTGGAGTCCGAGCCATGCGAGTTAGGTGTAAGCCATTGGTTATCATGATGATTGACTGGGTATGCTGACGCACGTCCTGTATAAGTAGTAGGGGGGTATAGACCCTTGTCCATGGAAGTTGTAGCATCGACTGACAATTGACCATCGGCTACACCTAGAGTCGCTTGATTGGGTAAGGACTCATCCATCTTCACATCTTGTTGGATTAGTGTAACCTCATGATCATGTTCTGTCGTCATTGGACTTTCGTGGCGAGCTATAACCGTAGCGCCGGGGTGGTCGATAACTGATAGGCTACTGTCAAGCTCATCGTGAACCGTGGATTTTTCGTCCACATCGTGGGCTGGTCCCATTGATGTCACGGTCTGCTCTACGGATGAAGTTAGTGGTCGTTCACTGCCATAAGCTGCTGGTCGAACTTCTCCTGTGTCTCTTATGGTGAAAAAAAGGCGGGGCAATGAGCTCACAACACCGGAGTCCGCGCCGAATGCTTGCCCTACTGCTGGTTCGTCCATATGAAAACCCGCTCCCATCGCATGGGACCTAGCCTCATGTAGTTGTGAAAGTCTGTCTGGATACGTCCCCATTCGAACAAAACTGCGACTGTGTTCTAAAATTGGTGATCCTTCAACTAAGTCATGTGGTGTCCGTCTACTATACGTTGGTGCCCAATCTGGACTTCTAAAGCGATACGTAGTACGTAGAAGGCGATGCTGTTCTACTGATGTAGCTGTGATTGAACCCCCGTTATCAGGAATAGTAGGCTCGGCTATGCCCGATCTTCTGGACGAAAATATACTTACTAGCGATCCCGGCGGACTTGCTTCCGTTAAGTCATTGGGGGCGGGCATAAGCCATTCGGGATCGGGTGTCTCTTCAATAATCAGCTCGCCCAAAAGATCGTCATGATCCCTAGATGTGTGTTCACGTCTGCGCCGCTTTTCAATACGATCCAGTATCAACCTCGTTGGGAACATCGATACTTTCGGCAATGATCGTATCTCTGAGCATACAATTTCACGCCGAGTTCTATATAAAGCGATGGGTTTGTTTTTTATTTTAAAAATCGTTGTTTTATCTAACATTGTGCGTAATTTATAGAATGTAGCTAAAGCCATAATTGCTGGATTTGTCATAGTTCGAACAGTTGTTGACTAGGTACTCATTTACGTCGTGAACGTATATATCTCTTTTTCTTGCTGCCTTTGGTCCATGTGGAATACACCCGACCGCACTCATCTACGAATCTTCAAAACACTCATGATCGTTCACTTGCAGTGAACTACAATACGTAACATGTCCCCTAGCTTATGTGTTGTACCATACTACACACTGCGTGCGTACGTCTGCATATCCGCAGGAAACAACGTTGTATTACACGTACGATGTACGTAATTACTTCGTACTAATCTATGTATTTCTGTCGTCAGTTCGTTCTGGGCTCCCCTTATACAGCGTATTTGCTTCTTTCAAGTGCGGCAACGCCTACGCTGTATGTGCCCTTTCGGGGGGGAAACGTGTCCTCCGGGGCCTATCAACGATTCCCGGACGACTGCCCTCGTAGATTTACGAAGGACTGGGGGGGGGGGTCGAATCCGCCAGAGGTGAAGCTGCCCTTTCGGGGGAGGGAATTCGGTCCCAGAGGGAGCAATCAACGATTCCCGGAGGACAGCCATCGTAGATTGTGTACACACCCTAATGGGGGGGTGGGGGGGCACCCACACACCCCTGCGGTTGTGTGTGTATCGGGCGAAGCACCATATCTCAATCATCAGTGACGCCCACCAATGGACGGACGTCTTTCAGAGCGCAGTGCATCCTTTGGAGGAGTGAATCAGTATCCACGCTACACCCCACATAGTGGGGGCATGAGGTAAAGTTGATTGATATGGCCTGAATGAACACAGCCAATCGTCTAAAGCACGCCTGGGTGGGGGCGGGAGTGTGAATCATTGCGCCCTCCGTTGACCGCACGTCCATGGTGGCTGTTTCACCAACATAGGATAGGGTTGAGTGGTCATCTGGCGGGCTTTTTCAAAAGGATTGCCTCCTGAATTGCGACGGCCCTCTGAGTATTCAAAAAAGTGTGCTTACCTACGGCGTAAATCTACCAGCAGATCACTCCTCCAAAGGATGCACAGCGCTCTGAAAGACGTCCGTCCTTTGGAGGGCGACAGCTCCCATCACTATGTGTGATTGCTTGCTCGGAGCAAAAGTTTACATACACTTCTAAGGGTCAGGTATTGTTGATAATGTGGAATTGCTTAAGGTCCGCATAGTGAAGCGAAGCCTAGCTTTACAAAATCGTTCAGGTTTTGTACAGCCCTAGCTGCTGTGCGGGTTTATACAGCGTATTAGGCATCGGCCACGCCGACGCGGTATGTGTATACCCAACCACTAGCCGGCGGTGCACGCTACCAAAGAGCACATCAACGTCCCTACAACCATTGGAGCCCCTTCGGGGGGGGTGGTCTGGTTTTCGAATCCCCCAGAGGTGAAGCTGCACCTTCGGGGGGGGAAGCGAAGCTGAGCTTAGGAAAGCGACAATCACATGGTGATTGCATACGTTGTATATCTGTACAAAACCGCCGGGGGGGTGCCCACACCGCTTTGCTGTGTGTACTGGCACTATGAGGTGGACCTTCGGGGGGGGGCGAGGTCTTATTACACGTACGATGTACGTATGTGATCATCATCGAAGATGATGATCGATGGTCACCAAAGGTGACCATCACTTCGTACTACAAAGGACGTCCGTCCTTCGGAAGCCTAGCTTAGAATCATCGTTGCACAGTGATCAACAATCTCTGAAAGACGAAAATCGAACACACCCAATCATCTTCGATGATGTCACCTAGTTTGATTCGAGCAAACGGCGAAATCGGTTCGGCGAGGCAACTCGGTTCCACAACCTCGTGTTGTGACGGGCGGGGGTAACGGTTCAAGAAGAATCCCAGACCTAGAAATATCGTGCACTCTGAAAGTGAGACAGCTCGGGTCTCCAAAGATTTTTTATTCTCTTATAATGGTCGGTTTTCGTTGTTTATCTTGATGTTGTTCATAGAGGCGCCAATTCGATGTCTAGATACTACACGATTGCGTGTTAGTATGCATTACACGTTCTCCGTGGTGCCCCTCCTTTCTTCGAGGGAAGCGCACCAACGAGGTACGTACGTCTTTCAGAGTACTTCGTGATGGCAATCAGAGATTGCTCTTTCCGGTATCATGCTGATCTATGATCCTCATGAGCAGCATCGCTTGCGCAGCAAGCCCTGCTGCACCCCCCCTGCGGGTGTGTAGCAGCAGCGCTAGCGCTGCTGCACCCCCCCTGCGGGGGTGTACTAACGTTCACGTTCGTGATTCGCATGCTTCGCAAACAAAGGGAACTAACTAGTAGTTCAGGATGTGTAGCTGGTGAACGGCATTAGAGCGTGGCGCTCTCTCCGAGATCGCACATACTCCCCCCTATGCTTTCGGGCACACCACCCAGGGCGGGTGTTCACCAAGGCAACTACCATCCACCGGTATCGAAGCACGGTTATGGCGGTACAGTCCCAACAACTCCAAGTCCCTATCGCTTTATATACACCTAGTTCTCCGTCTTCGTGCTTTGCGAAGGAATGCCGTCTTTCAGGGTGCGTAGCACCAAAGAGGTTCCGAGTGCTAAGCACCAAAGACGTTCAGCCGCCAACGGAGTTCGTAACCGTAGCGCCTTACCATCCTTTGGAGAGGTGTGCTCAGTACACGTACTCCGGTCCACGAGGTACGTATGTGATCATCATCGAAGATGATGATGGTGATGGTAGATCACCACTTCGTACTACACATACTACGTCGGCGAAGCTCTGGGGGCCTCTGGTGGTGGTGATCCTAGATCACCACCATGAGCGTCTTTCAGCAGCATCGCTTGCGCTGCTGAACCTCAGGCGTCTTTCAGAAAGCCTCAATCTGAACGAGACAATCGCTCTGCGATTGATGGCGTTCTGCGGAAAGACGTAGCTGCCGGACGAGCTTCTTTCATAAACGTTGAGGGCACGGTCCGAACACATCCATCACGTACATCTAAGCTCTGCTTCCGAAGGACGGACGTCCTTTGTAAAAATACATCGCTATGCAGAGCATAATGTGAACGTTACCAATCACTCTGTGAAGGCATTCATGGATTTGCCTGAAAGTAAGCTTGCTGTGTGTACAAGCACGCGCTCACCTTCGCGCTGTTGAACGAAAAAGAAACGTGCTACCTTTAAGCTCATGCACCCAAGGGTGGCGGCGCTGCGCGCGCTCCAGCTCAGCTTCGAAAAAACGACCACGCCGCACTTCGGGGCCGCTTCACCTCTGGCGGCTTCCGAAGCATGGACGTCCTTTGTAGTTCACTTTCAGTGAACTAATGCCGAAGCGGTACAGGGAGACAGGGCCATCCTTTTGAATGAATGCCGTGTATGAGCACATGATGTGATCCCCTCATACTCCTAACATACACACAGCCATCCTTTACGTCGCTGCTTTCCGTAGGACGTTCAAGATCGCTTTCCGAAGGACGCTGGGTCTCCTGCGTGCTTACGCAGTGCCCCTCCTTTCTTCGAGGGAAGCGCATCTTCGAGTGCGCCTTATCCGTCTGAGGTGAAGCATCGGCGTCCTCCAACGGACGTGCGTCGCTGCTTTCCGTAGGACGTTCAAGATCGCTTTCCGAAGGACGCTGGGTCTCCTGCGTGCTTACGCAGTGCCCCTCCTTTCTTCGAGGGAAGCGCACCTTCGAGTGCAACGCAGCGGCTAACCTCTGGGTCCTTCGGAGAGCTGTGTGGCCAGAGGTGCAGCAGGGCTTGCTGCGCAAGCCCTGCTGCACCCCTGAGGGGGGGTAGCCACACTGCATCGCTGGGTGTAATTGGAATACGTGTACAAGCCGAGCCCCAACTCATTTTCGCCAACCACGTCCCATGGAGTTAGCTGCACACACCCCTACCTACGTGGCTGAACCTCACACCTCAACCTGCATTCTAATATGTTCAAGTACAGATACCAGTTTTCCCTTATCGCCAGTAGTCAAGTACTTGGCCTCACGGAAGCCTCCCTAGGTTTGCCGGCGAAGCCGATCTTCGAGCGCTAAATCATAGATCACTTGGGGGCTTTGCTTGCTCTTCTGGGACGTCCACGCTTTTTGGGCGTAAGATTAGCACTGGACGCGGATCGTTGCCCATCTTTAGGGGGACGCCTCCGCTTTTTGGGCGTAAGACTAACACTGGACGCAGAAGCATGACCATCTTTCCGAGGGCGTCCCCGCTTTTTGGGCGTAAGACTATCACTGGACGTAGAAGCATGCCCTTCTTTCCGAGGGCGTCCCCGCTTTTTGGGCGTAAGATTAGCACTGGACGCAGAAGTATGACCATCTTTCCGAGGGCGTCCCCGCTTTTTGGGCGTAAGACTAGCACTGGACGTAGAAGCATGCCCTTCTTTCCGAGGGCGTCCCCGCTTTTTGGGCGTAAGATTAGCACTGGACGCAGAAGTATGACCATCTTTCCGAGGGCGTCCCCGCTTTTTGGGCGTAAGACTAGCACTGGACGTAGAAGCATGCCCTTCTTTCCGAGGGCGTCCCCGCTTTTTGGGCGTAAGATTAGCACTGGACGCGGATCGTTGCCCATCTTTAGGGGGACGCCCCCGCTTTTTGGGCGTAAGACTAGCACTGGACGTAGAAGCATGCCCTTCTTTTCGAGGGCGTCCCCGCTTTTTGGGCGTAAGATTAGCACTGGACGCAGAAGCATAACCATCTTTCCGAGGGCGTCCCCGTTTTTTGGGGGTAATACTCGCACGGGACGCTGAGTCGCTCACATCTTTCCGAGGGCGTCCAAGTGATTGGGGCGTTTCACTCTCACATGCCACTTGATCCTGTATAATCTCGAGTTTATTCTGAGCTACTGCGTGAGGCTCGATATTAATTTGAACCCCTTCAATATACACGCCGCTTTTGCGCTCTTTCTTTTTCACAGACCACTCTCGTGCTTTTAATTTGGCTAGCAGGTGTTGAGTAAAGTTCAAGTGGGTAATATCCGGATTTACGTTTTTACTGGCACACCAGCGCATGAAGGTCGGGTATAGCCGGGGGTCGTGTTGATCGTCCGTTGATAACCCATAGCCTAAATAAGCACCAGGCCCTGGCGTAAGTTGCTCGGTTATCCATAAATCCAGGTAATCATGTTCATCACCACTTACATTTTGTATAACTGACTGCCCTCGTAACTGATAATCATACTCTTGTTGCGACGCAGCTATAGTGTCAATCGCCTGATTGATCGTAGATTTGGAGATCTTCGATCGAGGCCTCGGGTTGGAATACACCGAAGACGCTGACGACTCTCTAAGGCATTTGATGGCCTGTTCCTGGTCAAGATCGAGCGCCCAGTTGATTATAGCATCTCGTTCATTCATCAGGTTGGTTTCCCATTTGGAGTCACTGCCTTCTGGCGTATCGCCCGCTTGACTATCAATCGGGATGATTTTTAATGTAGGGTCGATCATTTCATTCCACGCGCTACTACCTTGGCGGGCTCGGATAAGAATCGAGCCCCTCACGGTAAGAGTTCGGTCGGGTTGTTTCGAGCTATGAATGTGAATAGGGTCTCGCGCAAGTAGTTGGTTTAGTACTGTCCAATTGGGCTGAGATTTGTCGTGCTCGGTAATAATGATAAGACGTTTTCCCTGCAAGTTGAGAATGCCGTAGTTGTTCGGCTTCAGGGAGCTAAGTGGCACAACGATACGGTGGTCCGCTCCAAACAACGAAGCTATAACTTTTTCCGTACGGGCGTTCGCTGTAGCGTTGCCCCCCAAGATGATGAAATTGGCTCTGTACTCGTTTGTGGGCCGGAGTAATAAAGCTAAGGCGGCCCTTACATAGGCAGTGGATGTGGGGGTATCGCCAAACGTCGCGTTGATAAAGTTTATTGGCTCCCCTTTTGGGTCATAATCCCTAGTAAATGCTGATGTAATAAAAATATCCGGTGTATGTTCCCGCAACTCTTTTGTATGTACATTCAAAAGACCGTTTGTATAGGATATATGGTGGTAATCAAACTCTGGTAAGTCTAAATCGGGGATACTTGATAGGATATGAAACATTACTTGATTGAAATATTGCATTTTAGTACAATAGCTAACATCACACCAGAGCGAAAGATGGTGCCGTAGTAAGGCATAGATTCTGCGCGATACCAAGTCCTTGTCCACAGAGACGTAACATCCTCGCTGTTTTTCATACAAAAAGAATTGATCGGTGCGTGGTTCGAATTTTAAATATTGTAAATCTGAACACAATAAAAGCCCTTGCGCCAAGACGTCGGCCTTCGGGCGAGCATAGCGAAAGTAAGGTAGCGCTTTCTCTATACTAGTACAAACTTTCGGCGGCAGGTTTTGGCTTAGTTGCTCCTTAACTCTTCCCCAATCGTACAACAAATTAAGTAACTGTGCCTTAAGGCGTGGTGCAGTTATAAACACGCTGCTATATCTCGGTCCGCGTGAGTAGGCCACACCGGTGATAAGTTGAACACCAACCATGTGAAAAACTTTGAGATTCCTAAGCGCCGCCTTCCGAAGCGTCGTCGAAGAAGATGGGTACCATTTGCTGTAAATGGTGTCTATACTAGGCCACGCATCCAGCAACAGTTGAATCTTTAATTTTAGCAAATCTGTATTTAACATAACTTTTGGCGTATTGTTTTTCATTTTCTTATAGAAATGAATGTACTTCATAAGCATTTTCGGTTCGCTTGCGGAGCTTTCTTTTCCTAGGTGATCCATTGGCGTCCCTTGCCGAAATGAGTCATTCTTTCCAGAGCTGCTTCGCACTGACGTCTTTCATAGAACGAGACGTATTCCGCGGACTGACGGAGACGATCAGTCGATCGCCTAATTTCGTCTTTCAGGAATCGTTGTTCCGCGAACGTTGATACAATGGTGAGTTAGGAGCTCCCTCGCCTCTCTTTGGATCTACCGTTCACGTTCTTCTTTCAGAAACAAAGTGAACTATACAACGTAGTTCAACTGCGGCTCCGCCGACGTACACCCCCGCCGGGGGGGGGGGGCATTGGCTTCCGTAGGATGCTCGGATGCCGGAGGCCATCAAAGATCATCCGAGCATCCTGCGGAAACCAAAGGTCCCCTTTAGGGACTGAAAGATCACCTCTCCAAAGGACGGGGATGCTGCTTACTGAAAGATCACCTCTGGGCTACACCCCCGCAGGGGGGGGTGCAGCAGCGCTAGCGCTGCTGCTACACCCCCGCAGGGGGGGTGCCTTATCCATATGAGGTTAAGCAGCGATGACGCTGCTGCAAGTATGTATTACAACGTATTTGCTACGACAATCCAGAAGTTAGCCGAGGCAGTATGAATCCGACACCACACAAGCTTCGATCTGCAGCACTTAGCCTTTGGTGTGCTACCGTCCTTTGCTTTCTGCACGTCTTTCCAAACGCTTGGCGTCCACTGAAAGACGTGCGTCCTTGGGGAAACGCTCCCCGCCGCCATCGCTGATTCGGCCGAAGGCCAGTTCAGTTGGTTTCACAATCCCGCAGGGATTGATTGGAGGTTGCGCGGTGTGCCGAACTTATTCCTTGCGGTCTGACATATCGTGCGGTTGGGTATCAATCCATTTATTTGTGTGATCATAGACTTTCTTACGCTTGATCGCATTAAAGACGTTAAGTTTATACTCAGAAACGTGACGAGATATAGTTAGCGTGTTGTAGTTTTTTTTGATAGGGATATCAAGACTGACCGTGGCCGTATAATTTCGCGTCAGCATGGATTCGAACCATTCGGGAGTCAGCTGATCTTGATACTGTTTGCTCACCCCTTTGAATTTTACTGTTTTATTACCACTATGATCAATAAACATATAGATTTTAGGAGCAATAAAATAAGCCGATCGTATTGTCGCTTCTAATTTCAGTGCGCCTAACTCCGAAGACAAGCAGTTCTCAGGTAATTGGATATCTGTGACCAAACTGTCAGTATCTGAGTAGTACACCGTACCTCCGAGCTTCTCTACTTGGCGTTTATATCGATCAATATGAATACGCGAATAAGAGGCAATTGCCGCCGAAATTTGGGGGGCCGTGATGAACTCATTCATATTCCTTATGTCGTCATCATGCTGCTTTGCAATCTGTTTCTTAGTCTTCTGGTTGTATTGGTTATCTTGGAGTATACGCTTAATGTATTCGTCCGACGCTGGTTTTAAATAAGTAATCAATAGCATATGCTCACTACATTGAAGGATATTGGTAATGTTATACATACGTTCCAGTAGTAGGAGTCGAGATCCGGGTTTGTTAGTATTGTCAACAAATTCAGCACATTCAGTTACCCTTTTCATGCCAAATCTGCCATATAGGCTATTTAATAAAAGTTTATAAATATAATTGTAGGCTTGATCCCCTTCTTGTTTGGCCTTCTTTCGTTTATTATAAAAGTCATGAATAATGTTGGTAAACAATTTAGCCGGTTGATATTCCAAAGCTTTATACACTTTATCAAGCGTACACAGCTTTTCTTTTAGAGCATATTTAAGTTCCTCCGAAAAGATTGTAACTTGAAATGTTCCTACGGGAAAAACTAATCGCCCAGAGGGGGGGCGCGATGGGGGGTCGGTTGCCTCCGCTTTGGCGGCTTCAGCCGTGTTGTGCGATACTTTACACACCCGCCTTTTTTTGCAAAGCACGGAGGGGTGTGCTCCCACAGCAAAGCTGTGGGTAGGGGTATTCAGCGAATTGGTACTCACCGAGTTCGAACTCACTGAGTGAGTATCCGAGCTTGCCTGACGGGTGTGTTTGATTGCTGCTCGCCAGGTGGATGATCTTTGATCATCCACCAGCTCGGATGATTTTATCCAAAGGAATGGAAGGTTTAATTCCTTTGGTACCGTGATTTGCACAGTTAAAAAACCCATAAACTTGGTTAAGTTCTCAGGCTGCATTAATTTCTCATAATCGGCAACAAATTTACCAGGACCGCAGGGCATATCTTTCAGCATACTCGCAGGGTAAGACGAGTTGATGTCATAATAATACAAATTTTCCCCGCGAGGTTTATAGACATCGGTGATACCACCCACATACGCTGTTCTGATATAGGCCTCATTTTCTGTATGATTGATCTCTATGAGATCCTGTGGATAATTCAAATACTGACGTCGATAGATTTTAAATGCCAACCCACTAACCGATAAATTTTCCGTTATATCAATCTCATACGCAGAGAACATCATTTGCTTATACTTAAGAAGGACTTCCCAAAGCGCCTGGGCATCCTGTAGACAATAGTTCTTAATAGCCAATAGATTTTTTGTGATGCTCTTTAGATCTGTATAACTGCCAATATCCAATTCGTGTTTTTGCGAGCCAGTCTTAAAGGTTTTACACAAAACTTTAAGGCTTGCCGGTAGAATTTTATAGGAATCTCGGAATTCAATGATTAGGGTTTTATACCCAATCTCTGCGTGTATGATATTCAAAACAACAGATAGTGAATACAGGTTATGGCCTCGTGTTAGAATTTTAACTTTCTTGCGAAGAGCCGGATCGGTACTAATTGATTCGAGTATAAATATTCCATCAAAATTGGCAAAATTGTGCATATACACTAATACCTTGTAAATTGAGAATTCGCGGTAGACTTTGCTCGCTAGGATCCGCTTGGTTATACGGTTTTTGATCGTATAAATCAGATGACAACCTAACTTTATGGACTTTTCACACAAGTCCTTCTGTGACAAACTCAATGTTAGATTGTGCACGTAGGTGAACTCTCCGGATATACTATACATGTAGGGATAATGACGCATCTGCTCCCCCTGCTGAGGACCCCCCCCCCGAGCTGGACTATCCGTACCCGACGAAACTCCGGTGCTGGTCGAACCGCGCGTGGACTCCATGGAGGCGCCCAGAAAGCCTGTTTCCAAATCAGCAGTCAATAATATGGACAAATACTTAGGACTAGGTTTAGGAGTCAGTGGCATCAAAAACTCTGAATTATTAATCCTCGATTTTACAATCGAAGATTGTGAAGTTTGATTGACGGGCCTCGGCTTTCGGGAAGCTTTAACCTTCTGGGTTGGTTTGTTGGCCGTAGACCCAGTTGACGCGACACCCGCGCTAGTCGACCGTCGATCTTCCTTATACCCTGCGGCGCCGGTGTCAGCAGATCGGGGAGGATGCGCTCGTTTGGTAGCTTGTTTTTCTCCTGAAGACCGCTCTTTTCTACTAGAAAAACATCGCCTACCTAAAGGCACGGTGTGTGGCCTCAGTCTGGAGCGCTCCCCGAAGGAAGCCAGCGGTTGTCGGGCGATTCGTCTACACAATCTTCGATGGCGCTTACGCGCGTCGTCCTTCGGGAATCGATGATTAGGGGGCTGCTTCAAACACCCGCCGCCATATACAATGTATTTGCTTCTTTCAAGTGCGGCTCCGCCGACGTAGTATGTGAGACCTCTGGTCGATTCACCATAGCTCTCGAGCATCTGGTAGGACGCGGAGCTAACCTTAGGGTTTGGTATATAATCATCGATTTTAACCTCCACGTCTCCAAAGGACGTCGGCTTCCTTCGGAAACGTACGTCCTCCAGAAGGAAGGGCGTCCTTCGCTTCCTTCGGGAACGTGCGTCCTTCGGGAAGCTGGAGGTGGAACAATCGAAGATTGTGTAATCATCGATTTTACAATCGAAGATTGTGTACTTGTGTTCAAGAAGAACGGTCGCGCTACCCCGCAGGGCGGGCGTAGGCTTCGAGTGGACCACTTTGGCTTGTGAACCGCGAGGCGTGTGTCCGCACGAGGTCCGCTTTACACCACTCGGGGCTCTGTGATCACTTGCCCAGCAGCAGGTCTCTTTGCTTGTTGGGCACCCGCACAAATTGGAGTTAGCCCCACGCGCGGTGGAAAAACGACGGTGCTTCAATGAAGCTGATGTCAGTCCCGATACGACTTGGCCTCTTACCGTGCTCCTTGAACTTGATCCTCCTTTATACAACGTATTTGCTTCTTTCAAGTGCGGCTCCGCCGACGTACACCCCCGCTGGGAGGGTGCCGCAGCGCTGACGCTGCTGCTAGTATGTATACCCACCGAGGGGGTCTCATCCGAATCCACTCTACACAATAAAATCTCATCCCATTGAGCTGTATAATCCCCACAGTTTTGGGTGTTCATGTTACGAATCGGTACATACGCGGTATACACATAGGGCGTGGCCGCGGCCACTTTGTGAACATGAGAGAGCAATTGCCTAGGAGGTATTTTAGGCCGGGTTGGAATTAGAATTGTTGGGATAATTATCTCTGGTTTTTCTGGAAGGAGAATCTTGGGAATATTGGGAATAATCAACGCGGGCTTCTTTGGAATAAGAATTTTGGGAATAATCAACTCGGGCTTCTTTGGAATAAGAATCTTAGGCCCTGTAGGTGGTAGAGACTTGCGAGACGTTTTATCCGTAGGCTCGAGGTCTACTTCCATAAAGAAGTCGAATAGTAAATCGGGACGCAGGTGTACACTTCGGATAGGTGTACCCTTGAGGGGGTCGGGGAGGTGCATGTGTTCGAGAATTGAGTCGGTTACCTCATCCAACGTTTGCACCCTTGAACCCTCATTTGATCTAGCTAAGTGACGCTCACTTAAGCTACGGCTTCCACCTGATACGCGCCCCCGATCGGTACGCCGACGCAATTCAATCGGGGCGGGCGGCGACGCTCCGGTTTTTGAACTAGTACGTTTCAAGCTCTTTTGAGAATCGAAGATGCGCTCCCGTGTTGGCTGCTTTCCCTTCGAGAACTTGGTGCGATAGCGCATTCGGTTACGGAAGCCTGGGTGCACTTTGCTCCTCACCGTTTGGGTTTCAGGTGTAAGAACCGGAACTAGGTAGGGGAGTTGGTCCAATTGTCGACTTATTTTACGCAGATAATGTTCGAGAGAATCGGACTCGATTAGTAATTTGACTTGGAACCCTAGAACCATCTCCAAATCCGTGGACAATATACGGTTACTACTATCAGTATCCTCCATGTGGGCTTGAAAATCCTCTAACAAACACCGAATGGACAACTCATCGAATAAAGGCATACGATGAGTCATAGATCGGTATTGTAGCTTATGGTTCTGATAATAGATAGCCGTGATTTGCGCGCTCAGAGTCGCGCAGGTGTGAACTCGTTTTAAAATCTCATATACCCGGCTATACGCCAGTAATTCTGGTGACGCAACTTGATTTTGGATAATATTTGTTTTTAGCAAAATTCGTATCATTTTTCCTATGTTGACAATGTTGCTCTCTCTACATCGACTCGACCTTCGCCTAGCGTTCTGAGCACGCATTCGATCCAAAGAACGCCCCTATGCTTCGGTCACGTACGTGTACAATGCAGTACGTCGAGCGGAGATCCTTCAGTTGGTTTACACATGCAGGACCCCCACACATCAGAGATGAATGCGACTCTCATACTGTAGTACGCCATTTCCGGGCCCCAGCGGAGGCCCCCAATCGCGCACACCAATGGATAAGCGCATCTTTCAGAAACCGTATCATGCGTCTCCAAAGGAAGCCGGGAACCGCTCAGAATGCCGAAGACGGACAACGCGCCCACGAGATCTAAAGGACGCCGTGCGCTCGGCAAGTTCGCTGAGCAACTCCGTGATACGTCACTGAGGCTAAGCTTCATACTGAAGAGCATAGTAGCTGGTTTTGATAGACTGTTCTACCTGCAAATCGTAAAGCTCATCCAGATGGCGTGTCATTCGATCGAGCTCAGCTTGCAACAGGCTAACTTCAGTGCTGATCTTACTTGTGGTTGGTTCAATAAAAATCAGATCACGGAACACATTGAATTTATATAATTGAGCACAAGCCTCAGTATAAAACCGGCGTACTTGCTCTAGATCTTTAATGGAACAAATAAAACAGTCGTGAATAGTAATTATGAAAATATTGTTTCGAGTGCAGGCTTCAACCACCGACTGCGCAAGGAATGCGTCGAGAGTATGAAACAGGTTGGCCAATAAAGCATCCTGGCTTTTTCGCTTATCATGCTGATCCAAATAATAAGTGAACCTGAGCCTATGACTTACCAAGTTACCCTCCGACTCATATTTGAAGTCAACGCGAGTCTGCTCCTTTTTGTGATAGTAATTTTGAATGGACATATATTTGGTATTGGTTGAGCTCAAGGGATAGCAATCATTGATACGTTTCAATAATAACATAAACTGAAAACCGTCTTTCAATACACTTTCATTTGTCAATTGCTCCGTAAACCGATTTATGGTTTTCATTAAAACTTTTATACCGTATTCTTCAAAGTCGCTAAACTCGCCTAATTTTTGGGCCATGATATATGGTTTGGATCCGTAAAAATAGGTCATAAGTACAAGTTTGATGTACTTGCGATTACTGATAAGATGTTGATAGCATGTCAATTCTTCGTCGGTTAGATCACTCGGCAGGACTAGAGACTTGCCAATCTCGGTATAGGGATCTAGGGCTCCTCCCTCTTCTGTACTTAATAAGTTGGACACTTTCAGTATAGGTTGTGAACGAGATATGAGTCCCATAACCTGCAGAATACTAGCTGAAGCATCCATTTTGATCGATGGCTCATACCGTATCCAGTTCGCTTCTAGTATAGTTTTATACATGAAAAATAGTGTAGGCGATTTAGCCTTTAGGCTTTGTCGTAACCTTGCTTCTTCGCGCGCCCTCTCGGTCTCTATAGCCGTACACACACACACCCGCAGGGTGTGTGTGCACCCCCCCTGCGGGGGTGTAGCAGCAGCGCTAGCGCTGCTGCACCCTCCCTGCGGGGGTGTAGTGTCCTCCTCGCCAACCCCACGGAGGGTTTCCCCTTCAGGGCGCGGGCTACCTCTCGACTCCCCACCCGCCTCGCTTGTCTCCAAGCGTACGTAATCTTCATACGCCTGTGTATAATTAGTGTATTTTTTTGGATAGTAACTAATCGCACATAAGGTTTTAAGTATACGGATCTCATATGGAGTCAACTTGCGTCCGTTACAAGGTTTTTGCCAAAATAGACGTGAAAGCTTGCCATGTTGCGGTGATAAAGAAGATGCATGATACATACGCCCGCGGAAGTCCGTATAGATCGGCATATAGACCGTCATACCACTAAAGCTGATCATCTCGAGGAGCTGTGCAATAGCCGTGGAGTGTTTGACACTTAGAGCATTACGCACTTTTGACCCCGCTGCATTTGCTTTCATCTTGGCGTACGTTTCCTTGGCCATTTTTATCTTTTTATTACTCCTCAGAATAGCTAACCTCACTTGTTCCTCATGCTCTGCTGCGTAGATTTCCAGATCAGCGGGATCCAACCCCCACACGTCTGAATCTTTCACTGATAAATCCCTCATATTTCTAATTATTGGCAGTAATAAATCGTAGTTAATCCAGAATTCTTGGCCTTGATACTTGTTAATTACATCAACCATCTTCTGGGACAACAGTGTAATGTCCTCAGGAACATCTACGCTAGGACTTATCATTTTTAGCATACTTTCGGTTAAATACCCCCCCGTTTTGGCCGGGTATCCATACGTCACGCCAGAGGCATCGATTACCGTATTGGCACGGTGAAGGCCCACTTGATTTGTCGTTATTGACCAATCTTTAGGCGGCACAATCATTGGCTTAGCTATATACCCGGTTTTTATACTCCTCAATTCTTTCTTTGGTATATTTATCTTCAGCATAGTAATTTGAAACATTGAACCCCTACCCGACTTGTGATTGTAGTGCTTTTGATTAATCGTAGATAAGGCCCTCGTATGGCTGCAGATTTCAGCCCACATTTTCGCACAATTTTTGAGCAACGAAATTCGATCGGACGACATGGCAAGAAACTTTTCGTTTGCGAGTAAAAACTTGAGACTTATATAGATGACCATAACTAAAGGTACAGCGTAACCATCACTACCTTCGGCTTCGAGCGCGAGCGCCGTAGCTAAGCTACGCCCAATAAACCAATGTAAATCCTCCCTCTTATCGAACACTTGCGCACAAAACGACGGGGGGGTGGTTAGTTGCTTCAGGGCCTCTTCGGAGATTAGTGAGTTAGTTGAGATGTAGACAAACACATGCCGTCTGTGATTACGATTTTGCTTTGGATCTTGTAAGATCCGCTCATTAAACTTCTGAAAGTCTACTATGGTTTCTGTTCGTATCCGCTCTGAAAACATCCGATGATAAAAGTTGACCGACGGAAAGGAATAATCACATAAATACTCGGAAAAATTATTATAGTCAGAATCCAACATCATATAACCTAGTAGACGCGACCTAATTGGCACCTGATCTAAACTCTGTACAACTCGAGTTGATTCCGCTTCATCGCTTTGTAAACTTGAATCATCAGTTTCGATCAGAATAGGCCCTTGCAGTTGGCTTATCTGCGCACCATCACCCATCCCCGGTTTCACACGTAGCGATGCGTAGACCGCATCCCGTATGAGCTGATGATCAGCATATAAGTTTTTATAGATAACTAACAGTTGAACTCCATGAATTAGAAGATTAGACCTAGTTTGCTTGTCCAATGATTGTAAACTAGATCGCCATTCACGTAATTGATTTTGCTTTTCTTTATACAAACTTTCCAGCTGTTGACTCGGATCACCATCAGTAAATGCTTTGAGCAATTTGATTAAGTTATAACAGATGTCATAAATATAAGTTATCAATACATGCAAAAAGATGAAACCTTCTTTAACGGGCGCTTTAGCATCTTGGTCTGATCCTACCTCGCCAACCAACTCGATTTTTTTGCAGAGTTTGTTAAAATCGTTTAGCTCCAAAAGATGATCATAAACTTCGGGTATAATTTCATCGAACATATACGCAATTTCGGTTTGATCGGCTAATTCGGAACCCGTAGTGCCATTGCGCAAATTCGGTGCTGGTAACGTTGACTTTTCCGCCTGCTGCTCTTCCCTCATCGGCTCTAAGATTGCCGACTCGTTAGAAATAAACTGCTCTAAACCATGTCCAAGTCCTACTAAAGAGTCATGTATAAGCTCGGACCTTTTCAACCAATTTAAGATATCGTTGATTAACGCTTTTGTCGGCAATTTGTAAAACAAGTCTACTAGTTGTTTATTGGTCATCATTTTTGAGTTTACGTTCAGGAAGTGAACTGCTCATCATCGAAGATGGTGTCCGGTCACTCCCTGAACTAGTGATTTTGATTCATAAAATTAACTCTACGCCAGTCGAAGAATGTGTACACATTGGTCAATTGGCGTAGAGTAAAGAGTTCGATGATGGGGTGCGACGGTACGCACAAAAACCATCAGTGCGATGCGCATGAGTTAACCTTCACTCTTACTTGCTTAGCAAACCTAAGTGATCTTTCATAAACTGGCGGTCTCCTTGAGACCACCGTTCTCTGAAAGACGTACGTGAACTAATCAGCGAGAACCGATGTATCCAGAACCTGCCCAAAGAACATCCGTCAGCCGTGACGCATGTTTAGGCTTGGTGCTCCGCACATGAGTCTAGCCTTACAGCCAAGACCGAAGGACGGAAGTAGATGCTTTCCGCCTTGTCGTTCTCTGTAATAAGGACGTGAACGGAGTGAACTAGGAACCGAAGGGCTTCTCTGCCAGACTTCGGACTACTTGCGCGGGCCCTTCCTACTCTCAGAGCTTTCCAAAGGACGCCTCCTTTATTCGAAGGACGCGATTCCTTTGGAAACGCGCGTATTACCGTCCTGTGGAAACGCGGACGTGCGTGCGTTATGCTTCTCCAAAGAATGTCGGGAGACGTTCATAAAACCGGACGACGGAGTGGTATTCAAGTCTCCAACGGATATACAGCGTAGTTCCTGTGGCTTCGCCGACGCAGTATGAATACACATAGAGAACGCCACCTCGCCAAAGGATGGGTGCTTGGGCTTACGCACCCTCCGTCTCCCCTGAGCTTACCAAAGATAAAGTTCGTCCCTCTTTCCAAAGGACGCCATTACCGCCGTATCCATCTCTGGGCGTATTAAAGAACGCGCGGGAGGAAGGCGTGGACGCTGGCTGCGTAGCCACCCGACTCTTTCCGGTGCGCATGCACCAACGAAGGGAGGACGATGAAAGATAGTGTATAACACTTACAAAAACCATCGCCCAAGCTTACAATACGATAGATTTATACTTCTAGTGGCGTCGTTTACGCACAAACACCATAGCCGATTCACAGACAGTAATGTCAGCAGCTCGGGCCAACCAGAGATTTTTTTGTATCTCTTATAATGGTCAACGTTCCGTGACGTCCTTCCAAAGGAAGGGCGTCCTAGGGAAACCTCATAGATCGGCGCACAAGATTACGATCCGATAGATATCTCCTTCAATTGGTGTTGTCTACGCACAAATAGCGTAGATAAGTCACAGACAGTAATGTCAGCAGCTCGGGCCAACCAGAGATTTTTTTATCTCTTATAATGGTCACTGTCCTCCCAAAGGAATGGCATCCTTTGGAAACCTCATAGATCGACGCCCAAGATTACGATCCGATAGATAGCTCCTTCAATTGGACTCGTCTACGTACAAACAGCGTAGATAAGTCACAGACCGTAACGTCAGCAGCTCGGGCCAACCAGAGATTTTTTTTATCTCTTATAATGGTCACCGTCCTCCCAAAGGAAGGGCGTCCTCCCAAAGGAAGGGCGTCCTTTGGAAACCTCGTAGATCGATGCACCAGATTGCCATTCATTAGATGCATCATTCAATTGGCCTAGTCTACGCACAAATAGCGTAGATAAGTCACAGACCGTAACGTCAGCAGCTCGGGCCAACCAGAGATTTTTTTTTATCTCTTATAATGGTCACAATCCTCCCAAAGGAAGGGCGTGCTTTGGAAACCTCCCGGAACCTTGACTGGGAGATTTCAACGTAAGTGAACGCACGGTCGCAGTATTTCGGTCTAGCTATGCACAACACATACAGTTTTACACCGTACTATGGACGATCATCGTCAGACCCTCCAGAGAAAGGAGCTTACGCCACGGGTCCTAGGAACGTGCAATATGGAAGAGTGCGACCCCTAAAGAAGCCGCATTCACTGCACCTAACCTGCGCCCCCCCATTGTGTACTGGGTGAGCTTAACCGAACGTGCAAATCGAATATACATTCTTCGAATGTAATTCGATGAATAAACATACGGAGTCCCCGAAGGGGCCTACGTATATACATACTGCGTAGGCCAAGTCGCAGGTAATACGCTGTATACACAAGCTGAGATGGTAGTCCTTCGGAGTCCTATGGAAAGCGGCACGCCGAACGTCAGTAGGAACATATCATTCTACAATACCCAACGGATGGAGGAAATGAACCCAAAGTAAGGGCGGAGTTATGAGACAGTCGAAGGAAGCGAAATACGAGCGATTCTAAAGGAGGCGTAAGCATAAGGGTCAGAATGCGGTGAGTGGTCAATGCGGAACCAAAGAACAAACCAACCGAGCGTACACAACAACAAAGGACGCAGGACGCACATTCATAAAAAAACGCGTGAGACGATATTAGTCCTTTGGGTTCCTATGGAAATATGGAAAGAAGGGAGACGCACAGAGAACTGAATGTGGAAAAGATGAGAAGGATGAAGGCACCCAGACGTTGTTTTGTGTCCCACATCGCGAACCAAATGAAAAACGTATACGAGAAATACACCAAAGTGATCAATCATCAAGTGTTAGACGTACATCGAAGAACGGAAGACGGATATACAGCGTATTTCCTGCGGCTTGGCCGACGCAGTATGAATACTCACGGTGGGATAAGAAAGCCCTAGCAGAGTGGAGTGTAAACGAGCGTAGATGGACTGTAATCATTGACTGTGTGCGAACATACATCAGTACGCCATCATTGGGTCATACGGACCACAGAGCATACTTTATGGTGCGCCCTTGTGCTTGACTCTCTGTTGGCTAGTTCATACATTCGAAGAATGTATACTCGTGAGCGTCGCCAATGTGGCGGTCGTGGCAACACTCCGTGGAAAAGCATTGGCTGACCGTGGCTTGCGGCTTAGTATACAAAGCCAAGATTACCCTGCGCAAGCGTGGGGCATGGTTACGTTCATAAACTTGATACATCTCGCTGGGCCCGCATTAGCCTATCGGCCATCGTTTGCTTATGACCGTGTTGTCGGATGGGCTGTCTCATGCGTACAGGGGATGGCATGGCAGAGTACTGGCACACTACCCCCCCCCCCTCAGGGGAACGGAGGTGCAAGGACCTAAACCCAACTGACATTAAACACAGAATGTCGAGAACTATGGAATCCAACCCTGCGAGGGGAGGAGGAGGACGGAGCGTCAGTAATACCCATGTGCGTTTTGGGGATGGGACGCAGAGCGTTACGCTGTATCCGTACGCGAGCCGCTCCTACTCTTCAGCTCCCACCAATTATTCATCGAATTACATTCGAAGAATGTATATTCATGGCGCGGTGCGCGCCATTCATTACATGTAATGAATGATTATCCGACAATGGGGGTGAGTACAACTCAACTTATCGATGCGGGGAGGGCATGCAAGAGAAAGGCTGGACAAGATGGTAACCTATACCGGAAAGTAGGTGACATGAACACCATAACCCATGCGTATCTTAAGATAAAAAGCAACCGCGGAACCCTCACACGGGGGGTGGAATTGGAAACAATCGAAGGCATAAACCTCAAGTACCAGGAGAAAATCTCGAAAGAGATAGTATCAGCTACTTACATATTTACCCCCAATAGAGTGGTGGAAATTCCAAAACCGGCGTCATTCGGGAAGCATGAGCTCCGCCCTTTGGGAATCAGGGATGGTGATCATAGATCACCATCATCTATGATGATGGTGAATCCCCGACAGAAGATCGTACAAGCTGCCATTGAAATGACGATATGCGCCATATTTGAAGAGGACTTCCTGGACTGCCGCCAATGTTTCAGCCCCGCCAGAAGCACGCACACGGCTTTAAAATTTCTTCACCTTGGGATAGCTAATGCATCAGCTCACACATGGGTTATTGCAGGAGACATCAAGGGTTGCATCGATAATATACCTCATTGGCTCATCCTGAATGGGCTACGGCGACGTATCGACTGTCCCGTCACGCGAAGTATCGTACACAAGCTGCTCAGTGCGGGATACGTAGTCGACACGAGCTCCAAATCTAAACACAAGCAACCCTCAGTTACCAGGAAAACGGTAGGTGTCCCCCAAGGGCTAGTAACCACTCCTCTTTTATGCAACATACCCCTGCATGAGCTGGACCAATATGTCATGAAGGTGCTACGCACAGAGTTTCAGAAAGGAAAAAGCAGGAAGAAAACACCAGCAGTTACCCGGCTACGCTATCCGATTACACGTACGATGTACGTAAAGTACGTACTAAAGGCATGACTCCGGGCAGAGCCCAGCGGAAGGTGATTATTCATTACATGAATGAATACTCGTGAACAGTAACCAAGTCTAGATTATGTCAAACCAAAATGTATCGGTAATGGCATACAGGGAGGAACACGAGGATTGTGAGTTTTTTTTGGCTTAGCGTCCAGAGGCGTGTGTGCGTGTATACATTCTTCGAATGTAATTCGATGAATATTGGAGGATGAGACACATTTTTTTTCAACCCAGGGGTTGTGCCCCAGAATGTGAATGATGGGTCAGATGCGTGGGCCCGTGGGGACAGCCAGACAACCCAAGACGAGTGCGAAGTAACAGGCAGGATATGAAGGCGGGGAAGGGCCTGGACAACTGTGGGTGTGGGTGAGTACAGCCCATAGTACGACCAGCGCAACAGACGGAGCACAAACCCAACGTCAATCGTCGGAGACAGGCGTGGAGGCTTCGTGAGCACTAGAAGCGAACCAATGACAACCAACTCCAGCAGATCCGAGCGTAAGAGGAGTTCATAACCCACAACGTTGTCATCGCTGATATTACGCTCACGTAGCTTTATGGTCATTCAGAAAGATGCATGGTGATAGCACGCATGTGCCACCCCCAGAAGTTAATGAAAGACGATGAGCGTCTTTTATGAAAGATCTTAACGCCCGTCCCCAACGGACGGAGGGTGTAGGTTGCTCAGTTGAGGCCATCAGATCGGCTCGTGCACCGGGAGTGCATGCAGCTCCCCCAGCAGGGGGGTCGTACTTTGCGCCCCATACGAGCACCTCTGCCCAGGTCCCAGATGGTAACGCCAAACGACAGGTCATATATTTCGTTCTCAGGATTGAGTAGTCTATCCCCGTCTCATCGCAGAGTTGTGGGGAGCTGGATCGCGGCTCCTTTGATCCACGCTTGCGGGGCGTAGCAAGACGGATACATCCGGGGACGATGGATTCATGGCTCACGTAAGGATTGTCCAGGGTGAAGATGTTGAACGACCCATGGTGCGCGGCTTGATGGTGGAACTTGCTTTTCACAATCAACGGGATTTGCTTACGGTTCAGCGCTGATGCAGCTAGGCTGCTCCGATCTTTCAGCGTTCGACCTGTTGCGCTGTTAATTGATTCAACGATGAATTTGACATTTTTGCGGTGCAGGCGACTGACGAGGTGGACATGAATATCAGGGTTGGTGCATCATGATACCGCGCATTCGTCGAAGACAGGGATGGGGTTCGATAGCTGTACAATGCCCGCCTGGGTATCCAGAGGTGGGGATCGAGGTCGGAGCGGAACCTTCCGGAAACATCAGCTTTGGATGGGAAGCTGGCCTCCACTTTCATGGTGCAGGCATGGTTACGATGATAGATCTTAGGGTCATGCCCGAAGTATTGGGCGATATAGTGGACATTCTTCTTGTGCTTAGCGCCCAAGGTGTGTAGAAGCGAAAAGCACATCTGGTAGTTTACCAAAGCCATAAGTAGTCCAAAGTTGTCGGCAGTGCTGTACACATACTACGTCAGCGTACTTCTTTCAGAAAGCATCACTTGAAAGAAGCAAATACGTTGTATAGTAATTTAATAGTCCACGAGTAGTCGCACAGTAGAACTCGAATAAGGACGAATCGTGCTACGTAAGGCACGAGCATGCGGGTTTGTGACGGCGCTTTTTTTCGCCGATCATCCCCCATGAGCGCAGTCGGTTGCTCACGCGGTACAACTCCATCATCACTTCGATTGAACTTACAGCAGTGCGCCCCCGAGCGCACGCTAGGGCCTGGGGTGTCAGGGCCTCATGGAATTCATTCAATCGTTCCAGAACAGGCACATAAGGTTTCAGCATATCGCATTGGGCCAGGGCCAATTCCCGTGCCAGTTGCATGATGTTTTCGGAGAGGGGTTCACCTATGGTGTTCCGACATTGTTGTTTGGTCTCCAGTTGAAGCTCGGATTCCAGCATAGGAGTTACATGTTCGTGGCTCCAAGGGACACGTGTAGGGGTCTTCGCGCACGCATTGGCCCTAAAGGGTCCAGCAGGGACGGGTGGGGCTATACGGTGGTCCGACTCTTATATAGTGCACTCCGTTCACGTCCTTCTTTCAGAGAACGACAAATGTCAACAACCCCCTTTGAACGGGGGCTCTTGGAGCAGTGTATCAGTTCGCTCAGGCAGTGCAGGGACTTCCCCAGATGTGAGTGCAGGCGAATGAGCGTTTTAGAAAGTTGGAGGCTGATCGCACGTTCAGCATAGCGGAGATACGCTTGCTCCACTCTAGGATGGTGGAACGTGGCCCGGGCGCCCAGATTGATTAGGGTATTGATACTATAGGAGTATGTAGAGTGAGGTTCTCCAAAGGAAGGCCGCAATTTTGGTGTGAACCCCAGGAATCCGCTACGTCATCGAGTGCAGTAGGTGAGATCGCTGGCATTCTAGGTGGAGCTCAATATTGAGGTATGATCCTACGCACTCAATGATCCGGAGGGCGGAGGCAATCGTACAGAGTACTCCGATGAGGATGTCGTTGACGTAGCGTACTATGTGCATTCGTCGGAACAATTCTTCCCCGGTGTGGTGGTCGCGAGTGCGAGCGTGGCTATTGTGAGATTTTTTGACGGGGTCACTTCTTTTACTGCAGCATGAGCTATTTATACTAGGCAGAGTCAGAGGCACGGAACAGAGCGTACAGTCCGTG
>Ga0315902_10002830_pt1 | contig 26555 bp, 20 predicted proteins | sample LakEriMetagenome_9_FD_203523 | JGI IMG/M metagenome (GOLD analysis project Ga0315902, IMG submission 203523) | Freshwater fungal communities from buoy surface, Lake Erie, Ohio, United States - Buoy 12 MA117 | ecosystem: Environmental > Aquatic > Freshwater > Lake > Lake biofilm | place: USA... | reverse complement strand
GCCGATATACAATATTGATCCTTCAAATGGTTTCTTTGGCGCACCCTTTTATTCCCCGGTTAAATTCATCGGACCGATTGAACTGTCATCGATGTGGGCTAATGTTACCGTACTTTGGATTTTCGTCGCTTTTTTGTGGGTCAGTTTGTACTACGACCTGTTACGGAAAGCCATACAATTAACGAACTCATTCCGTGAACGACGATTCAACCGAAATAAAAAGTGATATTTTGATGAATTATGATCTGATAAGAGACTCTTACATCAACATTCCACCGCATACATGAATTGTCTGACCTGTTATATAGGCTGACATATCAGAAGCAAGGAATACAGTCGCATTCGCTACATCCTTTGGACTTCCTCCCCTTTTCAGTGGAATAGAGTCGCGCCATTCCTGAACTACCTTCTGATCGAGCACTTCTGTCATTTCCGTCTCAATAAATCCGGGTGCGATCGCATTGCACCGAATATTCCGTGAACCCAATTCCTGCGCAACAGATTTGGTAAAACCGATCAAACCGGCTTTTGACGCGGCATAATTTGACTGACCGGCATTTCCACTCACTCCAACTACGGAGGACATATTAATGATGGATCCACTTCTCGCCTTGAGCATTGGTCGTTGAACGGCCTTTGTCAAATTAAAAGCCGACTTCAGGTTCGTATTGATCACTTCATCCCACTGCTCTTCGGTCATGCGCATAAGGAGAGTGTCTCTTGTGATTCCTGCATTATTCACAAGAACATCTATCGTTCCAAACTCCTGAACCACATCCTCAACTAACTTCTGCGCATCATCGTATTTAGCAGCATCTGAACGAAAACCCTTTGCGACACCTCCGTTGGCAGTTAGCTCCAATTCGAGTGCACGTGATTTTTCCTCAGATGAGAGATACGTGAAGGCTACTTTTGCGCCGTGTTTAACACATTCTTCCGCAATTGCCTTGCCGATCCCGCGCGATGCACCGGTTATTAACACTACTTTATCCTGAAGTAACTTCATGTCTCAAAAATTTTTTCCAAAGATAACCAAACTACAATTCCGACTAGTCAAAGGTTCTGAAACAAATCCATAGTTGCTTGTGGAAAGTTCGTCTTGACACAAAACATAAATTTGTTTGGATTAATTCAAATTAAATTTTAAATTTGGCTAGGTTTAGTTGTAAAAGGTAGGTTAGGTTTAAGGGGTGGAGTCTATACTTCACCCTTTTCTTTTTATCTTTAATTGAAGAAATCCCAAGTAAGTCCGATCCTCAATTGTCCAGCAGGAATCGGATAACCCACAACCGCAAAAAGACCGTTGTCATTCCAAATGGTTCCGAGATTTTCAAATCTGACAAAAAACCTGAATTCATCAATTTGTAAACCGGCAAAAACGTGGGCGTTGATCATCCCGCCTAACAAAGAACCTGAATTATTCATGACGTACGTGTCTATTGCCGGAATGAATAATAGCCTGTTAGCAGTGCTATTCGCTAACAGCTCTGCACCGGTGTACACCTCTAATCGTTTCGATTTGAATAATCTACCGCGAATTTGTCCACGAAGAAATAAAACATGGTCAGGCACCACATCTAGTCCACCTCGCTCGAGTGTAAACGTATATTGACTTTGCATTGAAAGCCTCTTGCCTACCCAATGCACACTCAAACCAAATGAACTCATGAACAGTTCCGGATGAATTTGATTAGACCAAGAACCGATCTGGGGATCGAAGAAATAATTGTCTTTCAGTTGTAATACAGTGATTTTGCCATTGAATTTCCAGCCTTTCACGTCTGTAAACATTTCAGCACTCATGGATGTACGACCTTGTTGCTGATATTCATCCAAACTGTAGGCAAAATTATTCGCGAAGTAATTCCTTTGAAACTGAAACGGCCACAAGCGTTCTGAATTGAATGCAAAACGATAATGAAAACGGCTCAACCGTCCATTAAGAATAAAATCGCTACTCCATTCATTTCCCGCTCCGGAGATATTGAAATAGCCCTTACCATTGATGGAAAGCACCTTCCACTTTAATGAGATATCTGAACGTAGCGCTGTTTCCAATGTGTCTGTATCTGTCCCGGCATGATAATACTTCCAGTACTTTCCGTGAAGCCGGATTGAAAAATAACGGTGAGCCGATCCCAGAAAAAAACCAAAACCATGATCAGTTTCGGAATATTGAAATCGGTCATTCGTCTCTGTGTCACTAAAATTGACCATTGGATATATGCCGGATAAGGTATCCGTTTCATTGTATTTCCTGCTATTCACATTCACGCTATGAGCACTCATTATTCCAAATGAGCTCACCGTATCACGTACGAAGTCGAAATAATTTTCGTAACGAACGGTCGTAATACGAGAAAGACTGGATGCATTGCGTTTATTGACCCCAAGGAAGATCAGTGGAAATTCATTCGGATCGGTATTAGACAATACCCCACCATTCAGCAGCGACTCATGTTTTCTATCATCAAAGCAAAGATTGAATGACCAAACTTCACCTTTTTTATGCATTCGCAAACCCAAATCATTCAACGCGTGACTACCGAATCGCAAAAAACCATTCGATCGGTCATTTGTCATGTCAAAATTCAACAATACCTTTTTACCAAATACCTGTTCATAACCCAATCGGGCGATCTGGGTTGCTTGTGTGCCAAACACATACGAAAAACCAAGGTGTGGAAGACCGGAGTATCTCGCAGCAAATGGAACATAGTCGATCTTTTGAAAGCGGTACATCCCGCGATAAGCACTAAAAAGTTCCATCGATGGAAAGCCGAAAGGTATTTCGAGTCCTCCACCGGGAAGCGTTGAGCTATATCGTCCACTGATGCGATCCACAGTATCGAGATCACCACCGGTTCGATACGTATAACCAATTGTATCGAGATAAATGATCGATGGAGACCACTGGGCTGATACAACACCCGGTAGCGACAAGAGAACAAAAAATAGTGCTTTTTGGATCACTGAAATAAAGGTATAAAAATATTGAGCAGACACAAAGGAACCGTATAAAGGATTCTTCCCGATGCCGCAACCTTAAGCTTCCAATCTTCAGTAATGTTGATTTAAAATAATAAGGGGCTCCTTGAAAAGCAGCCCCTTGAAAATTTTGTTCGATCGTACGCTTAGGAGAGTTTGTTCACGCGCAACTGAAGACCTGATTTAAGATTCGCTGCCTTGTTCTTGTGAATGATATTTCTCTTTGCAAGCTTGTCCAGCATAGCAAACACTCTAGGCAGCAATGAACCAGCTTCTTTTTTGTCAGTTGTGGAACGAAGCTTACGAACAGCGTTGCGCGTAGTTTTGTGCTGATACTTGTTACGCAATCTTTTCGTATCGTTCGATCTGTTTCTCTTTTGAGCTGACTTGTGATTTGCCATTTTTCAACTGTTAATTTAAAATTACTAATGCAGCCCATAGGAGAATCGAACTCCTGTTTCAAGGATGAAAACCTTGCGTCCTGACCACTAGACGAATGGGCCAACTAAAATTAATTGGCAGCCCATAGGAGAATCGAACTCCTGTTTCAAGGATGAAAACCTTGCGTCCTGACCACTAGACGAATGGGCCGTATTTCAATAATTCCCCGCTTTTTTGGGAGTGCAAATATAGTTTGAAAATATTTATTCACAAACCAGGCACTGTATTTTTTTAAAAAATATCGTTCTCGTCCGACTTCATTTTAAAACCAAGACGCTTTCCTGTTTGCATTTGAAGGTTGTTGCTAATGAGCTGTGCTTCACCAACCGTCATTTCTGAAACGATCTCATACGGTGGAACGAGCAAGTCGAACTCAATGGCAAATACAAAGGCCATTTGAACGATGAGTTTGAGTGCATCCTCAGACAACTCCATGTTCTGCATGTCCCTGAACAGGTAACCGAGCTGACCTTTACCTTCGATCATGAAGTGATGTTCTTTGTTGAAAAAGACCCTTCCGATCAGATATCCCTGGTCATGTGTGCGGTTCTGAAGAAATGACTGAGCGAGAAAATTGTAAATATACAGCACACCAAAAAAACCCCTATCGTCATCCTCTTTGAAATACTGTGTCCCCCACAATGGATTATCGTCCGGCATCCGGAATACGTTATTATGCTGATGAAAGACCAGTACATCGCTTCCGATATACACATGCTTTTCAAAGTCGCCTATATCTTTGCAAAAAAGACGTATTCTGGGGTCTTTCACATGTTTTTTAAGCTCTTTGATCTCCTTGTCGATCACGGTTTTCAACTGACCAAAAATTTTAGTCGCATCAGCCGCGATAGTTTGTTTCAATGCCGCCTTGCTCTCTAAAAGATCCAGGATCAACTTCCTGTTCTGTTCCATTTTCATAATCAATATGCTTTAGCAAAAATGACTCGTCGGGCAGAAGGTTTTCCTGTAACCATACAAGATCCCTGTACATCGCCATCTTCGAGCGGTATACAGCGGATGGTAGCCTGCGTTTCCTCCTTTATCTTAGCCTCCGTCTCTTTTGTACCGTCCCAATGTGCATAGTAGAACCCACCATTTTCGATCTTCTTTTTGAATTCTTCATAAGAATCCACTTTATGTGTGTTTTCCATCCTGAAGCTCTTGGCTTTTTCCAGCAGGTTTTGCTGAATATCATTTAGCAAACGTTCAATGTATTCATCCAGACCTTCAAGATCGACCACTACTTTCGTCTTGGTATCTCTCCGAGCGATCTCAGCCTTACCATTTTCCAGATCTCGCGGACCCATTGCTACACGAACAGGAACCCCTTTTGATTCGTATTCGGCAAATTTCCAACCCGGACGTCTATTGTCGTCATCGTCGTATTTGAAAGAAATACCGCGCGCCTTCAGCTTGGCAGATAATTGAGTGATCTTTTCACTGATAGCAGTCAGCTCCTCCTCTGATCGGTAAATGGGAACAGCAACGACCTGGATCGGTGCAAGAGCCGGAGGAAGTACTAATCCCTCGTCATCAGAATGAGTCATGATAAGCGCCCCCATAAGTCGGGTAGAAACACCCCACGAAGTAGCCCAAACGTATTCCAACTTCCCTTCTCTGTCAGCAAATTTCACTTCGAATGCCTTGGCGAAATTCTGACCTAGAAAATGCGATGTGCCTGCCTGCAGCGCTTTTCCATCCTGCATCATCGATTCAATACACAGTGTATCATCCGCACCGGCGAAACGTTCAGATTCTGTTTTTCTTCCCTTAATAACTGGCATCGCCATAAAATTCTCAGCGAAATCAGCATAAACATCCAGCATTTGTTCAGCCTCTTTGATAGCTTCCTCTTTTGTGGCATGGGCTGTATGCCCTTCCTGCCATAGAAATTCAGCTGTACGCAAGAAGAGTCGTGTTCTCATTTCCCATCGAACGACATTCGCCCACTGATTGATGAGTATAGGCAGATCGCGATAAGATTGTATCCAGTTCTTGTAGGAATTCCAAATGATCGTTTCTGAGGTGGGACGTACGATGAGCTCCTCTTCCAGTTTAGCAGCGGGATCGACTATAACACCACTCCCGTCTTCTGCATTCTTCAGGCGGTAATGGGTCACTATTGCACATTCTTTAGCGAATCCCTCTACATGACTTGCCTCCTTGCTTAGGTAGGATTTTGGTATAAAAAGTGGGAAATACGCATTCGAATGTCCTGTTTCCTTGAATTTGGCATCCAGTATCTCCTTCATTTTTTCCCAGATCGCATAACCATATGGCTTGATAACCATACAGCCTCTAACATCTGAGTGTTCTGCCAGATCAGCCCTGTAGACCAGTTCGTTGTACCACTTTGAATAATCCTCCGATCGCTTAGTGAATGTTTGCGCCATGATTTCCTTCTGTTTTGATCAGTATTTTGACTTGCAAAAGTACTATTTAAAGTGTATCTTTCCATGATAAACCGGAACAATGGGTAGGCTATTTCTTTTTGGCATTTACATCTTACAGTTGTTGATACTTTGTTCCTGTTACTCTCCGGGACTAATGATTGATGACGACATCTACCTGGTGAAAGCCACGGAAATTCCACTCGGAGAATCCTACAACGACGAAACCTCTTACGCCAACTTCAAGACAAGAAAAGAAGGTAGTGCGTTGACATCGAGTTTATTCAGTGATGACCCTTTATGTTCCACCTACAATCTTGCTACTCAACGCGACCTGTGGTTTTTCGGTATGGGCTTAGGAAATCCTTATTATAACTACTGTCAGTGGGGAATTCCTTACTTTTCACCCTACATGTATGGCTATCTCAATCCTTTCTATCAGTATGACCCTTTTGGTTCTCCCTATGGCTTCTACGCAACGGCCTACAGCCCATGGTATTTCACCGGTATTTATGCTTTACCGAATGAATATAATGGAGTACCACAGCACAGTAGCCAAGAGAATTTTTCAAACTTCCATTCGGGTCCGCGCTCAGTTTTTGGTGGTTTCGGAGATCCCAACCGCGTAAGCGGAAGTTCGATCAAGTCACTTCAACACGATCCCTCGTTGTCAAAAAAGAACAGTCAACTTGATCATTCCAGAATTGAAAATGGAGATATCATCGGTCAGCACGTGCACTATTCCTAATTCAGAAACAGCCCTGGTTCTACTCCAGGCGCCTCAATGAATTTAAGACCAGTCGAAAACAGAGGTATACTTCGCCCCGGCGCGAATTCGAATCCTTCGATGCAGACTACAAATGAACCGCTGCGTTCAGGCAATGCTGTATTCCATAACAATCATCCAGTGAGACATTCGATTGATCAGGAGAATAACCGGATAGATCAATACAACAGAGGTTCCGGTAGAGCGGGTCAAAAGCCTATTCAAACTCCCGTGAGAAGACCATAGCCATGTTCAGGTATGCAACATGCATCGTCTTGATAATCATTTGTTCCGGTTCCTTCGGACAAAATGAAACAGACCTTTACCGATTTTCAAGAACCAGCTTCTCAGGCTCCGCAAGGTTTGAAAGTATGGCAGGTTCATTTGGTGCATTGGGTGCGGATATTTCTTGTGCAGTTTTCAATCCGGCAGGTTTAGGCAGATTTTCTCGATCCTTTGCGGAAATAACCGGAATTGCTAGCCGTAACGTGAACAACAGCACATTCAATGGTCAGGAAACACAACGAATAGCCGGGAAAGGCGGAATATCTGGTTTGGGAATGGTCATCACTTCTGACATTTCTGAAAGAGGAAATGGAATTCTTTACCAGCAACTGGGATTCGGACTCAATCGCATAGAAGGTTTCCACAATGTATTTCGTTATGAGGGACAGCAATACGCATCCTTACTTGATGGGTTTACCTCTCAGGCAGAAGGTATCGATCCGGGATCCCTCAACGACTATTTTCCGTTTAGCTCAAATTTGGCCTATCAGACTTCAGTGATAAACTATTACGCTCCAACGCAAACGTACAGTTCCTTGCTCAATTCGGGTGATGTCATCCACAATAGGACAGTAGAAACAAACGGCGGACAAAACGAACTATTCGTTTCATACAGCTTCAATTACCTCAACAAACTGTATCTCGGAGCCAGTGTCGGATTTAGGCATCATAAGTACGAGGAAAAGATGAAGCACAATGAAGCGCTAACAGATACCAATGGTACGCCGCTGCGGAGCTTTAATTACCACTATGATCTTTTCACGTCCGGTTGGGGAACCAATCTTAAATTTGGTGCGATCTATTTGTTCAATGAATCCTTTCGCGCTGGCTTATCGTTGCATTCCCCCACATTCGGTGAACTGACGGACTCCTGGTCAGCTTCAATGTCCTCCCAATTTGAAGATTCCACCAAAGTACTGGCATCTAACCTTGTACCATCAGGAAACTACAAATATCGCATCTGAAATCCGATTCGTTTAATTGGATCGGTCGCATGGATTGCAGGAACACGAGGCTGTTTGAACCTTGACGTTGAATTGATCGATTACAGAATGGCACATTTTAAAACCACTAAGGACAGATCGTATTTGCCCTATAATTATGAAATTGAGAACGATTACGCGAGATCAATTTTCAGACCTGCACTCAATTTACGGTTAGGTTGAGAGTACATCCTTGCCTCCACCATCTATCTCAGAGGAGGACTTGCATATTACGGGAATGCGTTCGATGAAGCGGTCCTGATAGAAAACTTTGGCGACGTAATGATCACGAACAGAGCAGGCTTAAGAATCAAAAAGTTCTACATAGACTTCGCCCTCAAACTGCGTTTTACGGAAAAAAACTATTATGCATTCGTCCAAAGCATTACAAACGTTAAAACCATCAGTGGGTCCATTTGTCTGACTACCGGATTCAATCTTTAAGCGACAGCCTCACTGCTTCCGACATGGATAAACGTTTTAACTTACTATCAATCCAAGCTGCAATGTTGAAATACTCCAATACTACGCGTTCATTATGGTCCTGTAAAAGGCGATCAATATCTTTCTTCATATTTTGAAGCTCTGTCAGTCGTTCATTTTGAGTTATGCATTTTGCCAATTTACGAATGTGTTTAATACAGACCGTCTCCACCTCATAGTCACGCTCTTGTTTGCTGTAATAACGGTTCGTCGACTTAATAACGTATTCCAGAAAATCATAATTCTCTAACTCATAATGCAAAACCAAATTAAACAAGCGGGCAAAACTGTAAATATCCTGCCTTAGATTTTGCTCATTATCATTCAGCACTTGATTTATGTACTGTAAGGCTTTTTTAAATTCCCCTTTACCAAAGTAACTGTATGCCTTGTTGTAGGTGAACAGGATCTCTTGTTCCTTTGAAACTTTTTCTCCGTATTCCTCTTGCAGCGCTTCAATTGACGGAATTTTCTGTACCGCATTTTCAAAGTCTCCCATTGCATGTAACAGTGCGAGTTCCAAATTACTTGTACTGGTGAAGATCCTCACCCGAATATCTGTGGAATCGAAACCTTTGACACCTTCCAATGATCTAAGGTCTTTGATGAGCTGCTCTGCTTTATCAAACTGATGACTATCTATATAACATCGAAGAAGGTGCGACAGCGTCATTACGTAGCGTTGTCCGGAGTCCGCTTTGATCTTCGGATTCCTGTCAAGTATTTCCCTAGTTTTATTGAAGAACTGGAAACTTTCATCATAATTTCGATTCGTGGCTGCACACAATCCTTTTATGTAATAGCAAATGGAAGATGCCCGCGTTGAAATTGCCGTATTCTTTCCCTTGATCAAGTGATAATCCGCAATTCCGTCAACCACTTTGCGTTCCGATTCATTTCGGGTGAATCCGCCACTTCTAAAAACCAGGTTGATCTTAGAGTAAATAACCTGATATTCCGCGAGATTTCGCAATTTAGCGATTACCATTTCCTCTTCATTCACAAGATCATCCAGATTGGTCGAAAACTCACCGGACTCATACGCTTCCTCCAGCAACTTCTTTTCCCAGGACAGCAGCTCATACCAATAATAGAATTTCTCGTGCTCCCTAGCGATCACCTTGGCCCGCTGCACAAACTTCTCACACTCCTTGTATAAAGCCTTATTGTAAAGGATTTCTACATTTTTGATCTCTTGTTTGAGCACACTGCTTATAGACTGTTCACTGTAGTAAGACCGCAACGATTTCAGGATCAACTTGTATAAATGATTCTTTTCAGAAGGTAGATGACGTATAAAGGTCTCTTCTTTAAATACATTTTTCAGCTCTTCCTCGTCATACTTGACCTGAGTCTCAATGTAATCGAAGATCTTCAGGTAATTCTTATCCCCAGACTGCAGTGAGGAAGAAAGCTTGAAAAATCGTTTTTCAGATTTAGAAAGCGACTTTATCAATTTGAAAAGTTCCGTTGATGGCTTCATAACGGATCAATTTTGAATTTACAGGACATAGTACAAGAGCAAACTTAACGTGATGAAAATAATTTAAACGTTTCATAAAATCAATTGTTCTTTCAAAATAACATTGGAATCCTATCAATGATAAATTAGGCAAGTAGCAAAAGAAAACCCCGGCATAACCAGGGTTTCCCAAACAAACAACAACAAACTAAAAAACCTCACATTGCCAATTAGCGCTGGCTGGAACGAACCATTTTAACGGAGGATGATCTTCTCCCCTTTCTGGATTACTTTCTCCGGGGAATCAATGTCATTGTGTTTCATTATAGACTCAGCATGCACTGCCTCGATCTGTGATAGTTGATTCACAGTCATTGCAGTGGTAAGTGTTATGCTTTTATTTTTGGATCGCTTTCTCTTCGGCTGAATGAAAATCACATCACCAGCTTCGAGATGGTCTTTCCTATTGTCAAAATCATTGTATTTGTACAATTGTTTTAGGGTAAGTCCAAATTCTTGAGCTATACGATAGAAGGTATCTCCTTTTTTCGCAACAACATATTTCACCTTATTGGAGTGATCGAGAACGTTGTGCGCAATGGTTTTCTCTCCGCTTGAAAAAGCCAATAAAGGTGTCTTCTCGTCATTTTGCAAGCCCAACTTATCCAACTCATCCAATTTCAATTCTTCAATTAAACCAATCAGCAACTCCGGATACTTTGGATTTGTAGCATACCCAGCCTCCTTCAGTCCTTTTGCCCACGAACGGTAGTCGGTGATCTCAAGCGAAAATAGTCCTGCGTACCGCTTTTTGGTCGTCAGGAAATCACTATGATCCGCATACGATTCATCTGCTGTTGGATAAACACGAAAACACTCGCCTTTTTCATCGTCATCGAAGTACATTTTTTCGCCATTCCAATCATGACATTTGATCCCGAAATGATTGTTGCCTTTTCTAGCTAGCTCGGAATTTCCACTTCCAGACTCCAATATAGCCTGAGCCATGGTAATACTGGCAGGTATCTTATATTGGATCATCTGCTGTACCGCCGTTGTTCTCCATTGCTCGACATATTCCCTCCTTGAAATGACCTTTTCTGCTGCTGCTTGTGAAAACAGTGCAACAAACGAAAAAGCAGTAGACAGCATTAATTTCATTTCCGTTCTTTAATATACTCTGGTTCGATACGCATCTTATAAACAATTGTTACAATTTATGTTGAAAAGTCCATTGTATTTTGTTGACGAGTAGATAAAAAACTGATAAATAGACAAATTGACAGCTTAAATCGTCGTCGAATGTCAAAATTTCAGTTTTTGTGAGGATTTTTTGTTTGGTTTATAATTTGCCGTTAAGAATTGTCTAATAATCAAATGAAATGGACATCAATAAGTTTACAATTAAATCGCAGGAAGCGATACAGCAGGCGCAACAAATTGCTGAATCAAACCGTAATCAGTCGATCGAAACCGGCCACATACTGAAAGGCATCTTGCTGACAGATCCGGATGTGATCCCTTACCTACTGAACAAGCTCAATGTAAATGTCTCCCTGCTGGAAGCAACGTTGGACAGTATTCTGAAGAGCTACCCTAAAGTTGACGGTGGCGATTTGTATCTCTCACAGAACACGCACAAGGTTCTCAACTACGCGATCAATGAACTTAAGAATTTTGGGGACGAATACGTTGCGATCGAATTGATCCTTTATGCCATGCTTGATGGCGCAGACACGATCGCAAACCTTCTCAAGGACAACAAGATCAATAAGAATAGTTTAAAACAAGCCATTATGGACCTACGGAACGGAGAAAAAGTTACCTCTAGCAGTCAGGAGGGAACATACAAATCACTCGAGAAATACGCCAAAAACCTCAATGAACTTGCAAAAGCGGGAAAACTGGATCCAGTGATCGGAAGAGACGATGAGATCCGCCGGGTTTTGCAGATCCTTACGAGAAGGACAAAAAACAACCCGATCCTGATCGGCGAACCGGGAGTCGGAAAGACGGCAATTGCAGAAGGTCTAGCGCATCGGATAATTTCAGGAGACGTTCCGGAAAACTTAAAAACCAAGATTGTTTACTCTTTAGACATGGGCGCACTGATCGCAGGAGCGAAATACAAAGGCGAATTCGAAGAGCGCCTGAAATCTGTCGTTAAAGAGGTCATTTCAGCTGAAGGAGAGATCATACTCTTCATTGACGAGATCCACACACTTGTTGGTGCCGGCGGCGGAGGTGAAGGCGCAATGGATGCTGCCAACATTCTCAAACCTGCCCTTGCACGCGGTGAGCTCAGAGCCGTCGGAGCTACCACACTGAATGAATACCAGAAATATTTCGAGAAAGACAAAGCCCTGGTGAGAAGATTCCAAACCGTAATGGTGGATGAACCGAGCACTGAAGATGCCATTTCCATCCTCCGCGGGATCAAGGAAAAGTATGAAAATCATCACAAAGTATTGATCAAAGATGCCGCGATCATTTCGGCAGTCGAGCTTTCACAACGTTATATTACAGAACGACACCTTCCTGACAAAGCCATCGACCTGATCGATGAGGCCGCCTCGAAGCTGCGCATGGAGATCAACTCAAAGCCTGAACAGCTGGATGAGATCGAACGTAAGATCATGCAATTTGAGATCGAACGAGAAGCTATAAAACGTGAAAATGATTCCAAAAAATTGGAAAGCATTGAAAAGGAACTTTCCCACCTGACTGAAGAAAGGGACGCTTTTCGTGCAAAGTGGCAAGCTGAAAGAGATGTTGTAGATAGCATTCAAAAAACAAAAGTGGCTATCGAAGGATTCAAATTCGAAGCTGATCAAGCCGAACGAAATGGTGATTACGGCAAAGTTGCTGAAATCAGGTACGGAAGGATAAAAGAAGCAGAATTGAACCTCGAACGACTGAAAGCACAGCTTACAGAAATACAATCAAAATCAAAGATGATCAAAGAGGAGGTTGATTCCGAAGAGATCGCCGAGGTTGTATCCAAATGGACCGGTATTCCGGTATCCAAAATGATCGAGAGTGAAGTAAGTAAACTTTTGCGATTGGAAGATGAGTTGAGAAAACGTGTGATCGGTCAGGAAGAGGCGATCATAGCTGTATCGGACGCTGTGAGACGATCACGCGCCGGACTTCAAGACGCGAAACGACCGATCGGCTCATTCATTTTCCTGGGCACAACCGGAGTCGGAAAAACAGAGCTCGCAAAAGCCCTGGCGGAATACCTGTTCAATGACGAAAATGCCATGACCCGCATCGATATGAGCGAATACCAGGAAAAGCATGCTGTCAGCCGTCTGGTCGGCGCTCCTCCGGGATACGTGGGCTACGACGAGGGAGGACAGTTAACAGAAGCTGTGAGGAGACGACCCTATTCTATCATTTTATTGGATGAAATAGAAAAAGCACACCCTGACGTTTTCAATATTCTACTGCAGGTTCTCGACGATGGTCGCCTGACCGACAACAAAGGCCGGTTGGTCAATTTCAAGAATACGATCATCATCATGACCTCAAACCTCGGTTCGCATCTCATTCATGAGAAATTCGACAACATTAAAGAGTCAGAATATGAAAGAGCGGCTGAAAAGGCCAGGATGGAAGTACTCGAATTACTCAAACAAACGATACGTCCCGAGTTCCTTAACAGGATCGATGAAAGCATTTTGTTCTTACCATTGACCAAAAAGAACATAGAAGAGATTGTTCAGCTTCAGCTCAACCAGCTCTGGAAAAACCTGAGGGAAAAAGAACTTCACCTTGTAGTAACCAAGGATGCCTTTGACTGGATCACTGAGGCAGGTTATGACCCATTCTTTGGGGCTCGGCCTGTAAAACGTGTAATTCAGAAACAAGTTTTGAATGAACTATCCAAAGCACTTTTGTCAGGAACGATCGACAAGGAGAAAAATATTGTCATGGATGTTTTCGATGATAAGATCGTCTTTCGAAAACCTGTAAAACAAGAAGAACTGACTGAAGTTTAAATAAAAAGGCGCTTTATCAGCGCCTTTTTCATGGTGTATTTCTAACAAATCACTCTTTTTCTTTCGTCTTGGCTTTTGTTTTTCCCTTTTCAATTGAAACGGTCAACTCATCTTCTTTATCCTTCAGGTCGATCAAAATCTTGTCCCCTTGCTGAAGGTTGGATTTAATGATCTCTTCCGCAAGCGGATCTTCAACATACTTTTGAATAGCTCGCTTCAAGGGACGTGCACCGAATTTCTCATCGTATCCTTTGTCCACAATGAAATCTTTGGCTTTTGGAGACACCTCGATTTGATAACCAAGATTATTCAGTCTACCGTAAAGCTTAGCAAGCTCCAGATCGATGATCTTATGGATATCCTCTCGCTGAAGTGGTTTAAACATGATCATGTCATCGATACGATTCAGGAATTCCGGTGAAAAAGCCTTGCGCAACGCATTCTGAATAACGGTTTTTGAACTCTCTTCCCTCGATTCTTCCCTTGCTTTTGTGCCGAAGCCAACACCTGTGCCGAAATCTGCAAGCTGACGAGCGCCGATATTGGAAGTCATGATCAGGATGGTGTTCTTAAAATCGATCTTTCTTCCCAATCCATCCGTCATATGACCATCATCCAGTACCTGTAACAAAAGATTAAAAACATCCGGATGGGCTTTCTCGATCTCATCCAACAGAATAATGGAATACGGCTTTCTTCTTACCTTCTCGGTGAGCTGTCCCCCCTCTTCATAACCGACATACCCCGGAGGCGCTCCGACTAATCTAGAAATCGAGAATTTTTCCATATACTCAGACATGTCTATGCGTACGAGCGAGTCTTCAGAGTCGAACAGGTATTTAGCAAGAACCTTCGCCAACTGAGTCTTCCCTACTCCTGTAGGTCCTAAAAAGAAGAAAGAACCTATCGGCTTGTTGGGGTCTTTCAATCCGGCTCTGTTGCGTTGAATTGCTTTAACAACTTTTTGAACAGCCTCATCCTGACCAATCACCTTGCCCTTGAGCTCTTCTGCCATATTGGCCAGCTTGCCCATCTCGGACTGAGAAACCCTGGTAACAGGAATACCACACATCATGGAAACCACTTCCGCAACATGATCCTCTGTCACGATAACCCGATTGTTCTTGGAATCTTCCTCCCACCGCTTTTTAGCTGCCTCCAGCTGTTCCTGCAGCTTTCGTTCACTGTCCCGAAGCTCAGCAGCTTTTTCATACTGCTGTGATTTGATCACTTCATTCTTTTGCTCTTTCAAGTTCTCGATTTGCGCCTCAATATCCAAAATCTCCTGCGGAACATTTATATTGGTAAGGTGCACACGTGAACCAACTTCATCCAGAGCATCAATTGCCTTGTCCGGTAAATGACGATCCGTGATGTACCGTTCGGTCAACTTAACACAAGCAGATACAGCCTCAGGGGTATAACTCACTGAATGGTGATCCTCATAACGTTCCTTGATGTTGTTCAGGATCTGAATGGTTTCTTCAATGGTCGTAGGCTCAACAATGACCTTTTGGAATCGACGCTCCAATGCACCATCTTTTTCAATGTATTGTCGGTATTCATCCAGTGTTGTGGCACCGATCACCTGCATCTCTCCCCTTGCGAGCGCAGGCTTGAACATATTGGAAGCATCGAGTGAACCACTTGCCCCACCCGCTCCGATGATCGTGTGGATCTCATCGATGAACAAAATTACATCAGGATTCTTTTCAATCTCCTGCATCACGGCTTTCATGCGCTCTTCAAATTGTCCACGGTATTTCGTTCCCGCAACAAGAGAAGCAAGATCAAGGGATATGATCCTTTTATTGAACAGTACCCTGGACACTTTTCGCTGAACGATACGCAAGGCCAAGCCTTCTGCGATCGCGCTTTTTCCAACTCCCGGTTCTCCGATCAGGATCGGATTGTTCTTTTTTCTTCTGGAGAGGATCTGACTGACCCTTTCTATCTCCTTCTCACGACCAACTATTGGGTCAAGTTTGCCAGCCTCCGCCATTTTGGTCAGGTCGCGACCGAAATTATCAAGAACCGGAGTCTTCGACTTGGGATCTACCGGTTTTCTTTGCGGGGAGAACTGTTCCCCCTCTTCTTCTTGTCCGCCCGGGAACTCAGCTCGCGGCGTTGTGTTTTCTTCTATCATTGCTTCTAATTCGTCTTTTGCGTTTTCGTATATTACTCCGTATTTGTTCAAGGTTTTACATGCCAAACTGTTTTCTTCTTTTAGAATGGATAAAAGCAAATGCTCCGTGCCAATGATCGGACTCTTATAAACTTTGGCTTCGAGGTAGGTCATTTTTAACACCTTTTCAGCCTGCTTCACCAATGGGATATTGGCCAGGTCTTGATGAATCGCAGAAACAGACCGAGTAAGTCCCTTTTCGATCTCTATTCGAATATGTCCAAGATCCAACTGGAACTCCTTCAATATCTTTATTGCCGATCCCTCACCTTCTCGGATCAGCCCGAGCAACAAATGTTCAACGCCAATGAAATCGTTACCAAGCCGCAACGCTTCTTCTTTGCTGTAACTGATGACATCCTTTACTCTAGGTGAAAATTTAGCTTCCATGACCCCGGTATTTTCAGGTTAAAATTGCACATTTAAGGCACGATCCAAAAGTAAAACGAATAATTTGTTAATAAGTACCGAAAAATCTCAATTTTCCACAGATTTTTGTTAGTAAAAATGGATCTTTCCACCCCCTCTGATCTGCTCAATATGGCTAATTTCGAAACTTGCTTTTCAACACACAAAACGTGTGCTAATAACTAACAGTTGGACAAAATGGCAGATGGAGAAAAAATAATCCAGATCAATATTGAAGATGAAATGAAGTCGGCCTACATCGATTATTCGATGTCGGTCATCGTATCCCGAGCATTACCGGATGTTCGTGACGGCTTCAAACCGGTACACCGAAGAGTTTTATATGGAATGCAGGACCTTGGAGTCTTTTCGAACCGGCCCTACAAGAAATCAGCGAGGATCGTCGGAGAAGTATTGGGTAAATACCACCCGCACGGGGACAGCTCTGTCTACGATACGATGGTGCGTATGGCACAACATTGGTCCTTGCGTTATCCGCTTGTTGACGGACAAGGAAATTTCGGTTCTGTAGACGGCGACAGTCCTGCCGCCATGCGTTATACCGAAGCGCGATTGCGAAAGATCGCTGAGGAAATGCTTGATGATCTGGATAAAGAAACTGTTGACTTTGCCCCGAACTTCGATGACTCGCTGGAGGAACCGACCGTATTACCGACAAAAGTCCCCAATCTCCTTGTAAATGGTGCGGCGGGAATTGCCGTTGGTATGGCAACGAATATGGCCCCTCACAATCTTTCAGAGGTTGTAGACGGTATTGTTGCTTATATTGACAATAAGGACATCGAAGACGAAGAATTACTTCAACACGTCAAGGCACCGGATTTCCCTACCGGAGGAATAATTTACGGTTATGAAGGAGTTCGCGAAGCTTTGCTCACGGGACGTGGAAGGATCGTCATGCGTGCCAAAGCCGAGATCGAGGAATACCAAGGAAGGGAACAGATCATCGTCACAGAGATCCCTTACCAGATCAATAAAGCTGAACTCATCAAGAAAACAGCCGAACTGGTTAATGATAAAAAGATCGAGGGTATTTCTGATCTGCGCGACGAATCGGATCGAAACGGTATGCGTATCGTTTACGAGATTAAGCGCGACGCAATCGCCAATGTTGTATTGAATAAATTGTATAAATATACAGCGCTACAAACCTCTTTCTCAGTCAATAACATTTGTCTAGTTGATGGGAGACCACAACTTCTGAATTTAAAATCACTGATTTCGAATTTTGTCGATTTCAGGCACGAGGTTGTTGTCCGCAGAACCCGATATGAACTACGCAAAGCGGAAGAGCGTGCGCACATTCTGGAAGGTTTGATCATTGCGTCAGACAATATAGATGAAGTCATAGAGATCATCAAATCTTCAGCAAGTCCCGACGATGCGCGCGAAAGATTGGCAACACGCTTCGGACTCTCCGAAATCCAGACAAGAGCGATCGTTGACATGCGTCTACGTCAGTTGACCGGACTTGAGCAAGATAAATTGCGCGCTGAGTACGACGAGCTCATGAAATTGATCGCCGATCTTCAAGATATTTTAGCCAAGGAAGAACGCCGGATGGAGATCATCAAGAACGAGCTACTTGAAGTGAAAAATAAGTATGGTGATGAGCGCCGTTCGGTTATCGAGTATTCTGCAAGTGAAATGAGAATGGAGGACTTGATCGCTGACGAAGAGGTGGTCGTGACCATTTCTCACGCTGGCTACATTAAGCGTACAAACCTCAACGAATACAAGGTTCAAAACCGCGGTGGAATGGGCTCAAAGGGATCTGCTACCCGAGACAAAGACTTCCTAGAGCATCTATTTGTGGCAACAAACCACAACTACTTATTGATCTTTACCGAGAAAGGACGTTGTTTCTGGATGCGCGTGTACGAAATTCCTGAAGGGAATAAAACTTCCAAAGGACGTGCAATCCAAAACCTGATCAATATTCCTCAGGATGATAAAGTAAAAGCGTATGTGAAGGTGCAAGACCTTACGGATAAAGAATACGTAGACAACAATTTCATCATCATGTGTACACGTCAGGGAGTGATCAAAAAGACTTCCCTCGAGGCATACTCTCGACCCCGTGCAAATGGTATCAATGCCATCGGTATACGAGAAGGAGATGAATTACTCGAGGCACGACTTACAAATGGAAGCAATGAGATCGTTCTGGCAACCAGCTCAGGTCGAGCAATTCGTTTCAACGAACAAACAGTTCGTCCGATGGGTAGAAATGCTTCGGGTGTTCGTGGTGTTTCACTTAGCGGCCCTCAGGATGTCGTTGTTGGAATGATCTGCGTTGAAGATGTTTATTCCACCATACTTGTCGTTTCCGAGCGTGGTTATGGCAAGCGCACTTTCCTGAACGATCCTGAAGACAAGGAACCAGTATACCGCATCACTAATCGTGGAGGCAAAGGTGTTAAGACATTGAATATCACCGACAAAACTGGACCACTTCTTTCAATTTTGAACGTAACCGATGAAGAGGATCTGATGATCATCACGAAATCGGGCATTACGATCCGAATGCACATAGACACAATCCGCACCATGGGTAGAGCTGCTCAGGGTGTCCGCTTAATCAACCTAAAGAATAACTCTGAGATCGCGGCAATAGCAAGAGTACCGCGCAGCGATGACGAGGAAGAAGAGTTCGATGAGAACGGAAATCCGCTGGAGCCAACCGATGAAACAGACAATGGCACGGAAGTTGAAAGTCCGGACGTGGAATAATTAAATATTTTTCATCTCAACAGAAAAAACATGAAAAAACAGATCATGCGATCAACACTGATCATTGGAGGGTTGATCATCACAACAGCAACATTTGCCCAGAAAAAGAACGAAACAAGTGCTGCTGTAGAGTTTAAAAACAAATACCAGATGGCTCAGATGAGTGGCGACATGGAAACTGCCAAGAAGGCACTAATTGCTGCGAAAGGCTACATCGATCTTGCTGCTGATCATCCTGAAACCAAAGAGAGTCCAAAAACGCTTTATTACAAAGGAGAGATCTACGCAAATTTTCTGATCATTGGTATGCAGTCACAAGACACTTCCTTTTTGAAGATGGCCGGGGAAGACGCGCTTGAAGTTGCCATCGCTGCGTATAAAAAAGGATTTGATATAAGCGATAAATTTGACGGCGAGATCAAAGAAGCTTGCGAACAAAAAAGAGCTCTACTGGATGGATATGCCAACATGTTGTACAAAAGCAATATGTTTAAAGAGGCAGGTGAACTCTATGCTACTCAGGCGAAGTTCATGGACGCTGCTGGAGAGTTCGATACGACCTCCGTGCTAAATAGCGCTATTTGTTTCGACAAAGGAAACGATCTGATTAAAGCAGGTGAATCCTATGAGATATTGGCAAAAGCTGGTTACAAGGGCGCAACATCATACGTAATGGCATCATCTTCTTTCCGTAAGGGAGGAGACAAAGTAAGGTCGAAGGCTTTAATTAGTGAAGGGAGAAAGAAGTATCCAACAGACCGTGATCTTCTTTTAGAGCTCGTGAACAGCAACATAGATGCCGGTGATGCTGCTGGAGCTGAAGCCGCCCTGAACGAAGCGATCGCAGCTGATCCTAAAAATAAGCAACTCTACTACACCATCGGTACCATTTATATCGAATTGAAGCAGAATGAAAAGGCGGAGGCTTCACTGAACAAATCTCTTGAGATCGATCCGGAATATGTGGATGCTATGTATCAGCTCGGAGCTCATCTCGTTACTTGGGCGGGTGACACAAAAACTGCGGCAAATCAGCTGAAATTTGGAGATGCAAACTACAACAAGTTATTGAAAGAATCTGACGAATTGTACAAAAGAGCATTGATTCCACTTGAAAAATACATTGCTAAAGTCCCGAATGATAAGGACGTGTTGAATATCCTTTTCCAGATCTATAGAAATCTTGGTAATTCGGAGAAAGCGATGGAATACAAGAAACGCGCCGATGCCATCAAATAATTAGCATTCAACAAATTATTTAAAGAGCTGTAAATCAGCTCTTTTTTTTGTTCAATTTTTCTGCGAAAACTTTTCTGAATTTCTCCACTTTGGGGCGAACGACCGACTGGCAATACATATTCTGAGGATTCAATTCAAAATAATTGTGGTGGTATTGCTCGGCCTTGTAAAAATTTTCCAAAGGTTCGATCATAGTGACGATTGGAGCTGACCAAACCTTTTCCTCTCCCAACTTATTTTTATACTGCTCGGCCCGTTCTTTTTGTAATTGATCGTGACAGAAGATCACGCTCCTGTACTGCGTGCCAATATCATTTCCCTGACGATTGAGTTGAGTAGGATCGTGGACAAACCAGAAGACCTCCAGCAGCTCATCGTAAGAAATGATTTCATCATCATAAACCACCCTTGCGACTTCAGCATGTCCGGTAGTTCCTCTACACACCTCCTCATAGGTTGGATCTGTTTTGTGTCCACCTGAGTATCCGGGATACACCTCAAGTACTCCTTTCATGTCCTGAAAACAGGCTTCCACGCACCAAAAGCAACCTGCACCGAATGTCGCCTCTCTGACCATCTTTTTTTTTTTACGAATTAACACATTTTCAATTGAACACACTACGGAAACAAATGTTTCTTCAAAGTGGACACCCAGACAATTAAATCAACGTAATTTTAGCGATATGTTTTCGGGATACAGCAGGAACTTCTGGTTGATGAGTGTGGCGATGTTCCTTTTCATGACCAGCTTCAACCTGATACTCCCGGAACTCAATGATTTCATAACTCTTTTAGGCGGAGAGGATCAAAAAGGACTCATCATCACCTTGTTCACCATCTCAGCTGCGATCTCAAGGCCTTATTCAGGAAAATTAGCCGACCATATCGGACGGAAAAAGGTCATGATATTCGGCATTGGAATATCACTGATCATTTCGCTCCTGTATCCACTGGTTCTATCCGTAGGCTTTTTCCTGGTTCTGCGTTTTCTTCATGGCTTCAGCGTTGGATTCATGCCGACAGGTGCAACGGCTCTCATTACGGATATTTTGCCTGAAGATCGACGCGGTCAGGGAATGGGCATCTGGGGTACATTCACGTCGCTCGGAATTGGCGTTGGTCAGTCTTTGGGCTCTTTCATTACCATGCATCTCGGATTGGACAACTTATTTCTCTTTGCCACTGGCTTTACAGCTATTTCAGCCTTATTGGTGGGTTACGTTCGAGAAACATTACAAAACAGACAAAAATTCAGTTCAAAACAACTGATCATTGACCGTCAGGACATTATGGAACCATCTGTCCTTCCTGCCGCGATGGTCATGCTACTCACCGCTCCGGCCTCAGGGATTATTTTCATTTTAACTCCTGACATGTCAAAATTCATGGGCATACCGAATAAAGGCTGGTTCCTTGGTATCTATGTGATCTCTACCATACTGATCCGATTGTTTACTGGCACCTTATCTGATAAGATCGGTAGACGAAAAACACTGACGATCGGTACAGTTATTCTGATCATAAGCTTGATCTATACCGGATTATCGAACGAATTCGTTCATTTCACCTTATCTTCTCTCCTTTTCGGTGTTGCAACCGGGATCATGAGCCCCACCCTATTTGCCTGGACCGCAGATCTCTCACCTTCACATAGACGCGGCGTTGGGGCTGGCACAATGTTCATTGCACTGGAGATTGGTATTATGATCGGTTCTTCTTCAACGATCCTCACCTACGACAGTACTCCGGAAACAGTATTTGCCGGTTTTTCAGTGGGTGTTGTATTGGCTGTAGCGGCACTGCTTTATCTGCTTTGGCATCAGAAATACTGTCACTCCGATACCTGATCATTGCGTAAATACTTGCGAACCAGAAAATGACCCAGATAGATCATCGGTGTTAATGCAAGCGCGATGATGATCTTCAAAACATAATTAGTAGGTGCAATCGTCATGAAATCCGAGAAGCGCATATTACCGGGCAACACGAAACCGATGTAAAGAACGATGTAGGAGTCGATCAATTGAGAGATCAATGTACTTCCCGTACTTCTCACCCAGATAAACCGATTTCCTGTACGGTCTTTAACCCAATGAAATACAAAAACATCCACCAATTGAGAAAAGAGGAATGCGGCAATACTTCCAACGATTACCATTTGCGCTTGACCGAAAACTTTGGAGAACTCCGCATCAGTAGCCAGTGTAGATCCCGGTATTTCCTTAGCCGGCACCTGCATCGCAAGTGTCACAATGACAAAACAATACAGAATCAAACCTGCTGTGATCCAGGACAATCTGCGGACGGCCTTTTGTCCATAGAATTCATTGAGTAGATCTGTGAGAAGAAAAACGATAGGCCAAGGCAGCACCCCTACAATAGTAGTAAATGGTCCAAGCTCCCAGCCAAACAATGAAAGTTGAACAGGAATATCGATCAGCTTGTTACTGATCAGTTCAGCTGTGACAGCACTGGTGATGAACATTCCTGCAAGAAAAACGAACAACCATTGACGCCGTTCATTGAGAAATCCTTTCGTACCGCTTCCTGTCATGGTCATTCTTCCCCAAAATCGAGGCGTTTTGCCTTGACGAATCGTGGAACGTAGTATTTACTGTTCACGAAGTTATCGATCTTCACTCCACCATTGGCTGCGTGTATGAACTTGATCAATCCGGGTCCCACCTCTGTAACCATAGCAACGTGACCGATCTGTGTCGAATTGATATTTGTTCCTTTGAAAAACATCAGGTCTCCTGGCTGGATCTCAGAAAGCTTTACATTCCTCCCAAATTCGGCCATCCCATAACTCGTGCGTGCCAGACTGATCCCAAAGTTTCCCATCACATACTTGATGAACCCTGAGCAATCAAAACCCGACGGAGTGGAGCCTGCCCACACATAGGGAGTACCCAGAAACTTCTTGGCAAAAGTAATGATCTCATCGACCCTTTTGCTGTTCTGTTTTGGAAGCGTATCGCTGTATCCGCTTACATCCAACCGAATTTCAGCAAAATATTGTTCAGCAGAAACATTTAGCGGAATGGATGAACAAACCACCAGTAAGATTCTGAAAATGATCGGACAAACTTGCATTGCGGGTGCAAAATTATCACTATTTTCGAGAATAATTCAAAGCTTTACTGTATCAATGATCAAAACGGAAGAACTTACCAAGCTTTATTACACCATTGGTGAGGTTTCTGATATGTTCAGGGTCAATCCATCTCTGATCCGTTTTTGGGAGAAAGAATTTCCGGTGATCCAACCCAAAAAGAACAAGAAAGGTAATCGACTTTTCACTCCAAAAGACATTGAAAATTTCAACAAGATATACTACCTGGTTAAAGAAAAAGGCTACACTCTGGATGGTGCTCGAAAAGCATTAAAGGAAAAAATAAGTCAAACACCGGAAGCTTCAGTAGTCAAAGAAACACCCGAAAAGGAGACGGTTATTGAGAAACTCGAGCATATCAAAAACAAGCTGTTGTCGCTAAAATCGTAGTAAAGCGACTTATCGGATTTACCCAGGGGTAAAAAGAATGCAAATTAAAGGACATTTTTTACTATCTCTTCTACCACTGTGGGATCTAGCAAGGTTGATGTATCGCCGAGATTGGATGTATCCCCTTCCGCCACTTTGCGTAAAATCCTCCGCATGATCTTCCCAGACCTCGTTTTCGGGAGTCCACTCACAAACTGGATCTTTTCAGGGATCGCTATCCGTCCTATTGCCGCCGTAACCGCTTCAAGAATCTCCCCTCGGGCACTAACAGCATCCTCCACCGCCCCATCCATGATTACAAATGCATAGATGGACTGTCCCTTCACGGGATGAGGATAACCGACTACCGCCGATTCGATCACATGCTTGTGTGTATTGATCGCATTTTCGATCTCCGCAGTCCCAAAACGGTGACCAGATACGTTGATAACATCATCGATTCTTCCAATGATGCGGAACATACCATGCTCATCGCGTTTGGCTCCGTCCCCCGTAAAATAATAACCTTTGTAATGAGAGAAATAAGTAATCCTGCAACGCTCATGATCGCCGTAAGTAGTGCGAAGGATCGAGGGCCAAGGCGCCTTAATACATAGGTAGCCTTCTACATTCGGCTCATGGAGCTCATTCCCTTCCTGATCGAGTAACACAGGTTGTATACCTGGCAGAGGATAACCCGCAAAGGAAGGTTTCTGCGGCGAAAGATCACCTAATCCCGAGATCATGATCCCACCCGTTTCTGTTTGCCACCAGTTGTCGGCTACAGGGCAATTTTCCTTGCCCACGTGAAGGTAGTACCATTTCCAGGCTTCTTCATTGATCGGCTCGCCAACCGAACCGATCACTTTCAATGAATTCAAACTATATGGCAGAACGTGTTCTTCACCAAAACCCATAAGCGAGCGAATAGCGGTAGGTGCCGTCAGGAACTGATTAACGCCGTATTTATCGATAATCTGCCAGAATCGTCCCGGATCGGGATATGTCGGGATTCCCTCAAACATGACCGTTGTTGCTCCTGCCAGCAAAGGACCATATACAATGTATGAATGTCCTGTTATCCAACCGATATCAGCTGTACACCAGAAAATGTCGTTCTCCTCGTATTGGTAAACATTGACGAAAGAATAACAAGTATAAATCATGTAACCACCGCAAGTATGCACTACACCTTTAGGTTTCCCGGTAGAACCGGAGGTATACAGAATAAACAACAGATCTTCAGCATCCATTTCTTCTGCATCACAATAGGATGGTTGTCCCTGAACAACATCATGCCACCAATGATCCCTGCCTTCTTTCATTTCCGGCATCCAGCCGAGGCAATTGAAGACAATTACAGATCGAACGGACGAACACAACTCAAGTGCTTCATCGATCACACGCTTCAACGGAATTTCTTTTGGGCCGCGATTCAATCCATCTGAGGTAATCACCATTTTTGCTTGTGCATCATTGATCCTGTCGGCAACAGAAACAGCGGAGAAACCTGCAAAAACAACGGAATGAACGGCTCCGATGCGGGCGCAAGCGAGCACTGCAATGGTAAGCTCAGGAACCATCGGCATATAAATGCATACACGATCACCTTTTCCTATCCCTTGATTTCTCAACGCATTCGCAAACTGACATACTCGGGCATGCAACTCCTTGTAAGTCAATTTTTGCATCTGCTGGCCAGGATCGTTTGGCTCCCAGATCAATGCGATTTTTTCACCCCGTTCTACAAGGTGTCTGTCCAGCGCATTTTCGGTAATGTTCAACTTCGCGCCCTTGAACCATTCTACACGCGGCTCGTCGAAATTCCATTCCAAGACCTTATCCCATTTCTTCCGCCAGACAAAATCTTCCGCCACATTTCCCCAGAAATCTTCAGGGTCTTCGACACTTTTTTTGTATACCTTTTTATATTCTTCAAACGATCCGATTCGGAGTTTAGTTCTATTCATAAATGACTTAATTAATATGAACTGAGCGCGAACAATATTATGAATTTATAGCTAAAAAAGTGCATTTATTTTAAGCTAATGATTTTGTTGCTTTCAACTTCGGTTAACACGCTATCTGAAATGATTGAAAATTATCCATTCTTTAGAAAACCATCCGTTCTATGATGAATTACAGAGTTTATTTCTGTCTGATAATAAGGTACTTGATGAATTTCGACCTAAAAATAAGCAAAGGAGAAATTGAATCTAATACTATTTTCTCTTCATACATAATGTTCTTCAAATGATCTCATTTTTTGATGCGGGTAACGAACATATAACCGGTCTCAATCGAATTCTGCATAAGCGTTTGTCCATTAATATCCTCGAATCAAGTTAAAAATTCATACAAAACGTTAATTTCGAAGAATTCATATTTTTAGATGCGGGATTGAGATCTCAGCGCTGTTCGAGGTAAATTAATAAAGTCATCAGCCCCATTTTTTGAATGCCAATATTCGTTATTTCATTTAAAAAGTAATATCTACAAGTAAAGTCAGAGAAAATGAGAAATGTTTACTGCTATTTTTAGTATTTTGGTCTTCATGAATGGAGCTATTCCAAGCAATAAGTTGAATCATTAAATAACACTGACATGGCACTATCACAGTCGCAGCGAAATCAAATCGCATCTTACAAGATCCAGATAGAGGGTTACCGAAAGGACCTTCAAA